>OLRT01002341.1_pt1 | contig 12023 bp, 9 predicted proteins | sample 1672021 | NCBI WGS metagenome assembly OLRT01 (sample SAMEA3136637, study PRJEB25190) | human gut metagenome | reverse complement strand
AGCCCGGCTGGAAGTTTGCCCAGTGGGAGATGAAGGGCGTGCCCGTGCGCCTGGAGGTCGGCCCCCGCGACATCGAGAACGGCCAGTGCGTGCTGGTCCGCCGCGATACCCGCGAGAAGCAGTTTGTGAAGTTTGAGGAGTTGGCCACGTCCATCCCCGCTGCCATGGAGGCCCTGGCAAAGGACCTGTATGACCGCGCCCTGCAGAACCGCGAGAACCGCACCTACAGCGCCACCACGATGGACGAGGTCAAGCAGCTTGCCAAGGAGCACACCGGCTTTATCAAGACGATGTGGTGCGGCGACCTCGCCTGTGAGGAGGCCATGAAGGCCGACGCTGGCCTGTCCAGCCGCTGCATGCCCTTTGCCCAGGAGCACCTGAGCGACGTCTGCCCGGTCTGCGGCAAGCCCGCCCAGAAGATGGTCGTCTGGGGCGTAGCGTACTAAGAAAAAAGCGGTGCCCCGGCACCGCTTTTTTGTTTACAACCGTAGGGGCGGATTCCATATCCGCCCGTCAAGCTGCGGCACGGCTCGGGCGGATATGGAATCTGCCCCTACGATACGATGATGAAAATTTTTGTTGCAACTTTATTAGTCTACGCCCTCGGCCTGCTGTTTACAGCGGTGGGCAGTCGGCTGGCGGGGCGGTGCACTACCTGGTGCTGCGCCCTGCTTGGGCTGCCCATGTGGGTCGTGGGCGGCACGGTGGCACCGTTCTGCCTGGCGCTGCCGCAGCTGATGCTGGCATTTCTGGCGGCGGGCATGTCGGTCACGGCGCTGGCCGTCGGCACCGCACTGGCGGGCGCTGTCACGAATCTGGGGCTGGCGCTCTCCGTCTGCCTGCTGCGCAAGAGGCACTGCGCCGTGGCGGACCGGGACGAGTTCTGCCGTAAATGCCTGCTGCTGCTGGCGGCCTGCGGCGTGCTGGCCGTGTTTGTGCGGGACGGCGAATTGAGCTACACCGGCACCGGACTGCTGATGCTGCTGTTCGTGCTCTTTGTCATGATGAGCATTGTGTTCCAGCACAAATTCACCTACGGTGATACGATCAAGGCGGTCTCCACGTCCGAAAAGCACCCCAGCCCGCAGCTGGCCGCGCAGGAATACGGCTACACCGCCCACACGATGGCCTTCCCGGTCATGAACGTCCGGAACGCACTGACAAATCTGGTGGGCGTCGTGGGCGGGCTGGCCCTGCTGGCGGGCGGTGCACAGGCGCTGCTCTACAGCGCCACGACGCTGGCAAACCTCACAGGCACGATCCAGGCCCTCTGGGCGGCGACGCTCATCAGCTTCGGGTTCTGTATCCCTCTGCTGGTCGAGGCGCTGAATCACCCGCTGGGCTCGGTCTGGAAGTGGTTCTCGGTTCGCTGCCGCTACTACCCGCCGGATTCGCTGCCCATCCAGCTTTTGAACAGCGCGATCCTGAACCTGACGCTGGCACTGCCGATTTCCAGCCTGATGTACCGCCACAAGCTGCCCGTCGGCGCGCAGTTCCGCAGCTATGAAGTCCCCGTCTGCGCCGCCATGGCGCTGGTGCTGTTGCTCCCGCCGCTGTGCAGGCACAAGCTGAAGCGCGGGCAGGGGTGGATGTGTTTGGCGCTGTATTTTGCGTATCTGGCCGCCGCCTTGTTGCTGCCAAGAGCCGGGGCGTAAAAGCTGTATGCTTCTGCTGTCGAAAACTTGTAGGGAGCGGTCTTGACCGCTCCGTGCCCGCTTACCATTGCAACATACAATAAAAACCCTGCAACACGGTAGGGGCCGCACATGTGCGGCCCGCAGCCTTCCGGCAGAACCCGTCCGCCGTACATACCGCGGGCCGGGCATGCCCGGCCCCTGCAACGCAGCAGCGGCCCACGCTTCGTATCTCCCGAAGTGTGGGCCGCTGTTTTATTTGCTTATCTCCGCGCAAGCCTCTTTAATGATCTCCCGCTCGACGAAATGCAGCTTTTTGCCGTTGATCAGCTGGTAATCCTCGTGCCCCTTGCCCGCGAACAGCACAATGTCGCCGGGCTCGGCCATTTTCACCGCGGCGCAAATCGCCTCACGGCGGTCCGTGATGCAGGTGTAGGGTGCGCCGGGAGCCATGTGGCCCGCAATGTCGCGGATGACGTCCTCGGGCGGCTCGTTGTCGGGATTGTCACTCGTGATGATCGTATAGTCAGCGTAGGCGCTCGATGCGTCGGCCAGCTCCTTGCGGCGCACCTGCGTGCGGCCACCCACCGACCCAAATACACAAAGTAAACGGTGCGGATTGTACGCCCGCAGCGTTTTCAGCGCACTGGTCAGGGCCAGCCCGTTGTGGCTGTAGTCCACAATGAAGGTGCGCCCGGGCAGACCCTCGACGACTTCAAAGCGGCCCTGCACGGGGGTGTGGGCCAGCGTGGCGGCGGCTTGGGCAGGCGTCACGCCGAACGCGCCGCACAGTGCGACGGCGCACAGCGCATCCGAAGCGCTGAACGTGCCGGGGGACATGACCTCGATGTGGGTCGTTTCGCCCGCGTGTACGCAGTCAAAGTCAACGCCGAGGGCGGTCTGGCTGCGGTACTGTGCCAGATCCTGCCCGTGATAGTCGGCGGCATTCTGGATGCCAAAGCTGATCTGTTCGCCTTTAAAGCCCTCGCGCATGAAATCACTGTAGGGATCATCCGCGTTGTAAATCATCATGCGGGCGTTGTATTCTGCAAACAGGCGGCGCTTGGCGCACTTGTAGTCCTCAAAATCGGGGTGCTCGCCGGGGCCGATGTGATCCTCCGACAGGTTCGTGAAGGCCACGACCTCAAACGGCACGCCGTCCACGCGGTGGTGGCGCAGCGCCTGGCTGCTGACTTCCAGTACGCAGTGGCGCACGCCCGCATCCAGCATCTTGCGGAACAGGCGGTGCAGCTCGAGACTCTCGGGCGTTGTGTTGGCGGTAGCCTCGTGCACGCCTGCAATGTCCACGCCGTTGGAGCCGATGTAGGCGCAGGGCAGACCGGCCTCGGTCATGATGGCCGCGGTCAGCAGGGCGGTGGTCGTCTTGCCCTTTGTGCCCGTAATGCCGATGAGGTGCAGCTCGTCGGCGGGGTTGCCGTAGAAATCCGCACCGATGACGGCCAGCGCCGCGCGGGTGTCGTCGGTGACGATCTGCACGGCGTCCGCGGGCAGGTCGACCCTATGCTCCACCAAAAACGCACGACAGCCGTTTTGGTAGGCGCTTTCAGCGTAGGTATGCCCATCCAGCCACGCACCGACAAGGCAGACGAACAGCGAACCGGCGCAAGCCTTGCGGGAGTCGTAGGTGATGGCGGTGATGTCCGTTTCGGAGGCACCTGTGTGGGAGATATGTTGGACAAGGTCGTTTAATTTCATGTGAAACTTCCTTTTTATTAAAAAGCCTTCCCCCGAGGGGGAAGGTGGCGCAAAGCGCCGGATGAGGGCAAGGCTTGCGGGATTGTCCCGTTTGCAGGCTGTAGTGGTAAGGTCGCCCCTCATCAGTCACCTTCGGTGACAGCTTCAGTCTACGCGCTAAGAGCCGCCTTCGGCGGTTGCGCTCCGACACGCGCCTGCGGGCGCAGCCCCTAGGGGGAAGCCTTTACTCACTTGTGTACCGGGTAATACGTCTTAAACTTCTTGAACTGCCTTCTCAGCTGCTCCAGCACGCAGGCATAGCGCACGGGGTTCCACAGCAGGTCGGGCTTGTACAGCAGACTGCACGCCTCCTTGCCCTGTGCTTTCAGCGCCTTGGCGCGGGCGACGAGGTCTTTGTCCTCGGTGTAGGTGAAGGCCACCTGCGCGGGGACGTGGTGCCAGAACACCTCATTCTTGTTCAGCACGCAGTCGGTGCCGCCGTCGTTCCACTTTTCCACAACCAGCCTGGCAATGTTCATGCCGGTGGCGGTCACATAGTAGTTGCTGCGGCCCTGGCGCAGGTTGATCTCAAACACGCGGTAGTCGCCGGGGGTGCCGCTGTACTTGATGTCAAAGTTGGAAAAACCGGTGTAGCGGCAGGCCTCCAGCATCTTGCGGATGTTCTCCACCAGCGGCAGGGAGGTCGTGTCCTCACTGACGATGGCGGCATGGTTGCCCAGGCCGTGGGGGGTGTGCTCCTCGACCATCGTATGGCCAAGGCACATGGCGCGGACCTTACCGTTCTCGTCGGAGAACGCCGTCAGCACGCGCATGTGGTCGTCGCCGCCCGGCACCATCTTCTGCAGGACCATGCGGTCCGGGTAGCCGCTGGCATAGATCGTTTTGACGATCTCGGCGGCCTCGGCGGGGGTGGCGGCGGTGTAGACCTTCTTCATCGTGTCAAACGGATGCTTCCAGTAATCAACGCTGGACGACGGCTTGACGATGATGGGGTAGGCAAAGCCCAATTTATCCTCGGTCAGCTCGGCGGCATCGACAGGTGCGGTCAGGATTTTCGAGTCGGGGTAGGGGATGCCGAACTTCTCGCAGACCTCGTAGAACTCGGCCTTTTTCTGGATGGAGCCGTACAGGTCGGCGGCAGGGCCGGGAGCGATATACTCGGTCAGCTCGGCCTTGCGGCGGATGATCATCGCGGCGTAATCGTCGGTGCAGCCGAACAGATAGAGCTGCTTGCCCTTATGCTGTGCCGCAAACTCGTGCAGAATGCGCAGCATCGTGTCCTCGTTGTCCATATCGGGCACGGTGGTAAAGTGGATGATTTTGGAATACTTGGTCGGAGCCATCGGGTAGCGGCCATAGGCGTAGCTCTCGACGCCGTAAGCCTCATGGAAGGCCCGGGCAAAGTTGTAGCAGTTCAGGTCTGCACCAAGGAATACAGGGGTAATGTCGGACATGGGAAAGTACATCTCCAATTTTTCAAATTAGGCTTCCCCTGAGGGGGAAGCTGTCCGCGCAGCGGACTGATGAGGGGCAGCCTTGCGGCGGCAATCCGTTTGCGGGCAATTAGTGCAAACTCGCCCCTCATCCGGCCTCGGGCGGGGCCTCGGCCACCTTCCCCCTGAGGGGGAAGGCTCATAAGATTCACGCATCAAACTTCTCAAAGAACTGCTCATGCCAGGTCAGGAAGGTGTAGGCAGTCCAGATCTTGCGGCGCTCGTGCTTGGGGTCGGCCAGCATGGCGACGAGCTTGTCCTGGTCGAAGTACTCCGCCGCCACATCGCTCGTGAAGCTCTTGCGCACCTTGGCGGAAAACGCCGGGTCCTCGAGCCACTTGGCAATCGGCACGGGGAAGCCCTTCTTCGTGCGGTTCGCCCAGGCGTCGGGCAGGGTCTTGTTGGCGGCGGTGCGCAGCACGGCCTTTGTGTCGCCGCGCAGCTTGTAGCTGTCGGGGTAGGTCTGGGCCTCGCGCAGGACCTCGCGGTCCAGATAGGGCACGCGCAGCTCAAGGCTGTGTGCCATGCTCATCTTGTCGGCCTTCAGCAGAATGTCCCCGGGCAGCCACAGGTTCAGGTCAAGGTACTGCTTCTTTTCCAGCTCGCTCAAGTCCTTGACGCGGTCATAGATCGGCGCGGCGACCTCGCGGGCCGTGGGGCCGACGCGGTACTTAGGTCTAAGAATGTCGTAGGCATCCTTCTCCTCAAAGACGTGCGCCTGGCCGATGAACCAGTCCTCGGGGCGGCCGCTGCCCTTGATGATGAAGTCGTGCCCCTTGAAGTAGGGCAGGTGCTGGCTGGCATCGCTGGCCAGATGGCGCAGCGGCGCGGGGATGTGCTTGTATTTCTGCATCAGCGGGGTGTCGGCGTACCACTCGTAACCGGCGTAGATCTCGTCCGCGCCCTCGCCGGACAGCACCACCGTGACATGCTGGCGCGCCAGCTGGCACAGGAAGTAGAGCGGCACGCTGGACGGGTTGGACTGGGGCTCGTCCATGTGGTACTGGATGTCGGCGAAGGCGTCGAGGCACTGCTCTTTCGTCAGCATCTCGCGGTAGTTCTTGATGCCGAGCTTCTGGCTCAGCTCGCCCGCCTCGGTGGTCTCGTCAAATTTATGCGTGCCGTCGGGGCTTGCAAAGCCGACGGAGAAGGTCTCGTCGGGCATCAGGCAGGCCGTGATATAGCTGGAATCGACACCGCCGGACAGGAACGCGCCCAGCTTGACGTCGCTGATGCGGTGGGCGGCCACGCTCTCCCGCACGCGGGCATCGATCTCATCGGCGGCGGCCTCGTAGGAGAGCGTCGTGGGGTGGCGGAAATCGACATCCCAGTAGCGCTCGATCTGCATCTTGCCGTCCCTGTAGGTGAACCAGTGGGCCGGGGGCAGCTTGTAGGTCCCCTTGAAGAACGTCTCGTTCATGGCGCTGTACTGGAAGGTCAGGTAGGGACGCAGGGCCTCGGCGTTGACCTCGCGGCGGAAGCCGGGGTGCTCAAGCAGGCTCTTGATCTCGGAGCCGAACAGCAGCTCGCCCGCGTCGGTCTGGGTATAATAGAACGGCTTGATGCCGAAAATATCGCGCGCGCCGTACATCTCGTTCGTTTTCGTGTCCCATACGACGAAGGCAAACATGCCGCGCAGCTTGGCGGCCAGCGCCGTGCCGTACTCCTCATAGCCGTGGATGATGACCTCGGTGTCGCAGTGGGTCTTGAAGATGTGCCCCTTGGCCTGCAGCTCGGTGCGCAGGTCCATGAAATTGTAAATTTCACCGTTGAACACGCAGACGACGGTGCCATCCTCATTGTACATGGGCTGCTTGCCTGCGGCCAGGTCGATGATGCTCAAACGGCGGAAGCCCAGCGCAATGGCCGTGCGCGGGTCGTCGCCGCTGATATGGTAGCCTTCCATATCGGGGCCGCGGTGGATAATGCGGTCCGCCATTCTGTGCAGGATGGCCTCGCGCTGTTCACGCAGACCGGTAAAGCCAACAAAACCACACATGGTACATTCCCTTTCTCTCTATAGGCGCAATCATAGGATTTTAACTTATATATTTGTATATTGTACCACAGATGAAGGGAAAAGAAAAGTAGACGGGGAAAATATGTGAAGAAAAGTGAAGCGCAAAATGGCTTCCCCCACAGGGGAAGGCCTGACAAACAAAAGCGGCAGGATGCCGAAACATCCTGCCACAGAAATATAACGTTACGCTTCCTCTTCCGTCGTCACCTTATCGGTTTTTCCCTCGCCGTCCAGCGCTTCCTCCAGCGTGTGCCAGGCCAGCACGGCGCACTTGACGCGGGCAGGGACGTGGGCAATGCCCTGCAAAGCGGCTACATCCTCCAGGTCGTCCAGCTCCTCGGGCGTGATCTTGCCCTTGATCATCTGGAAGTACAGGCTGATGAGGCGGTGCGCGTCCTCGACGGTGCGGCCCTTCACAAGGTCGATCATCAGCGAAGCCGACGCCTGCGAGATGGCGCAGCCGCTGCCGATAAACCCGGCGTCCTCGATTTTGCCGTCTTTTACGCGCAATTGCAGCGTGATGTCGTCACCGCAGCTGGGGTTGACACCCTCCAGGCTGTGGGTCGCCCCCTCGACGGGGTGGCGGTTCTCTTTGCTGCGGCTGTTCTCGGTAATGATCTGGGTATACAGTTCGTTCAGGTTCACAGGCCCATCACCTTTCTGACATTTTCAAGATTTTCCAGCAGGGCGTCCACATCCTCGGGTGTGTTGTAGATCGCCACGCTGGCGCGGCAGCAGCTGCCGATGCCCAGGAACTCCATCAGGGGCTGGGCGCAGTGATGCCCGGCGCGCACGGCCACGCCGCCAGCGTCCAGAATCGTCGCTACATCGTGGGGATGTACGTCGTTGACATTGAAGCTGACAACGCCGTAGCGGCCCTCGGCCACAGGCTCACCGTAGACGGTCAGCCACGGCATGGCGCGCATACCGGCCAGCATACGGTCCAGCAGCGCATGCTCATGGGTCTCCATGGTCTCCCAGCCGATGCCCTTCATATAGTCGATGGCGGCGGCAAAGCCGACCTCGCCGCCGACGTTGCGGGTGCCGGCCTCAAACTTGCGGGGGCCGTCGGCCCAGGTCGCGCCGCTTTCATGCACAGCGCCGATCATATCGCCGCCGCTCATGAACGGGGGCATCTTTTCCAGCAGTCCGGCGCGTGCGTACAGCGCACCGACGCCCATGGGGGCGTACAGCTTGTGGGCAGAGCAGGCCGCAAAATCCACGTCCAGCTTCTTGACGTCCACGGGGGTGTGGGGCGCGCTCTGGGCGCAGTCCAGCACGACCACAGCGCCCACGGCGTGGGCACGCTTCACAATTTCTTCCACAGGCGCGCGCAGACCCAGCACGTTCGAGACCATCGCCACGGCGACGACCTTCGTCTTGGGAGTGATTTTTTTGTCCAGCTCCTCGGTGGTCAGGCGGCCGTTCTCGCCGGGATACATATAAACCAGCTTCGCGCCGGTGGCCTTGGCCACGCGCTGCCACGGCACCATGTTGGAGTGGTGCTCGGCCACGGAGATGACGATTTCATCGCCCTCATGCAGAAAATTCATGCCGTAGCTGTAGGCGACGAGGTTCAGGCTCTCCGTCGTGTTCTGGGTGAACACGATCTCGTCGTCCTCTGCGTTAAAAAACTGCGCTACGGTGTGGCGGGCTCCCTCGTGGGCGTCGGTGGCGCGCATGGCCAGCTCGTAAACGCCGCGGTGGGGGTTCGCGTTCTCTTTCGTATAGTAATCGACCACCGCGTTCAGGACCTGCATGGGGTGCTGGGTCGTGGCGGCGCTGTCCAGATAGACAAGGCGATTGCCGTTTTCGTCGGCAGCCAGAATCGGAAAATCAGCCGTCCAGTTCATCATTCAGCCTCCGTGCAACATTTTCACGTACTTCATCCTGCAAAGAATCCAACGGGATCTTATCAATGGCCGGGGCAAAGCGGGCGTCCACCATCAGGCGGCGGGCCTGTGCTTCGCTCAGGCCGCGGGAGCGCAGATAGTAGAGCTTGTTCTCGTCGAGACGGCCTACGCTGGCGGCGTGCTGGCCCTCGACCTCCTCCTCACCGCAGAGGATGAGGGGGGCGGTACGGTTGCGGGCGCTGGGGCTGAACAGCAGCACGTCCTCGCTTTCATGGCCGACGCCGCGCTTGGCACCACGCTGGAAATCGACAGTACCGCGCAGAATTTTATCAGCACTGCCGGTCAGCACACCGGCGGTGTGCATCTCGCACAGGGTATCCCTGCCGGTGTGGACGGACACGTCGTTGAAGTCCAGTACGTCATTGCTGTGGCCGAAGTAGACGGCATCCAGATCGTACTCGCACTTGTTGTGGTTCAGCAGCGTGCGGGCACCGCAGGCGACGACGGAGCCGCCCAGCTCAATGCGGACCTGCTCCACGCGGGCGGAGGTGCCCTGCTCAATGGCAACGGCGTTCCAACGGCGGGCACGGTTGCCCAGCAGCTGCACCTGCACCAAAACTACATGCGCACCCTCGGCGGCGCGGATGCGGGTCAGGTTGGCGGAGACGCCGCCCTCGGCATCTCCGCGCACGACCTGCACGACGGTCAGGCTGCTGCCCGCCGCGGCGTCGATGGTCAGATAGGTCAGTGCGTGGGGGTGGTCGGCGTCGAGCGCCGTCTCAAACACGACGGGCGCGTCGGCGGTGCCGGTCACGGCCAGATGGTTGACAAGGTTGGCGTTTGCGGCCAGCCAGGCGTCGGTCTCGGCACCCATGCCGCTGGCGGCAAAGCTGCCGAAGTCAGCCGCGGCGGGGGCCGTCACACCGGCGGGCAGGGCAGGGGACAGCGCCTCGGCCTTAGCCCAGCCCGCGGCGGGCACGGCAGGCAGTGCCGCCGACGCCGGGGCATAATTCACGCCCAGCGGATTCCAGGTGGAAACCGGGAGGCGGTTCATGGTTGTAGTCATATATATCACCTTAAACTCAATGCTAAGGCTTCCCCCTCGGGGGAAGCTGTCCGCGAAGCGGACTGATGAGGGCAAAGCTTGCGGTAGCGACCCGTTAACGGGCAATCATGGCAAACGCGCCCCTCATCCGGCCTCGGGCGGGGCCTCGGCCATCTTCCCCATCGGGGGAAGGCTTACAATCAGCCAATGCTTCCCTTCATCTCCAGATGAATCAGGTTGTTCATCTCCACCGCATATTCCAGCGGCAGCTCCTTGGCGATGGGCTCGGCAAAGCCGCCGACGATCAGGGCGCGGGCGTCCTCCTCGGTCATGCCGCGGCTCATCAGGTAGAAGATGGCTTCCTCGCTGATGCGCCCGATCTTGGCCTCGTGGCCGACGTCCACGGCATCACAGCGGATGTCCATGGCCGGGATCGTGTCGGAGCGGCTGCGGTCATCCAGCATCAGGGATTCGCAGCTCACGCTGGACTTGCTGCCCTTGGCGTTCGGCAGCACAACGACGGACGAGCGGAAGTTCGACACGCCGCCGTCGCGGGCAATGCTCTTGGTGGAAATATGGCTCGTCGTGTTCGGCGCGGCGTGCACGACCTTGGCACCGGTGTCCAGATCCTGCCCGGCACCGGCAAACGTGATGCCGGTGAACTCCATGCGGGCACCCTCGCCCTGCAGGACGCTCATCGGGTACAGGCAGCCCGTGTGGGAGCCGAACGAGCCGGAGACCCACTCGATCGTGCCGCCCTTTTCGACCCGCGCACGCTTGGTGTTCAGGTTGTACATATTCTTGGACCAGTTTTCAATCGTGGAGTAGCGCACGCGCGCACCCTCACCGACGAAAATCTCGACGCAGCCTGCGTGCAGGTTGGCGACGTTGTACTTCGGGGCCGAGCAGCCCTCGATAAAGTGCAGGTATGCGCCCTTGTCCACGATAATCAGGGTGTGCTCGAACTGGCCCGCGCCGGGGGCGTTCAGGCGGAAGTAGGACTGCAGGGGAATGTCCACATGCACGCCCGCCGGGACGTAGACGAAGGAACCGCCGCTCCACACAGCGCCGTGCAGCGCCGCAAACTTGTGGTCCGTGGGGGGCACGCACTTCATGAAGTGCTCCTTCACCATGTCGGCGTAGGGGCCGGTCAGGGCGCTCTCCATATCGGTGTAGACGACGCCCTGCGCGGCGACCTCCTCCTTGACGTTGTGGTAAACGACCTCAGAGTCGTACTGTGCGCCGACGCCCGCCAGGCTCGAGCGCTCGGCCTGCGGAATGCCCAGACGCTCAAACGTGTTCTTGATGTCATCGGGCACTTCGCTCCACTTGCCGCGCATCTCGGTGTTGGGGCGCACGTATGTGACGATATTGCGCATGTCCAGCCCCTCCAGGGACGGGCCCCAGTTGGGAATGGACGCCTTGTTGTAAATGTCCAGCGCCTTCAGGCGGAATTCACGCATCCAGTCGGGATCGTGCTTTTCTTTAGAGATCTGCTCCACGATCTCTGCCGTCAGGCCGGAGTTGACCTCAAACGCCGCGTTGACCTTGTCCTTGATGTCGTAGACACTGCGGTCAATCTCGGCGACCTCGGTCTTTTCAGTCTCGAAGGCTCTCATTTGGCTTCGTCCTCCTTCAGCGCGGTGAAGCCTTCCTCAATGATCTCATTGACGAGGCTGCCGTCGCCGGTGCGGACAATGCGGGCGTCGTCCAGCACATGGACGTAATCGACCTGCAGACCTTCCAGGATCTTGGCGTTGTGGGTGATGATGATGAGGGCGTTGTCCGCGTTGTGGTACGCCTTGATGCCGCTGGCAACGGTCTTGACCGCGTCAACGTCGAGGCCGGAGTCGGTCTCATCCAGCAGGGCCAGCGCGGGCTTGAGCATGAGCAGCTGCAAAATCTCAGCCTTCTTCTTCTCACCGCCGGAGAAGCCGACGTTCAGATAGCGGTCCGCGTAGGACGGGTCCATGTTCAGGGCCTCCATCTGGGCGGCCATCTCGCGGCGGAACTTCATGACCTTGACGGGCTTGCCGGTCACAGCACCGGCAGCCGTGCGCAGAAAGCTCTCCAGCGTGATGCCGGGGATCTCCTCCGGCGTCTGGAAGGACAGGAACATACCCGCGCGGGCGCGCACGTCGGCGGTCTCGTGGGTGATGTCCTGCCCGCGGAAGATGATCTGACCGCGGGTGACGGTGTAGCGGGGATCGCCCATCAGGGCGCTCATCAGGGTGGACTTGCCGGCACCGTTGTGACCCATCA
>OLRT01002340.1_pt1 | contig 12026 bp, 13 predicted proteins | sample 1672021 | NCBI WGS metagenome assembly OLRT01 (sample SAMEA3136637, study PRJEB25190) | human gut metagenome | reverse complement strand
CCAATTATAAAAGCTTCCACAGAGGAATCTTTGTAATTGTTGATAATCTCATCAACGCTGTGGATAACTTCTACATTTTCATTATCCACAGAAAAGTTCTTATCTCTAGTTAAAATTACATGCTTTCTATTAGGAAGCACTCCAGGAAGTGATTCAAAAGTTTTTCTACCCATAATTATGGTATTGCCGCTTGTTATTTCTTTAAATCTTTTTAAATCATCAGAAATATGCCATAAAAGTTTGTTATTTCCGCCAATTATATTATTTTGAGCCTTGGCTACTATAATGGAAATCATTTTTACACCTCCTCTTTATTTTACTATATTCCTAAATCAAATTTTAATTGAGGCTTAACTGGGTCGTAATCTATAAGTTCAAAATCATCAAGAGTGAAATCATAGAAATTAGTCTTGCCTTCTTTAAGTATTAATTTTGGTTGTTTTTCGCTAGGTGTTCTAGAAAGAAGCTCTTTAGCTTGATCAATATGTCTGTCATAAATATGTAAGTTATCTACAACATGCATAAATACACCTGGCTTTAAGCCTACATGTCTAGCTACCATCATTAGTAAGGCTACATACTGCATTTTATTTACATGTCCAGCTACAAGGTAATCTGATGACATTATATTCACATAGTTCGCAAAACTATGCAGTTTTTTTATAAACTTCCCTATGTCACCATAGGATATTAGACTATATCACAATCTACATATTTTTGTAGATTCCCAACGTTTCGATTTAAAGGGTATTACAATCACCACAAAGACCCTACCACCATTTGCTTGTGGCTCTACTCTACTTGCTTCGTGCGTTATCGCCTTATTTTCAGATTAAAAATATAATCTTTAGCTTTCGATAGTCGTTTAGCTTTTATATATAAATTTATTCTTCTATTATGTAAAATTCCTTCCAGTTTTTATTATTACTTTTACATCTTTGCCGTATTGTTTCACGACTAATATTATAGAAATTACTAGCTTCTTTTAAGCTATTGAAAATTTGACCCTCACAGAAAACTTTTCTTGAACTTAGATGTCCTTTTCCAATTAACGATGAAGAGAAGGTTTCTGGAGAATATCTAATATATTTATTTTTATTATCACATGATTTATTAAAATAGTAAAAGCTATCAAATTGCTTTGAGTTTGATTTTATCCGAGTTAGTATACCAGTAGAACTAATTTTATATGCTTTTGCTGCTTCGTAAATTGATAGAAAAAAATATTTTTCACATATAACAGGTCTGATATTGGTTGGAGGTTTTCCTGTATTTTTAGCACTCAATTTTTGTTTGTGTTCCAATGAGAGAGGACCTGTTTTTTTTCCTTTATTCCAAGGTTCTTTACCAATATGAGAAAGCCTATTTTTTTCAATTGATTCTGCAGATTTCTTCTTTCCTCTAATAGCTTTAGAAATTTTTTCTTTATGCTCTTTAGTAAGTGATTTCCCATATAAGGGATTTAATGTACCTCTGTTACCGTAGTTTGGATTATTTATACCAGTTACTAATTTACAATACTTAATCTTTTCTTCACAACTCATATTTTCCCAACGGCGTTTAGATGAAGAAGATATTTTTTTTCGAATTTGATCATTATTAGGATGATTTGATATTAAATCTCCACCGCTTGATAGGTTACTTACGTTATATAAATTAGAGTTATCGTTTATATAAGATAATTCTAATTCTTGAATCTCTTTTAGAGTGTTTCTTGTATCAATTATATTAAAAATAAAGTTTTCTTTTCCATATTTATTAAAAGCTCGTTGTAGAAATATACAATGATGCTTATTTTTTTCTAATTCTCTAAAATGCCTTTTTTTTCTTATGTCAGGATTACAGGTTCTACCGATATATCGTTTATTATTTATAATATTTTTTATTTCATATAAGTACTGCAATGTATTCACTCCATTCAGATATCTATGAAATTAAAATAAATTTATATAATTTAGCACAAGATTGTCTTATTTAATATAATAAGAGTTTCCTTGTTTAGTTGGGTTATTCGATACACATTGCTGTGTAAAGACGCTCATATTAACGTTGGTGTAATGTCATATCAAGATATTCGCCTCTGGCAGACCAAACAGTTAGAAATGCACATGGATGAAGCCCGGCAGTTTCTTCGAAGTCAGCATATTGATAAAGATCAATGATGTGTCTCCTTGTGTATGGTTCATTAGTAAGCCCATCTAATAACTTATTCATTAAGTCATATTTTTTTACTGTAGCACCATATCTTTGGCCAATGGTATTTGTGTTATCCACTTCCCAGTCTCGCCACCACATGATATTATGTTTTTCTTCCAAAACAGATAAATCATTGCTTTGATCTTGATATATCCATAATATTTCCTTTATAGCAGATTTTATAGCTATAGGTCTAAGAGTTGTAATAGGAAATTCACCTTTACTAATATCATATTTTTCTACCACTTGGTTAACGTAGATTGTATGAGCAGGTGTTCCATCCTTATAAATAGGTCTGATTTTATGTCCAACAGTACTTGTTCCATTATTTAAAATGTCTTGTATGTTTTCTATAAAAATCTTATCAGCTTTTGATACATAATTTGTTGTCATATGCTCACCTCAAAAATATTAAATTTTAAAATTTAAATATAACATTCTTTTAAAAATTTGAAAATTTCAGCCGTATTTTTTGATAGAATATTGCCTAAAATTATAGATAATATAGTAAACTGTTTGAGATAAAAGGAATTATTTATTTTCACAAAAACTAGTGTATAATAATAATTAAAGTTTATAAAAAAAGAGAGGTAAGAGATTTGGCATATACTGCTTTATATAGAGAATGGAGACCAAGTACATTTTATGATGTAGTAGGTCAGGAACATATAACAACTACGTTAAAAAATCAAATACTTAATAATAGAATAGCCCATGCTTATCTTTTCTGTGGAACGAGAGGTACTGGTAAAACATCTACAGCAAAAGTTTTTGCTAAAGCATTAAACTGTTTGAATTTGCAAGATGGAGAGCCATGCAATGAATGTGAAATGTGTAAAAAGATAAATAACGGACTTGCTATTGATGTTACAGAGCTAGATGCTGCTTCAAACAATGGTGTAGATAAAATCAGAGATATTATTGATGATGTTAAATATCCTCCGCAAGAAGCACGTTTCAAGGTATATATAATGGATGAGGTTCATATGCTTTCAGCAGGAGCTGTAAATGCATTTTTAAAAACTTTAGAAGAACCACCTGCTAATGTAATATTTATTTTGGCTACAACTGACCCTCAAAAGCTACCTATTACAATTCTTTCAAGATGTCAGAGATTTGATTTTAAGAGAATTAATAAAAATGATATAACTGCAAGACTTAGAAAGATAGTTACTGAAAAGGGAGTTATGGCCGATGATAAGAGTTTAAATCTTATTGCCAGAGTTTCTGATGGAGCTATGAGAGATTCCTTAAGTATATTAGATCAAGCAATATCTATGGGAGATGGAGCTGTAGAGTATTCATCTGTTGTTTCAATGCTAGGACTTGTAACTAATGAATATCTTTTTACTTTAACTAATAATGTTATAGAAAGAAATATTGAAAAATGTATTTCAACTATTGAAGAAATAATTACTTCAGGTAAGGATGCTTATTTATTCATTAAAGATCTTATTGAACATTATAGAAATCTTTTAATGGCAAAAGTAACTAATAATGCAGAAGAAGTTCTTGATATGTCAGAAGAGAATATTGCTCTTATTAAGGAGCAGTCAGCAAGACTAAGAGCAGAAGAAATAATGAGATGTATACGAATATTACAAGAAGCAGAAGGTAATGCTAAGGTTAGTAAGCAGGCTAGGCTTTATTTAGAACTTTCCATAATAAAGATGTGCAAAATTGAATATGATACATCAAATGAAGTTATTTTGACTAGGCTTAATAGATTAGAAGAAAATTTAAAAAACGGAAATATAGCTGTAGCTGTGAAAGAAGGAGTTAGGGCTGAAGCTGCTAGTATGAAAAAAGCAGCAACACGTGCAAGTAAAGCTACTAAATCTGTAAATACAGAATCATCTGCCATTGGAAATGCTAGTTCTAGGTTGACTATCAATGAAGTGCAAAGAGCTTGGAAGGATGTATTAGAAAGGTTCAAAGCTAAAAGAGCAATGATTATTTATGCATCTATATTAATGGGAAGGCCCATTTCATGCAGTAATGGTATTATAACAGTTGAATTTGATGAAGATTATAAGCTTAGTGCAGATAGATTAAATAAGGCAGAAAATAAAGTAGTAGTAAATGAAGTATTTTCTGAAGTATTTCAAGAAAAATTAAATGTACAGTTTGTATCTAAAGAAAAAAACAGCAATGAGCAAAATGCAGAAGATGTTTTGATGAATGCCTTTGGTGAAGGATTAGTAGATATACTTGATGAATAATGGTAAAAAAATAAGATAAATACTTTATTCTAGTAAAAACTATAAAAATACTTTATAATATGAATAGACTTTTTATTTAAGAGGAGGATTTTTTATGGCAAGAGGAGGATTTCCAGGCGGCTTCGGCGGAGGAAACATGAATAACTTAATGAAGCAAGCACAAAAGCTTCAAAAGGAAATGGAAGAAATGCAAAAAAACTTAGAAAACAGCGAATATGAAGCTTCAGTAGGTGGCGGAGCTGTTGTCGTAAAAGTTAGCGGTAAAAAAGAAGTAACATCAATTAAAATAAAAGAAGAAGTTGTAGATTCAGATGATGTTGAAATGTTAGAAGATTTAGTTCTTAGTGCTGTAAATGAAGCATTAAAGAAAGCTGAAGAAGCTAGCTCAAATCAAATGGGAAAATTAACAGGCGGATTAAACATACCTGGATTATTTTAAATTTATTAAAGGGCATGCAAGGAGACTTGCGTGCCTTAAAAATTATGAATGGAAGGATGAATTAAATGGATTTTTATCCAGTTGCTATAGAAAAGCTAATTGAAGAATTTGCAAAATTGCCTAGTATAGGAAAAAAGACAGCTCAAAGATTGACATTACATATATTAAATCTTCCGGAAGATGAAGTTAAGGAATTTGCCACAGCTTTAGTTAGGGCTAGAGGTACAATAAAATACTGTTCTATATGTGGAAACTTTACTGAAACGGATCCTTGTCCAATATGTAGTAATCCAAGTAGGGATAAGAGCGTAATATGTGTTGTGGAACAACCTAAAGATATTATGACTATGGAAAAAGTTAAAGAATTTAATGGAACATATCATGTACTGCACGGTAATCTTTCTCCAATGCAGGGAAGAGGGCCTCAAGATATAAAGATAAGAGAGCTTGTGGCAAGAATGAATGCTGATGTGAAGGAAGTTATTATTGCAACTAATCCTAATGTTGAAGGAGAAGCTACAGCAATGTATATTTCTAGAATACTTAGACCTCTTGAAGTTAAGGTAACGAGAATTGCTTCAGGGCTTCCTGTTGGAGGAGATTTAGAGTATGCTGATGAAGTTACTTTATCTAAAGCATTAGAAGGAAGAAAAGAAATATAAAATTGAGGCTATCTGAATAAAATTTAAGTAGATGGAAATAAATAGAATAAACATTTTTTAATTTCTATTTAAATTTTAGGAGGGAGTTATGAATAAGGGCAAAATTTTAAATTTTATACTATCAAGGGATGAATATGAAGATACTTTAGATGATGAACTTTTAGAGTCTATTAGAGAAACAATAGAAGAAATGCAAATAGCCCAGTGTATGTTTAATTACGTAAGTGATCCTAAATTAATTGAAGCTGCCATATATAGAGAAGATGCAGCAAAGAAAAAATTTGAATATCTTTTATCTCTAGCAAAAGAAAAGCAAATGAATAAAAAGATAGACATGTAATGAATTTTTAAAAAATTATGTAGCATAATAATAAGTACTATATAGGGGGAGAAAGAGGGGAAGGTTAAATGATAAGTTTAGATATGATAGTATATGCACTAGTTGGATTAGCATTATTATTTTTAATAATAAAATTACTTAAATGGCCATTAAAAATATTAATTAATGGTATTTTAGGAATTATATTATTATATATATCAAATATAGTGGGAAGTTATATAGGGTTTGTGCTACCTATTAATGCAATATCAGCACTTATAGCAGGATTTTTAGGTATACCAGGAATAATATTTCTAGTATTGTTTCAATTCTTTATATAGTTTAATTATTTTGATAAAAAACATGAAGGGAACCTTTTGTAGGTTCCCTTATAAGTTAAAACAGATATGAATTAAAGAAATAAGTTGTTAATGAATGAAAACTCTATATATAAGTAATTTATGCACAAGATAAAAAAAGTGACACAAATATTTAGGTGTAAGCACTACATCCGCTTACACCCGTTTAAATATGTGGATAATTTAACTTAAAAGCAAAGAAATTATCTACAGTAATAACTTGCCCATTATTTATAAAAATATGCACAATTAATGTTATAATTTAAGAAGAAAAGCAAGCTAATATATAATTGTAGGATATTATGTAATATGAGGTGATAAAGATGCCAGCAGGTAATGGAGTAAATTGTTTATACTGTCCAGAAAGGGAAGTAGGTAGATGTGAAGGTAATGATACAGGATGTTTATGTTTTAAATGTCCAAGACATTTAGGACAATGCAGATGTGTCAAGTATTGCAGAGAAACAGAGTCAGTTTTAATTTTTGATGAAAGATAACAGCATGATTTTAAAGCTTTAAAAGGTTCAGAAGATAATCTGAACCTTTTTGTTTTTAGAATATATTATTTTTTTTATTAATATCATAAATATAACTTTATGAATAATATAACAGAATAAGAGTAAATAAATATAAAATATAGCACTAATACTAAAATTAATAAATTAGTAGAAGTCTACAATAGCAATAAAAATATAATGGGGGAATTTCATGCATAAGAAATTATTTATTCCTGGGCCAGTGGAGGTTAGACAAGAGGTTTTAGAAAAGATGTCAACACCTATGATTGGGCACAGAAGCAAAGAAGCATCAGAATTACAGAGACACATAAGTGATAATTTAAGAAAGTTATTTTATACACAAAGTGAGATATTACTTTCTACATCATCAGGTAGTGGTCTTATGGAAGGGGCAATAAGATCATGTACAGCAAAGAGAGCAGCAGTATTTTCTGTGGGGGCATTTGGTAAACGGTGGTACAAGATGGCCATAAGTAATAATGTTCCTGCAGATATCTTTGAATTTGAAATGGGGAGGGCAGTAAAGGTAGACAAGGTTAAGGAGGTTTTAAATACAGGAAAGTATGATTTAGTAGCAGTAACTCATAATGAGACATCAACAGGAATAATGAATCCTATTAAAGAAATAGGTGAAGTTATAAAAAATTACCCAGAGGTAGTTTTCATTGTAGATACAGTAAGTTCAGCAGGTGGTACAAAAATAGAAGTTGATAATTGGGGAATTGATGTCTGCATAACATCATCACAAAAGGCATTAGGCCTTCCACCGGGATTATCAGTATGTACTTTTTCAGAAAAAGCAAAAAATAGAGCTGAAAATGTTAAAAATAGAGGCTTTTATTTAGATTTGCTTGCTCTTTATAAATATTTGAAAAAGAAAAATTATCAATATCCTTCAACACCATCTTTATCACATATGTTTGCCCTTGATTATCAGCTTGATTATATATTAAATGTTGAAGGGTTGGAAAATAGATTTAAAAGGCATATAGAAATGGCTGATATAGTTAGGAATTGGGGCAGAAAATATTTTGAACTATTTCCTGAAGAGGGCTATTTATCTAATACATTAACCACTATTAAGAATACTAGAGGAATAAGTGTAGCAGATCTTAATAAAGAATTAGCAAAACGAGGCTTTCAAATTTCCAATGGATATGGAGATTTAAAAGAAAAGACATTTAGAATAGCTCATATGGCAGATATCACCGTAGATGAAGTGAAGGAGCTCTTAGATAATATCAATGACATCCTAGGTTTACAATAACTCTTAATTCATCATTCATAATTCATCATTAATATATGGGGGGATTTTATCTTGAAAGTATTGGCCAATGATGGTCTTGAAATAAGTGCAATAAATGAAATAAAGAAAAATGGTATATATATAGAAACAAACCATCTTGATAAAGAGGAATTGATTGAGAATATAAAGAATTATGATGTGCTAGTAGTAAGATCTAACACTAAGGTTACCAGTGATGTTTTAGAGGCAGGAGCAAAAGGAAATTTAAAATTAGTGATTAGGGCAGGAGTAGGAATTGATAATATAGATTTAGATTATGCTAAAAAAGTAGGAATTAAAGTTAGTAATACTCCTGATGCTAGTTCAGATTCAGTGGCAGAATTAGCTTTAGGGCATATGTTTTCTGTTGCTAGGTATATAGCAGTAGCAAATTATACAATGAGAAATGGACAGTGGAATAAGAAGCAGTACAAAGGTAGTGAAATAGCTGGTAAGATTCTTGGAATAATAGGTATGGGGCGCATAGGGAAAGCTTTGGCAGGAAAAGCAGAAGCTTTAGGTATGAAGATAATATATGCAGATGTTTTAGGAAAGCAAGATAATCTAGCTTATGAATTTATGGATTTAGATAATCTTTTAAAGGTTAGCGATTATGTATCATTACATGTTCCATATGATAAGGATAAAGGAGCTTTAATAAGCAGTAGAGAAATATCAATGATGAAAGATGGTGCAGTTATAATTAATTGTGCAAGAGGAAAGGTAGTAGATGAAGAGGCTTTATTAAAAGCATTGAATTCAGGAAAACTAGCAGGAGCAGGAATAGATGTATTTGAACAGGAGCCTAGTGAAAATATGGCACTAATCAATCATGAGCGTGTAAGTGTAACGCCTCATATAGGAGCTTCTACTAAAGAAGCTCAAGAAAGAATTGGAAAAGAAGTAGCTGCTATAGTAATTGATTTTAATAAGTAGTTTTTAACATAAGGGAGGTATTAAATGTGGCAATTATTAGACCTTTCAAAGCATATAGACCAATTAAAGAACATGTAAAAGATATTGCAGCTTTGCCTTATGATGTTATGAGTAGTAAGGAAGCCAGAGGTATGGTAAAGAATAATAAATATTCCTTTCTGCATGTGGATAGGGCAGAGGTAAATTTGGATGAAAGTGTAGGTGAATATGATAAGGTTGTATATGACACTGCTAAGAAAGTATTAGAAAATATGATAGAAGAGGGGTTATATATACAAGAAAAAGCACCTGCTATTTATATTTACCAACAAATAATGGATGGAAGAGGGCAAAAAGGAATAGTTTGCTGTACATCAGTTGATGATTATATTAACAACATTATTAAAAAGCATGAAAGAACAAGATTACTTAAAGAAATAGATAGAGTTAATCATGTAGATATATGTAATGCTAATACAGGGCCTATATTTCTTACCTATAGAAATAATAATGAAATATCATCAATAGTAGAAGAATGGACTAAAAAGGAGCCTGTTTATGATTTTATATCAGAAGATGGTAATGGACATAGGGTGTGGATAATAGATGATAATATAATAATAGAAAAATTAGTTAAATTATTTAAGAGTATAAAATATTTATATATTGCTGATGGGCATCATAGATCAGCTTCAGCTGTAAAAGTTGCTTTAAAAAGAAGAAAGCAACTAGGTAAGTATACAGGAAATGAAGAATTTAACTATTTTTTATCTATAATATATCCTGATACAGAGCTTAAAGTGTTTGATTATAATAGGACAGTTAAGGATTTAAATGGGCTTAGTGAAGAAGAGTTTTTTAGCAAGGTTAAAGAATCGTTTTATCTGTCTAAATCAGAAGGTAATAAGCCAGTAACTCCGAAGAATAAACATGAATTTGGTATGTATATGAATAAGCAATGGTTTATTTTAAGAGCAAAGGATGGCTCTTTTGATGAAAATAATTCTATAGATAGTTTAGACGTATCAATACTTCAAAATAATCTCTTGAATCCTATACTAGGAATAAGTGACCCAACAAAATCAGAGAGAATAGAGTTTATTGGAGGCATAAGAGGTCTTAAGGAGTTAGAAAATAGGGCAGATACTGATATGAAAGTGAGTTTTTCTATGTATGCAACCACTATAGATGATATTATGAATGTTGCAGATAATGGTAAAACAATGCCACCTAAGTCTACTTGGTTTGAACCTAAGCCAAGAAGTGGTATATTCATTCATAAGCTATAATAAAAAATAGCAGCAATAGCTGCTATTTTTTATAGATTTGTAACCATTTCTTTTAGTATAGCAGTTGAATGTTTAACAGCTATAGGTGTGAATTTTTCAAAGTCCATATGTGCTCCATTATTTGCATTATCAGATATTGATCTGATTACAACGAAAGGAATAGAATTTAAGTAACATACATGTGCTATACTTGCACCTTCCATTTCACAAGATAAAGCACCAAATTCTTTTTCTAACCATTGGATTTTTTCAAGAGAAGCAACAAACATATCTCCAGAAACAATTCTTCCTGAGAATGTATTGAAATCTCCAGCTTTATCACAAGCAGCTTTAGCAACTTCTATTAAATGTTCATCACATTTAAAATCAAATGTATCTAATCTTGGAATTTGTCCCATAGGATCACCAAAGGCAGTAGTATCCATATCATATTGCACTAAGTTAGTAGCAACTACTACATCACCAGGATATATTTCCTTACCGATACCACCAGCAACACCTACATTAACTATATGTGTTACTTCATATTCACTGATAAGAAGTTGAGTACATACGGCAGCATTAACTTTACCTATTCCGCATACAACAGCAACTACGTCTTTACCCCATAATTTTCCTTTGTGGAATGTCATTTTAGCTTTTACTTTAGTATCTTCTAATTCCATGTCATTTAATAATATTTCTAATTCTTCTGACATAGCACCAATTATTCCTAATATCATCTTTACCTCCAAAATAATTATTTTAATTCAACATATATTATATACATAGAGGAAATCATTTAATAGTGTATAAATAATAAAAAATAAAATAGCAAATTCCGATAGGAATTACTTGAGAAAAGTGATTTAATAGTCTAATATTATTAATAAGCAAATAAACGTACATAAAAAGGAGAGAAGAAAGATGGCATTATATCCATTTTGTAGAACAGAGCTATTAGTAGGAGAAGAGGGTATTGAAAAGCTTAAAAATTCAAAAGTTATAGTCTTCGGTATAGGAGGAGTAGGAAGCTTCGTTGTAGAAGCATTAACAAGAGCTGGAGTTGGGAATTTAGTATTAGTAGATAATGATACTGTATGTATATCTAACTTAAATAGACAAATACATGCCACTACAAAAACTGTAGATATGGTTAAAGTTGAAGCTATGAAGGAAAGAATTAAATTAATCAATCCTGAATGCAAAGTTGAAGCAAAACAAGTATTTGTTACAGCTGAAAATATTCCAGACTTAATAACAGACGATATAGATTATGTTGTAGATGCAATAGATACTGTAACATCAAAACTTGCCTTAGCTGAATATTGCTATAAAAATGAAATAAAGATAATGAGTTCAATGGGAACTGGAAATAAGCTTGATCCAACTATGTTCCAAGTATCAGATGTATATAAAACAAAAGTATGTCCTTTAGCTAAGGTTATGAGATATGAATTAAAGAAGAGGGGCGTAAAGAAATTAAAAGTTGTATATTCTGAAGAAATGCCTATGACTCCTGATAAGGGAAGAGCTGTACCTTCAGGTAAGAGACAAACTCCAGGAAGTATTTCATTTGTTCCTCCTGTTGCAGGAATGATAATAGGTGGAGAAGTAATTAAAGATTTAATCGGAATAAACAAATAATAAAAAAAGGCTTTCTTAACTAATAAGAGGGCCTTTTTACGTCTATATTAAGGAATTTTGTAAATATTAAATAAGTATAGATACTACATGTGAATCTTTAGTTGAGTTTTATATATAATTATTTGTATAATAAAAATAGTGAAAATAAATTTAAACATGATAATTTAACTAGAAATAAATGTCCAAACTGTGGTAA
>OLRT01002336.1_pt1 | contig 12040 bp, 9 predicted proteins | sample 1672021 | NCBI WGS metagenome assembly OLRT01 (sample SAMEA3136637, study PRJEB25190) | human gut metagenome | reverse complement strand
GAAGTAAAAGAAACAAAAGCAGAAAGCCAGGAGAATGAAGAGGCAGTGCTGTATACCTGCCCAAGCTGTGGTGCGGAGATTATCACCGATGCCACCACAGCGGCCACGTTTTGTTATTACTGCCACAACCCGGTTGTCTTAAGCGGACGGCTGGAAGGAAAGTATCTGCCGGATATGGTGGTACCTTTTCAGCTGGACAAGAAGAAAGCCACAGAGAGTTTTCTTTCCTTTGTAAAGAAAAAGAAATTTGTCCCAACTGCATTTTTCAATAAAAATCAGATCGAAAAACTCACCGGTGTGTACTATCCTTACTGGACCTGCACGGCAAAAGGCCGGGCATCTGCCCATGGAGAAGGAAGAAACATCAAAGTCTGGCGCAGCGGGGATACCGAATACACCGAGACGGATGTTTACGCTGTAGACCGGGAAGGCAGTATTGCCGTTCAGAATGTGATGCGTGGGGCGCTGAAAAAAGCAGACCATCAGCTGGCAGAGGGGGTATGGCCCTTCGCACTGGATAAGGGCGTTTCCTTTCATATCTTTCCGGATTCCAGGCAGAAAAGCGGGATGTGGAGAAAGTTGATATCCGGGAAGAGGTGCAGAAAGACATCCAGAAATATGGAAAAAAGGCTGTGCGGGAAAGCATGAGCGGATACGACAGCCTGGATCTGAAGCAGTGTGACATTCAGACTGACAAAGAAGAGTGGAATTATATGCTTCTTCCGGTTTGGGTGTTGACTTACCGGGATAAGGCCGGAAAGAAATACTATTACGCCATGAACGGGCAGAATGGAAATTTTGCCGGAAAACTTCCGGTGGATAAAGGAAAACTGACGGCCCTGTTCTTTGCCGTTGCCATTCCGGTCTTTCTTGCGTGTCTGGCAGGAGGGTGGTATCTGTTATGAGAAAAAGAAACGTGCCAGGGATACTGGCAAAACGTCTGGCAGGTGCCCTTGGGGTCTGCGCACTGATCTTTGGCGGGAGCAGCTGTCTCATGGTACAGGCGGCACCGGCAGAAGTCTATGATGAGGCAGATCTGTTAAGCGATGACGAGGAAGAGCAGCTTTCTCTTCAGATTCAGAAACTGTCAGATACGTATGATATGAATTTCGTGGTGCTGACCATCGACGATGCCGAAGGGAAGACAGCCACCGAATATGCCGATGATTTCTATGTAGACAAGGGCTACACCGTCAACGACCGAAAAGGCGGCGCTATTTACCTGGTGGATATGGATAACCGGGAAGTCCGCGTAGAGGCCGATCAGGATATGCAGTATTACCTGATCTGAGCAATGCAATTATTGATATGACAGAATACGGAGTACCTCAAAATAGAAAACGTATTATTATTTTAGGCGTATCAAAAGAGCATTATGGGGACAAGGCTGAAGCAATGGTTGAAAAATTTTATTCTTCATATTTGCCAGAATATAAAATAGAAAAGAAAGCAACTGTAAGGGATGCCATTGGTGATTTGCCTAAACTTAGACCTTTGGATGAACCTATTTCTTATTTGGGGCGCAAGCTATCACATTCAGTATCAGATCCTTTAATAAATGGACATATATCGCGTTTTCATAATAAGCGAGATATTGAATTGTTCAAGTTCCTAGAGGAGGACATTGCATCTGGAAGGATGAAATATACGAGTGCTAAATCTTTGAAGACACTTTATACGAAATTAACAGGTAAAACTTCAAATGTACATAAGTATTATGTTCTTAGATGGGATGAGCCTAGTAATTTAATTCCAGCACATTTATTTAAGGATGGTCTTAGACATATTCATCCAGATCCAGAGCAAGCACGAACAATCACTGTGCGTGAGGCAGCAAGACTTCAAACATTTCCTGACAATTATTATTTTAATTGTAGTCAGACGGACGCTTTTAAGATGATTGGAAATGCAGTACCTCCATTATTTGCAAAAAAAGTTGCCTATGCCATTTATCATTTGATTCAAGAAAATTAGAAAGGAAAAACAATGAAATATTATCTTAAACGTCTTGGTCATCAAGAATTAGGAAGCGTAAAAAATGGTAAAGCACAGAGAGGTAGGTATATCTATATTTCAAAAGATAAAAATGTATTAGATATTTTTCCGCCTCTTTCCAAAACAGTTACAAATGATTCATCAATAATTCCAATAATTCCATTGTATCAAAAGATTGCAAAAAAAATATATTGTAATTATATTTATCATAATGATAAATATAATGTGTCAGGAGGCACAAGAAATGAATACAGAATATATTGTAATGGTGCACTTGAAGGGAAGCAATTGTTGTTTCAACCAGATGATATATTGATTTTCAGAGCTAAAAAGACATCAAGTCTCCCAAAAGATATATTAGGAAGTAATGATGTGCCAGAAGCGGCGGTTGAAGAAGCGAATGTTTTTTTCTTATATAGATGTTGCGATAAGAACTCAGAACTGTATAGGATGTGCAAAAAGCTTGTTGATGAATCTAATATTAGGGGAAATGGACATGCAATTTATCAGGGGATAATTACAGAAGTAGAGAATAAAATTAATCAATTATGTGTAAAAAATTTTAATGAAATGGATACAGTAATCGAAGATACAGTAACAGCAAAGGCACAGTCTGGGGATATAGATGAAATGGCTAGTCTATTTAATTCTGTATCATTTAGAGATTTTGTTATGACTGGATATAAACAGAAATGTGCGATAACAGGTAATGTAATTCAGTATAAATCATTCATGAATCTTGAAGCAGCACATATTTGGCCAAGATCCCATAAGGGGTTATATTTGCCAAGCAATGGAATTGCATTGTGCAGAGATATGCATTGGGCATTTGATAAAGGAATGTTTACTATTGGTGATGACTTTAAAGTAATTGTTCATCCAGACGTGGAAAGTGATTATTTGCAACAGTACAATAATAAATCATTGTATATTCCTGAAAATGCTTTTTTTAGACCGGATATTAATAACTTACATTATCATCAAACACATATATATGGATTATTTAAGACTTCTGGATCATTAGTAAAAGCAACAGGATACTATAAAAATATCAATATGGCAGCAGAAGATAAAACACCATACGGATCAAATTAAAATAATTAATTAGAAGAATATAATGGTCAAGCGAAAGGTTTTCACAAGTACCAATAGAGATAATTAAATTTATGAGGATCTGGAAAATGTTATATCCATTATAAGATATAAATGAATAATTATTTAAATGAATAGAAAGTCTTGTGAATGTTTAAGAACAAAAATATTATTTTGATAATGCAAGTATTTTTTTAGGATTGGCAGAGGATATATTGATATGAAATACTGATTTGAACTACATAATGTTATTTCCGAAATTAGGGAGATGAATTATATATTGGATAATTTAACTGCTAAACAACGACGAAAAAATATGCAACATATAAAAAACAAAGATACGTTAATTGAACTTAAGCTAAGAAAAAAATTATGGAATAAAGGATATCGATATAGAAAAAATGTAAATAAGCTTCCTGGTAAGCCTGATATTGTACTGTCTAAATATAAGATTGCTATTTTTTGTGATAGTGAGTTTTTTCATGGAAAGGATTGGGATGCTTTGAAGTCTCGATTGGAAAAAAGTAATAATTCTGAATATTGGATAAAAAAGATAAGCCGTAATAGGCAGCGAGATGATGAAATTAATAAGAGATTATCGTTTATGGGATGGACAGTCGTTCGATTTTGGGGAAAAGAAATTTTAACAAATAGTGATGAGTGTGTTTCGGTGATAGAAGATATTATATGGTCTCAGAAAACTAATCTTGATGGATCCGAGATGATTGATAAAGAAGAATTATTATAAGATATTTGTAAATATGTACCTGAAATTTAAGGAAGGTACAGGTAAGATATTATATATAGTGCTGTATTTTTATATGAGAATTAGAAGGTATTAAAAGTACTCGGCAGGAAAATTGAAATATTATATAGATAAAGAGAAAATATCCGGGAAAAATTAGAAAAATTCTTCTATGTGACAATTGAAAAATTTAAAATAAGTAGTTTAAATGGAGATAGAAAAATGTTTGATGCACTAACTTATCAAGAAATGTTAAAAGAAATAAAAAAGAATTCTGAAAAATATGGCATTACAGATGATGTGGTTGCAATTTTAATAACGAGACCAGATTTAGCGACAGGAAAGGATATACTGAATAGTTTAGAATATTATCATTTTAGAACTGGTCATTCTATAAACTTTTATTTGCCGGGATATGGAGCATATTGGACAGAAGAAGAATACCCGGATGGAAAAGTAGTTACAGAAATAGCTGGTGTTAAATGGTCGTTTAGTAATCAAAGATTTGTAGAGTTTATTGAAGATATGGAGAAATATTCAAAATGGAGATATTCAGGAGAAAGTGATTTGATATTTGCTGAGGTGAAGAATGGAAGATTATCATATGAGAGAGCGATGGAATTTCATCTGGATAATATGTTAAGGGATAAAGCAATTATTTCTGTAAATCAATTTTTTGAAAAAATAGTTCGTATAGGCCAAGAGGGAAGATCAATGAATCAAATCGGAAATAAACTGGGAATTGATAAGGGGAAACAAGTTGTGTTTGATGCATTGTTAGAAAAAATGCCAATGCATATGGGAGATGTTATCAAACAGGAAAAATACTTTTGCGTAAAAAATATACAAAAGTAAAGATTAACAAGGAAAGTATTCTATGGCAAAAAATTCAATTAGTAAAATCAGCAATGCGTTTTCCACTGGAGGTGGAGGAGTAAATTTTGAACAACAAATTCAGGCAATGTTTCTTTTATCATTGCTGATAGATGGTTTCTGCCCGGCTATGAATGAGCAAACAAAGAAAGTTCACTTCCAGGCAAAGCATTTAGGACATGATGTAGATGATCTGGTTGTTATTACTTATAGAAATCAGTCAGAAGGAAAAATGGCATGTCAGATAAAGCACAGCATAACTGCAACTGAAAAGGATAAAACATTTCAAGAAGTTATTTGTGCAGCATGGAATGATTTTAATAAAGAAGATTTTGATCGGGATCGCGATAGAATTTCTTTAGTGACGGCTCAGATTTCGAACAAAGCACAGCAATCTTTAAGGTTTTTACATGTAGAAGCTATTGGAGCCATAGATGCAGAAGCGTTTATGGAAAGAATAGATGTGCCAGTGTTTTCCAATAACGATAATCAAAAAATGTTAGCTGCTATAAAAGAATGTATTTCTTTAGCCAAAGGTTGTGAACCAACAAATGAAGAAGTCTGGAAATTCTGTAAGGCATTCATATTATTGCTATTTGATATGGATTGTGCAGAAAGTGTTAATCGTGCATTGTCTGCATCGTTAATTAAATGTAATTCTCCTGAAAATCCTATACTTGTATGGTCAAGGCTTGTGGAGTATGCAGGTCAATGCAATCAGGCGGCAGCATCTGTTAGTAAAGAAAATATTGACAGAAATATACGAGATTTATTTTCAAAAAATAATATTATTCAGCTTCCACCTGATCCGATAACAGCAATAGATTTGTTTATTCCTACAATAGCGTTAATTGGAGCATGGAAAGAGGACAATGAATTTGATCGTAAGATGATTGAACAGATATCAGGAATGGAATATTCTGAGTTCGAAGCAAAAGCGCGAACTATGCTTTCACAGAATTCAGAGTATTTGCAGCTGATGAATGGAAATTGGAAGGTATGTCATAAAGAAGAATTGCTTAATCAATGTAAAAATAAGCTGTTTGACGATTCAATTGGAAAGTTGTTAGAGGCTGTTGAGAGCATTTTGCGTCAAAAAAGTAAATGTGTAGCAAGCAAAATGCCATATTTTATTCCGGTTTCAGGTGAGTATGACAATTCACTTGAACTTCGTGGTAATTTAGTAAAAAGTTTGTGTTGGGTAAAGAAAAATCTTTCGGAATTATCACAGTGCAATCAGGAGAAAATAGAAAACAATATATATACGTTGGTAAGCACTTTACTGCAGGATGCCAAGTGGATTACATGGACTAGTTTACGGGATTGTTTACAGAATTTAGCAGAACTTTCACCGGAAGCTTTTTTGAAAGAAGCTGAGCGAGGAATTATAAATAATCCTACAGAAATAGTGAACTTATTTCCACCAAAAAGTGGTGAATTATCAGGAATAAACTATATTTCTAATTTGTTGTGGGCTTTGGAAATCTTGGCATGGTCACCGGAATATCTTGTGCATTCTATAAGTGTATTAGGATTGTTAGAAGCATTACCATACGAGCGTACAAATTGGACAAATACACCTATAAATTCAATTGTATCAATATTACTTCCTTGGTATCCGCAGACGATGGCTGATCTTGAAAAAAGAAAGAATGCATTAAAATGCTTAAAAACTGATAATCCCCGTGTGTTTTGGAGTACACTTAAGAAATTGCTGCCTAATAAGACACGTTCAACGTCAGGTAATCCAAGACCGAAATATTTGAAATTAGAGATTCCAGAAGAAGTAAAAGTAACGAATGCAGAAGCCCATGAATGCTATGTGTACTTAGTGGAATTGGCTGTTGATACTGCCCGTAATGAGAATGAAAAACTTGTAGAATTAATCGATCAGTTGGGATATATGTATGAACCAACTCTGACTGATTATTTGGAGTGCTTGGAAAATAGTTTTGAATTTGGTACAGATGAGAATACTTTTGAAGTCTGGCTTAAATTACGTGAATGTATGGCGCGAATAGAGCCAACTGAAGGAAAGGTAATATATAAGCATTTAGATAGAATCCAACAATTGATAGAAAAAATGGAACCAACAGATATAAGAGTGAAGCATCGAGAATGGTATTTAGGAAACAGGTATTTGTTTGATAAAGGAAACTATGCAAATAGATGGAAGATGCTAGAGGATAAAAAGTTATCTGCTGTTAAAGAAATATTTGATGAGTATGGAAGTGAAGAAGTAGAACGATTTGGCAGTGCAGTAAAAAATGTGCATGACGTAGCCAATAAACTGGGACATTTTTTGAAACCAAAGGAAATGTCTTCAATAATTGAAAAATGTTTTATAGGAATATTATCGAAAGAATTTACGATTAATTGTCTGATATCTTTTGTGTATACTCAGGGAGCAGAAAAATTATTGGAAACTTCATTATGCCAGATGGAAGACGAATTCATGTTAGAAATACTTTCTAAAATTCCGTTTTCTTTACAGTTGCTAGATGTGATAAATCAGGTATTAGATGATGATACTGCGTACTGGGAAAAAGGAGCTATGCCATATAGCTGTTATGACGCCGAAGAGTTAAAAATAATTGTAGAAAAACTTGTTGTATGTAAGCGATATGTGACAGCTGTTAATATTATTGGACATTCGGAGTGTGAAGCAGTCATTAATGCAGGATGTATATATAAGTTAATGAAACTTGCAGGAACAGAGGAATCAATAGGGGTGGAAACGCTTGATGATTACGCAGTTCAAAAGATTATTGGCTGGTTTCAACAGCAAGAGGATATAGACTTAGAATTACGCAGTGATATTGAATTCATTTATTTACCAATGTTAGATGATTATTCTGAAGTTAGACCTCGTGCATTAAACACAAGATTAAGTCTTGAACCGGAATATTTTTGCAGTTTGATTGAGCTGTGTTATAAGGAAAGAAATGGTGAAAAACGGGAAATAGAGTTGAATAAAAGCTTGAGTGATAGATTGTATGAGATACTATTTCAATTTAAAGTTATACCTGGGATTGATTGGAATGGTAATTTTGATGCAAAACGATTTGATTATTGGATGAAGACTGTAAAAACATGGAGCAGGGATAATGATCGATATGAAGTGGCAATGCATACGGTTGGTTCGGGATTGTCATATGCGGAATTAGATGAGGACAAGCTTCCTCAAACGGCAGTTATTGAAGAACTTAACAGAGTAGAGAATGAAGAACTGCGTCGTGGTTATTATTTGGGCATAATTAACCAAAGAGGAGTACACTGGATTGATCCAGAAGGAAAACCAGAGCTTGAATTAGCTGAAGATTATGAAAATAGAGCAAATATTGCAGAGTCAAGAGGATATTCCAGGTATGCAGGTATTTTAAGAGTCATTGGTGATGAATTCAAAAGAGAGGCAAAAAGTAATATTTTAGAAGCAAAAAATGGAGATGATGAATAGGAAGTACTAGATAAAGTATACACTCAAGATTAAAAGGAAGGAAAAAGTGACTATTGAATAATATAGATATTTTTTCTGTTTTTGGAAAAATTGTTTTGGCACTAGGTGGTGCAGGAGCAATAATTGTTGCGGTATCAGGTTTTATTGCAAGATTATGGGCAAAGTGGTTTATGGAAAAACAGAAAAATAAATATCAAAAAGAAATAGAAGGTTATAAAAATGAACTTGCAGTAGAGTTGGCAAAGTGCCGGACGTTGAATGAGAAAATTTTGCATAAAGAAATTTTTATTTATGACGAGGAATTCAAAATATATAAAGAGATTATGCCAGGTTTTAGAAAAGTGAGCAAGAGTGTTTTGGACTATCTTGTTATAATAAAGTTATTGGTCGAAAAAGGAATCGAAGATACAACGGAAGGAAAAGAGAAGATTCAGAAGGCTTATGCTAGTGCCTATGAAATGACGTTTGCTTATTACGATTTAGTTATGGATGAGGGGATTTTTATTGAAGAACAAACATATGTAATGTTGATGAATTTCTTTGCACATTGTGAAAAGATCTTAAGAATAAATTTGAATCCAGAGAATTGGAAAGATATGAAATGGGATGAAATAATTGATAATCAGATTAATGAAGAAAATAAAATAACATGTCATTTGAGAAATAAGATTAGAAGTTGTTAGAAATAACGTAAATTCCGATAGAGGATAGGAATTATGGTTAAAAATAATATCGAATTAAAGTGCATAGAGTAAGAAAAAAATTAGGTGCAGATTGCAGAAGAGAGTGATAGTGCAAAGGCTTATGTTAATCGTATGATTAAGGGGAAAGATGGTGTGGTCAATAAGGATTTTGTGCAGGAGAAGAATCCGAAGATGCCTTGGACTACATCATTTCCGTAGACATATTTTCCGAGGGTGTGGACGTGCCGGAGATCAATCAGGTCATCATGCTTCGTCCAACAGAGTCGCCGATCGTGTTCATCCAGCAGCTTGGCCGGGGACTTCGAAAAGCCGAGAACAAAGAATATGTCGTTGTATTGGATTTCATCGGAAATTATCGGAATAACTTTATGATTCCGATTGCGCTGTCCGGCGACCGCAGTTATAACAAGGACAATATCCGCCGTTATGTCACGGAAGGCGGCAGAGTGATTCCGGGTGCGAGCACGATTCACTTCGATGAGATTTCCAGAAAGCGGATTTTCCAGGCAATTGATAATGCGAACTTCAGCGATATCAAATTAATCCGGGAGAATTATACGAATCTGAAGAATAAGCTGGGGCATATCCCGGCGCTTGCGGATTTTGATAAATATGGGGAAATGGATGTGCTGCGGATCTTCGACAATAACAGCCTGGGTTCATATTACAAATTTCTCGTGAAATACGAAAAGGAATATACCATCCGACTGTCAGAAGACGAAGAGAAAGTGATCGAATTCATTTCCAAAAAGCTGGCAAGTGGCAAGCGGATTCATGAGCTGGAATTGTTGAAACGTACGTTGCAGTATCACCATGGAATCATTGGGCGTCTGCGGAAGCGTTTATCCGAGACGTATCAGTGTGAGATGGACGAGCATTGCACGGAAAATGTGATCAATATGATGACCAATGAATTTCCGACGAGCGCGGCAAAGAAGACTTACGCACAGTGTGTATTTCTGAAGAAGGAACAGGATGATTATGGCATTTCCGATTCTTATGAGAAAATGTTACAGAATCCGGAATTCTGTGCGATTCTGGAGGAACTGGTGGACTTCGGAATCTCGAGATATAAGGTCAATTACAGTTACCATTATCAGGATACGAATCTGGTATTATATCAGAAATATACATATGAGGATGCCTGCCGTCTGTTGAACTGGGAGAGAAATGAAGTGCCGCTGAACATCGGCGGTTACAAATATGATAAGAAGACTAAGACATTTCCGATATTCATTAACTACGATAAGCAGGACAATATCAGCGATACCACGAAATACGAAGATCATTTCGTAGCAGAGAACCGGCTGATCGCGATTTCCAAAAGCGGAAGAAGCATGGACTCAGAAGATGTGCGGAATTTCCTGAAAGCAACAGAACGTGGCATAGATGTGCAGCTATTTGTGAGAAAGAATAAGGATGATAAGATATCCAAGGAATTCTATTATCTGGGCCGTGTGATCGCGACCGGGAATGCGAAGCAGTTCGTGATGCCGAATACGGATAAGACGGCGGTGAAGATTGAATGGGAGCTGGAGACTCCGGTGAGAGAGGATATTTATCAGTATATTGTGAATGAATAGGGACTGTTACAGGAAGATTTTTGACGGGAGATAAATGGTAAGATGAAGACGATTAGAGTTGTGGCAGCAGTGATAAAGGCAGTAAAGGAAGACGGAAGAACGATGATATTCGCAACGCAGCGCGGATATGGCGAGTTCAAAGGCGGATGGGAATTCCCGGGCGGCAAGATCGAAGCCGGGGAGACACCGCAGGAAGCGTTGAAGCGTGAGATCATGGAAGAACTGGATACGGAAGTTTCGGTTGGTGAATGGATCGAGACGGTGGAGTATGATTATCCGGGATTTCATCTTTCGATGGATTGCTTCTGGTGTGAGATCGTGAAAGGGGATCTGGTGCTGAAGGAGCATGAGGCGGCCAGATGGCTGACCAGGGAGGAACTTACGGATGTGGAGTGGCTGCCGGCGGATGTGGCGGTTGCGGAGAAGATTGAAGAAGAGATGGACTAGAAAATATAGAGAGGAATAAGTGGACATTGAAAATGAAAAAGAACTCAAATTTGAAGTATAAATTTGAGTTCTTTTTTAGTTCATAAGAATAATATTTGAGTTTCTCGCATAAACTTAAATATAGTGCTAGAATCTAAAATATAAATGGAGGAACTAAAATGACAACAGAAGAATTATATGACAAACTAAAATTAATTCAAAAAATGAAATGCAAAACGCAGAATTTGGAATTGAAATCAGCGGAGCAAGGATGTCCGAAACGATTATATGATTCTTTGTCAAGCTTTTCTAATCAGGATGATGGTGGCATTATTGTTTTTGGAATTGATGAGAAACAAGATTATAAAGAAGTTGGTGTTTATGATGCTCAGGACATTCAAAAGAAAATTAACGAGCAATGCTTGCAGATGAATCCGGTTGTACGGCCGCTTATTACAGTTGTAGAGAAGGAAAATAAAAAATTTGTTTCTGCTGAAATTCCCGGAATAGATTTGGCAGACAGACCTTGCTATTATCAAGGACGTGGAAGGTTGAAGGGATCCTATACCCGTATTGGGGATAGTGATGAACCGATGACAGAATACGAAATATATAGTTATGAAGCATATAGAAGAAAATATCAAGACGATATCCGTGAGGTTCCGAGAGTAACAGTAATGTCATTGGATCAGGAAGAACTGAATCGTTATATTGAACTGTTAAAGAGAGGAAAACGAAGATTAGCAACACTTGATAATGAAAGTATTTATGAACTTATGAGCATAAAGCGAGGAGAGAAAGTAACGCTTAGTGCGACTTTGCTTTTTAGTCCATATCCACAGGCATATTTTCCACAATTGTGTATTACGGCAATTGTAATTCCTGGGAGAACAATAGGAAGTCTTGGCGACATGGGGGAAAGATTCTCGGATAATCAGAGAATAGAAGGAACAATTCCGGAAATGTTGGATGAGGCATTATTATTTGTGAAACGCAATATGCGGACAAAGACAATTATAAGTCCGACAACCGGACGAAGAACTGACAGAACAGACTATCCAATAACAGCGGTTAGAGAAGCTATTATAAATGCATTAGTACATCGTGATTATAGTATTCATACAGAAGGAATGCCGATTCAACTTATAATGTTTGAAGACAGGAT
>OLRT01002334.1_pt1 | contig 12044 bp, 8 predicted proteins | sample 1672021 | NCBI WGS metagenome assembly OLRT01 (sample SAMEA3136637, study PRJEB25190) | human gut metagenome | reverse complement strand
CCAAGTTTGGCGGCTCGTCGGTCGCCGACGCCGAACACTTCAAGAAGATCAAGGCCATCGTCGATGCCGACCCTGCCCGCCGTTTTGTGGTGGTTTCCGCCTGCGGTCGCCGCTTTAAGGGCGACACCAAGGTGACCGACCTGCTCTACCTGGTTAACGCGCACGTTAAGTATCACGTGTCGTGCGAGGAGCTGCTCGAGGACATCGGTCAGCGCTATTTTGATATCGCTGACGAGCTGGAGCTCACCTATCCCATCCGCGAGGAGTTCGCAGCCTTTGCCGAGCGCGCCCGCTCGGGCGGCTACTCCACCGAGGAGCTTGTGAGCCGCGGCGAGTACTTCACCGCTCGCCTGATGTCCGAGTACCTGGGCCTGCCGTTCCTGGACGCCGCGACGGTTGTGGCGTTCCATCACGATGGTACGCTCAGCATGAACCGCACCTCCGAGCTGGTGCAGGAGTACGGCCAGCAGGGTGGCTTTGTTATGCCCGGTTTCTACGGCGCGACGCGTGAGGGCCAGATCAAGCTGCTCGATCGAGGCGGTGGCGATATTTCGGGCTCGATTCTGGCCAAGTGCCTTGGCGCCGATCTGTACGAGAACTGGACCGACGTTTCGGGCTTCTATTCTGCCGATCCGCGTATTGTTCCCGAGGCTCAGCCCATTGCGCGCGTTACCTACGAGGAGCTGCGCGAGCTTTCGTACATGGGCGCAAGCGTCCTGCACGAGGAGGCCGTGTTCCCCGTGCGCGAGGCAGGCATTCCGCTGGTCATCAAGAACACCAATGCGCCGCAGGACCCCGGCACCATCATTAGCGAGACGGCTGACGAGGGCGAGGCGGAGCCCATCATTACCGGCGTGACCGGCAAACGCGGCTTTGTCGCCATCAATGTGGCCCGCGACCGCACCAAGCCCCGTGTCGGCTTTATGCGCCGCGCGCTTTCGGTCTTCGAGCGCTATGACGTTTCCGTTGAGCACATGCCCACCGGTGTCGACCGCTTTGGCGCCGTGGTGCAGGAGCAGGACGTTCACGATTCGCTGTACTCGCTTGTGAGCGACATTCAGCAGGAGGTCGAGCCGCTCGAGATCGAGGTTGTCGAGGGCTTGGCGCTCATCGCTACCGTCGGTCGTAACCTGCGCGGCCGCGCGGGTATCTCGGGCCACCTGTTTGGCATGCTTGGCCAGGCCGGCGTGAGCGTGCGCATGATTTCGCAGAGCTGCGACGAGATCAACATCATTATCGGTGTTGAGGAGAAAGACTTCGACCTGGCGATTCAGACCATTTACCGTGCCTTCTCCGACGAGAACGGCATTGTGAAGGTCTCCGACTTGGAGGCTCCCACGCCGGTCGATCCCACCCTGGCTGCGCTCAAAAAGTAGCGACTGCTCGGTAGATTTTTTGGGTCATGTCTCAAAAATCTACGGCGGGGCGTTTCGTTTCGGTTTCGTTTCGACGGGGCGGGTTTCGTGCCCGCCTCGTTCTTGTATACACTGGCAACAATAATCGGCCTGCTCGGCGTGCGGGCAAAAGCCATAACCTTTAAAGGGGGAAGCATGAAACAGTACACGGTTGCTATTTTGGGCGCGACGGGAGCCGTGGGCACCCAGATGCTCGAGTGCCTCAACGAGCAGGAGTTCCCGGTTGGCAAGCTCAAGCTGCTGGCAAGTGCGCGCTCCGCGGGCAAGACCGTTGAGTTCCGCGGCGAGCAGATCGTGATCGAAGAGGCTTGCCCCGAGGCCTTTGAGGGCTGTGACATTGTGCTTGGAGCCGCCGGCGACGATATCGCGAAGGAGCTGCTGCCCGAGGCCGTCAAGCGCGGCGCCGTTGTGGTTGACAACAGCCACGCCTTCCGCATGGATCCCGAGGTGCCGCTGGTCGTGCCCGAGATCAATGCCGATGACATCAAGTGGCATCACGGCCTGATCGCCAACCCCAACTGCGCGACCATCATCGGCTTGGTTCCCACGTGGCCGCTGCATCAGCTCGCCGGCGTGAAGCGCATGATCGTTTCGACGTACCAGGCGGCTTCGGGCGCTGGCGCTCCCGGTATGGCCGAGCTCGAGGCCCAGTTGGCCGCCCTGGGCCGTGGCGAAGAGATTCCCGAGCCGCGCGCTTTTGCCGCCCAGTTGGCGAGCAACCTGATTCCGCAGATCGGTGGCGTCAAGGAGGAGGGCTTTACCTCCGAGGAGATGAAGCTGCAAAACGAGGGCCGCAAGATCATGCACCTGCCCGAGCTGCGCGTGAACTGCACCTGCGTGCGCGTGCCCGTGCTGCGCTCGCACTCCGAGAGCATTACGCTCGAGTTTGAGCGCGACATCACGGTGGAAGAGGCCCGTGCCGCGCTGGCTGCCGCTCCGGGCGTGAAGCTCGTTGACGACATGAGCGCCGAGGATGCTCACGATCGCTTCCCCATGCCGATGGATACGTCCGACCAGGATCTGATCTGGGTCGGTCGCGTGCGCCGCGACATCTCGAACCCCGAGGCTGCGCGCGGCATCACCTTCTGGTGCTGCGGCGATCAAATCCGTAAGGGCGCGGCAACCAACGCCGTCCAAATCGCCAAGCTGCTCTGCGAGTAGCGGTGGACCTGTCCGGCTGGGGCCGGGCTTAGTTTTCAGAACGTCCTCGACCATGTGTGGCGCCTTGTCCTGCTCCTTCGGAGCTGCGGACAAGGCGCCACACTGGTCTGCGGAGTGTTCTGAAAACTAAGCCCGGCCCCCGCCTGCGGTGGCGCTGCTGTGAGCGGTCTGCGATGGGGCCGTTGTTGGTTGGGGCCGCTGGGCTGATGTGGGGGCACGTGGCTGTTGCGGGCCCTAGTCCCGGCGGCGGCCCCGGCGCTTCGCGCCTGCCGCCTTTGGGGACTGTGGGGCTCGGCCGGCAGCTGCGGCGCGTTCGCGCCTGCTGCCTGGGGTGACTGCGGGGTCGTGCGGCGGCTGCGGCGCTGTGTGCCTGCTGCCTTGGGTGACTTTGGGGGCGATTGGGGTTGTCTGCACAATTCGCGGTATTATGTTGCGGAGTTTTGAAAGGAGCCGCTGGTGGTCACGACGACGTTTGCTTCGCCTTTGGGCGAAATCTTGCTTGCCGCTGATGGCCGCGGTTTGACGGGGCTTTGGTTTGAGGGGCAGGAGCACTTTGGCTCCACGCTTCTCAAAGAAGATCCCGAACATGTTGAAGGCGCCGATGCGGTTTCTGGTGCTGGCGGCATGTCTTCGGTGAATCCGACAAACGGTGTGGCTTCTTCGGTACTTGAGCGTTCTTGGGCTTGGCTGAATGCTTATTTTGCGGGGCAGGAGCCTCGGTTTACGCCGCCGTTGCATATGATTGGCACGGCGTTTCAGCGTGAGGTTTGGTTTGAGCTGCTTTCTATTCCGCGTGGCGAGGTCACTACGTATGGCGAGATCGCCCAGCGTGTTGCCGCTCGACATCGTGTACCGGGAAACGAGGCACCCGTTGTGTCTCCTCGTGCGGTGGGGGCTGCGGTCGCACGTAATCCCATTTCGATTATCGTGCCGTGCCATCGCGTGGTGGCGGCCGACGGATCGCTCAACGGATATGCCGGCGGCCTTGACCGCAAGGAGTGGCTGCTGCGGCTTGAGGGCGCGTACGAGGAATAGTGCCCGAGCTCTTTGCATGATAAAGGTGCCGCGAAAGGGTGAGTTGCTGTTCTATCGTCTCCGGCGTGCGGACAAGCGTTTGACATCTGCGCCTTAAGTTTGGCTAAGCCATATCCTGCGTATTTAAAAACGCGCAGGTTGAGCGGCTAAGGCTGCGCTAAGGCGGTTGACGGTGCGCTATCATCGGCAGTATCGAAACCTGTATAGCCGTGCGCCAAAGGAACAACTATGAAGCTGATGCTTGCCGAGGACGAACCCGGCCTCTCCCGCGCCCTTACCGCGATTCTTCAACATAGCGACTACGAGGTCGATACCGCGCTCGATGGTCTGACGGCGCTCGAGTATCTGCTCGCCAACGACTATGACGCCGCAATTCTGGACATCATGATGCCCGGCATGGACGGTATCGAGGTACTCAAGCGCACACGCGCCGCCGGTAAGCGACTGCCCATCATCATGCTCACGGCAAAAAGCGAGGTGTCCGATAAGGTCGAGGGCCTGGATGCCGGTGCCAACGACTACCTGACCAAGCCGTTCGCCGCCAAGGAGCTGCTCGCACGCATTCGCGCCATGACGCGTGCCGCGACGGCAATTGACGCCACGACGCTCAGCGTGGGCAACGTGCGCCTCGACACGGCATCGTGCACACTCGTGGGCCCTTTGGGCGAGGAGCACCTGGCCAATCGAGAGTTTCAGCTTATGGAGCTCTTTATGCGCAACGCCGGCACGCGCATGCCCACCGAGCGTTTGATGCTCGAAGTTTGGGGTGAGGACGCGCCCGAAGGCGCTAACGTGGTGTGGGTCTATATCTCGTACCTGCGCAAAAAGCTGACGGCGCTTGGTGCCAACGTGGCCATCCGTGCATCGCGCAACCAGGGCTATTCGCTCGAGGTTGTTGAGGAGGGCGAATAGGCGTGAGCGCGAGTGCGTGGTGGAAGCGCACGACGGCAAAGCTCGGCATGGGCGCGGACTCGGGTAATCCGGGGCGCGCCGATGCTGCCAGTGCAATGGGACGTCGCCTGCGTCGTAAGTTCATCCTGGTTGCCATGGGTGCCGTGACCGCCGTGCTTACGCTTATCATCGCCGGCATCAATATCGTCAACTACTCGCATGTCTGCAAGATGGCCGACGCTCGCCTGGACTATATCTTGGCGGGCAAGGACGGCATCGATTGGACGGATGAGCCCAAGACCGATCTCGGCGAGGATGTGGGCGCCGGTAAGACCGCTGCCGGTGACAGGGTGGTCATGCGCACCGGGCACTTCGAAGGTATGACGGCGGAGTCTCCCTTCGACACGCGCTACTTTACGGTGTCGATTGCCGGTGGGCAGGTGACCGATGTCAACACGGCCCGCATTGCCGCGGTGGGTGCCAAGCGTGCTGCACGCATCGCTGCAGGACTATATTCCAAGGGTTGGACCTCGGGCTTTTCTGGTAACTACCGCTATACGGTTACGGTTCAGGGCGACGAGACCACCTATGTGTTTGTGGACTGCTCGCGCGAGCTTGCAAGCTTTCATTCGTTTTTGAGCGCGAGCGTGGCGATTAGTTGCATTGGCTGGCTGGCGGTGTTGGCAATTGTGGCGGGTGCCTCGGGCGCGGTGATTCGGCCGATGGTCAAGAGCTACAGCAAGCAAAAGCGCTTTATTACCGATGCGAGCCACGAGATCAAGACGCCGCTGGCCGTGATTGATGCCGCCAATGAGGTGCAAGAGATCGAGAGCGGCGAGAGCGAGTGGACGCAGAGCATTCACGAACAGGTTGCACGGTTGACGGCGCTCACGGAGCGTCTGGTGTTTTTGGCTCGCATGGACGAGGGTTCGGCGGGCTTTACCATGATATCGATCGATCTTTCGGAGGCAGTGGACAAGGCGGCGTCGCCGTTTGAGTCGGTGGCGGTTTCGCGTGGCAAGCGTCTGTCGACGTCGATTGCGAGTGGCGTGCGGGCCCATGCCGATGCTGCAGCGGTGGCGCAGGTGGTTGAGCTGCTGCTGGATAACGCCACGCGCTATGCGAGTGAGGGCAGTGTAATTGAGTTGAGTCTGCGTGCCGTCTCACGCGGTGCAGGCAAAGGTTCGGCCGAGCTTGTCGTTTCGAACGCCGTGGACGAGCTGCCCGAAGGCGACCTAGATCGATTGTTCGACCGCTTCTATCGTGCGGACGTGTCGCGCAGCTCCAAGACGGGCGGCTCGGGCGTGGGCCTATCCGTGGTGCGTGCCATCGCCGAAGCCCATGGTGGGAGCGCTTCTGTCTGCGGCCACGGCAACCAGATCACCTTCACCGTCCGCCTCTAAAACCTGCCAAAATGAACCTGTCCCTTTTTGGTCGGTGCGAAATGGGTAATACTAAAGAGTTATCCGACCAGATGGGAATTAATCGATGGCCTATATCGAATTCAAAGACGTCATCAAGGCATACGGCGAGGGCGACGCCCGCATTCACGCACTCGACGGCGCGAGTTTTACGGTCGAGCGCGGCGAGCTCGCCATCATTTTGGGTGCTTCAGGCGCCGGTAAAACGACGGCGCTCAACATCTTGGGCGGCATGGACACGGCAACTTCCGGCACCGTGACGGTGGACGGGCGCGACGTGAGCTCCGCTAACGAGGCGCAGCTCGTGGAATACCGCCGCGCCGACGTCGGCTTTGTCTTCCAGTTCTACAATCTGGTCCCCAACCTGACGGCCCTCGAAAACGTTGAGCTCGCAGCTCAGATTTGCCCCGATTCGCTCGATGCCGAACAAACGCTTCGCCAGGTTGGCCTGGGCGAGCGCCTGGGCAACTTTCCGGCACAGCTTTCGGGCGGCGAGCAGCAGCGCGTGTCCATCGCCCGCGCACTGGCAAAGAACCCCAAGCTGCTTCTGTGCGACGAGCCCACGGGCGCGCTCGACTATAAAACCGGCAAGCAGATCTTGCAGCTGCTGCAGGATACCTGCCGCAAGCAGGGCATTACGGTCATCATCATCACGCACAACTCCGCGCTCGCGCCCATGGCCGATCGCCTGATTCGCTTTAAGAGCGGCCGCGTGGAGAGCGAGACGGTCCAGCAAAATCCCGTGCCTATCGAGACGATCGAGTGGTAGCGCCCATGGATCAGGACCGCCAAAACAGCCAACGCCGCGACGCGCAGAACACGGAGCGCGAGCAGGATTTTACGACCTACCGCACTGCCCAAAGCTCAAACGATATGGTGCCGACGGTGTTTCGCCGCGGTGTCTACCGCACGATTCGCGGCAGCCTCAAACGCTTCTTGTCTATCGTCGTGATCACCGCGCTCGGCGTGAGCGTGATGTGCGGCCTTAAGGCGGGTTGCGAGGACCTGTGCGATTCGGTTGACGCCTACTTCGACCAGCAAAATGTCTATGACATTAACGTGCAGTCGACCTATGGCCTGACTGACGATGATCTCGACGCCATCCAAGAGGTCGATGGCGTCGAAACGGCCGAGGGCATCTACACCGAGACCGCCTACACCGTCGTGGGCACAACGCGCGAGCGCGTGGTCGTGCAAAGTCTCTCCAAGGAGAATATCGATCAGCCAGTGCTCGTGAACGGCGATTTGCCCGAGAGCGCCGATGAGGTCGCGGTGACTTCGAAGTTCCTGAAGGCTTCGGGCAAAAAGCTCGGCGATACGGTGAGCTTTGCTGCCAACGATGCGAGCTCGTCGAACCAAAGCGCCAAGGATCAGTTTGCCGATGGCGATTACACCATCACGGCCGAGGTTCTCGATCCCACTGATGTGAGCTCCGACTCGACGGTCAACGCCTTCCGTGCCGCCTCGGCGGCGGACTATAAGTTCTATGTGAGCGAGGACGCCGCGACATCTTCTTCCTACTCCGCGGTCCACGTGGTCGTCGAGGGAGCCAAGGATCTCAACTCATATTCGGATGCCTACGCGGCAAAGATCAATGAGGTCAAGGGCAATATAGAGAAGATCCGCGAGGAGCGTGAGAAGGCGCGCGCTCAGGAGCTGACGGTCGACACGCCGACAAGCTTGGATGCGGCCGAGCGTCAGGCCGCCATGCTCTTTGGGATCGAGCAGGACAACATCAATCGCATGGCCGAGGGCAGCGACGAGCGTGCGCAGGCGCAAGCCGACCTGGACCAGCGCCGTGCCGCCGCCGACCAACAGTTTGCCGACGCCCGCGCCGAGCTTTCCGATCTGGGAGAATGCACCTGGTACATCCAGGACCGCGGCAATATCGCAAGCTACTCGAGCGTGGAGAGCGATAGCTCGTCAATTGAAGCCATCGCCACGGTGTTCCCGTTCATCTTCTTTATCGTCGCCGTGCTCATCAGCCTTACCACCGCCACGCGTATGGTCGAGGAGGAGCGCACGCTCATCGGCCTGTATAAGGCGCTCGGCTATTCGCGCGGACGCATCCTGTCCAAATACGTGGACTATGCGCTGTGGGCTTGTCTGATCGGCGGCGTGCTCGGCAACATCATCGGCTTTGTGGGCCTGCCACTGTTCTTGTTTACGGTGTTCGACGACATGTACTCGCTGCCCCAGATGCTGCTTTCGTACGATATCGTGTCTTCACTCGTGTCGGTGGCGCTGTTTGCCGTGGGCGTGGTGGGCGCTACGATTATCGCCTGCCGCCACGAGATGGCCGAGACCCCAGCCTCGCTCATGCGTCCCAAGGCCCCGCGCGCCGGCTCGCGCATTCTGCTCGAGCATATCGGCTTTATCTGGCGCCGCATGGGCTTCTTAAACAAGGTCGCTGCACGCAACCTATTCCGCTACAAAAAGCGCGCCTTTATGACCATCTTCGGTATCGCGGGCTGTACGGCGCTTGTGATCTGCGGTATGGGCATCCGCGATACGTCGGTGGCGCTTTCGCCCAAGCAGTACGGGCATATCACGCGCTACGACCTGCTGGCGGTCGCCAATCCCGACGATTTTTCACAGACGTGCGCGGCATTGGATGGGCGCAGCGCGTCCAATGATTCCAACGTGACTGTGACTTCGACGCTGCCGATTATGACCGACAACGTCACCTTTACATTTGGCGGCAAGAGCGAGACTGTGCAGCTGATCGTGGTGCCCGATGACCGCACGAGTGACTTGGGCGATTACGTGCGTCTGGAGGATGAGTCCAAAGAACCGCTGCCTTTGCGTGACGGAGACGTGTATCTGAGCAAAAGTTCACAGCTGGTGCTGGGGATTCAGCCGGGCGATACGGCTCACGTCCAGGATTCGTCGCTCAATGTTGCCAAGGTCAAAGTCAGCGACATTTCGCTTAACTATCTGGGCAACACGCTTTACATGACGCAGGGCACCTATGAGCGCACGTTCGGCCGAAGCGCGCGTCTTAACGGCATCTTTGCACTGCTCAAGGGTTCGTCGGCCGACCAGATTGCGTTTAGCAAGAATCTTAAGAGTGACGGTTGGCTTACGATTTCGAGTACGGCCGAGCATTGGGAAAACTATAAGGCGAACTTTACGATTATCAATTCGGTCGTGGTGCTCGTGACCTTTATGGCGGCGTGCCTGTCGTTTGTGGTGGTGTTTACGCTGTCCAACACGAATATCTCCGAGCGCGAGCGCGAGCTAGCGACCATTAAGGTGTTGGGCTTCCGTCGCGGTGAGGTGCACCATTACGTCAACAAGGAGACGTTGATCCTCACGGCGATCGGCGCTGCGCTGGGCGTTCCACTGGGTGGTGCGTTGGCCGAGAGCTTTACGTACATCCTGCAGATGCCGTCGCTGTACTTTGACGTCGAAGTCGAGCCGCTGAGCTACGTGCTTGCCGTGGTGCTTTCCTTCGGCTTTACGTTTATCGTCAACCTCGCCACCAACCGTACCCTCAATAAGATCGACATGGTCGGCGCCCTCAAGAGCGCCGAGTAACCTGCCAAAAAGGGACAGGTTTATTTTGGCAGGTTTTATCGGGGCAAACGCCGGACAACCATTAGGTGGTCCGGCGTTTGCCCCGTTTTGCTGGGGATGTTTGTCGTTCGGTGCTCTTACTGGCCAATCCAGTGTTGCGCATAGCTCTTAATGTCCTCGGTAAAACCGTCAAGGTCGTCGAGGGCGATCACGCTGTCGATAAGCAAATTGGCTATCTCGCGGTGCATTGTGCTGCGGCGAATGTCGTTTGCAATTACGCCTGAGGACAGCTTGTCTCTATTGAGGCGCTCTTCTAGTGCCCAAAATCTACTGGACGCTTCACTGTCGCCGTTCAGCATCTCAACGTACTGGCCGATGAGCTTTTCCATATAACGTTCTTGCCATTGAGGAAGCATTTTCTTAAACAGCTTCCAGTCGCTTTCGGCTACGTCCCGCATATGTCCTCCGCTCGTCAAACGGGCTTTCCATTTGCCTTTCATTCTATTTGGTTTTCGCTCGCAAGCGTGGATGAGAGGCTCTCTTTAGCCTTCGAGATTGGGCTTGAATGGGCCGTATGCCACAAAATGGGCCTATCTACTACGTTTAATTGGATACCCTCAACCATGCCGGGAAAACGAAAAATAAAACCGCAGGTAGAAGGCCTGTCGCTTTTCGAAAAATGCGGTCATGGTTGGCCCCATCGAGTTAAACGTAGTAGATGGCTCCTTTTCGTGGCGGACCATCAAACGAACGCCGACGCTTGTGCTGTAGCCGCTCCGATCATTCGTAAGTTGCGGTGGAATAGTTCTTAGATTCAGCCATTTGCGGGCTAAGCAGGAACTATTTCACCGCAACTTAATTTCAGACCAGGCACCCGCAGCAAGAAGACGAATAGCCACGGCCTCCTTAGTTACCGCAGGAGGCCCCAGGGCTTACCTCCCAAATCTTTCCGCAGGACGGAAGGACCCCGCGGCGCGAAGCGCACGGCGGGGTCCTGACATGTCCGAGGACGATTTGGGAGGTAAGCCCTGGGGCCTCCGATGAGAGCAGTTCCAGCCGAGGCTATTCGTCGCCGAAGCTGATGCCCAACGCCTTGGCCTCGCGCACCAGGTCGCTCTGGGGATCGACAAACTTGAGCTTGCCAGCGACATCCTCGAGCGGCATGTGGCACATTTTGCCGTCGCGCAGGGCAATCATGTAGCCAAACTCGCCGCGTAGGCACCCCAGTGCCGCCTCGACGCCGCACTGGGTCGCAAAGATGCGATCCTGGGCATCGGGCTGGCCGCCGCGCTGCGTGTGGCCGGGGATGGCGACGCGGGTCTCGCGACCGGTCTTGGCTTCGATCTCCTTGGCGATGTCGTAGACAATCGACGGGCTCGTGCGCTCGGCGAGCTTCTTCTTGTACTCCTTTTTGGACAGCGCCGCGTCCTCCTTGGAGATGGCGCCCTCGGCGACGGCTACGATCGTAAAGCGGCTGCCGGTCTCCATGCGATGCTCGATGGTCTTGATGACGTTGTCCATGTCGTAGGGGATCTCGGGAATCAGGATGACGTCTGCGCCGCCCGCGACGCCGGCATACAGCGGGATCCAGCCAACCTTGTGGCCCATAATCTCGATAACGAACACGCGCCCATGGCTCGAAGCGGTGGTGTGGATGTCGTCGATGCACTTGGTGGCGACGTCGATGGCGCTCGTAAAGCCAAACGTCAACTCGGTGCCCCAGGTGTCGTTATCGATGGTCTTGGGCAGCGCGATAACGTTGAGGCCCTCTTCGCGCAGGCGGTTGGCGGTCTTGGTGGAGCCGTTACCGCCCAGCATAAACAGGCAGTCGAGCTGCAGCTTATGATAGGTGTGGACCATCGCCGGCACCTTCTCGACACCATCGGCCTCGGGGGTATCCAGACGCTTGAACGGTGTGCGGCTCGTGCCCAGGATGGTGCCGCCACGGGTGAGGATGCCGCTAAAATCGGCGGGCGTCATGACGCGGAACCTGCTGTAGATAAGGCCCTGATAGCCGTCCTCAAAGCCATAAATCTCGATAGGTTCTTCGCTATTGGTCATAAGCGTTTTGACAATGCCGCGCATGGTGGCGTTGAGCGCCTGGCAGTCGCCGCCACTAGTAAGAAGACCGATCCTAAGCATGGTGAATCCTTCCGGGCAAGTTATAACATGCGCATAAGTTTACCCCCGCACACTGTTGATGCGGGGGTAAAACGTGTTAGCTCAAGCGTATAGAAATGTAAACAACGTCAGGCGGGCGTAAGGACGACGGTGCCAGCTCCTTACAGTGCGAAGGCGTCGACGTCGCTCCAGTGACGGCGCAGCGTGATGGCGGCAGCGGGCTCGGTATTGTCAAAGATGACCGACCATTGCGTATTGCTGGTGATGTCTTTCGGATTGGGTTCTTGCGCTGCAGCGCGTAGGGCCTTCCAAGCGACTGCCTCGTCCTGGGCACCGACATGGGCGTCAAGGACATCGGCGATTGCGCTGGCGCGCTCTTTACCATGGCCCAGCTCGCCATTCTTTTGGTTGGGCAGCACTTCGTCACCATAGCAGGCGTAGAAGTTCGTGACCTGGCGCACGGGCGTCGCCTTGCATGCGC
>OLRT01002326.1_pt1 | contig 12073 bp, 9 predicted proteins | sample 1672021 | NCBI WGS metagenome assembly OLRT01 (sample SAMEA3136637, study PRJEB25190) | human gut metagenome | reverse complement strand
AGGGGACCTGCGCCCCATTACCTTGGCGGCATCAGCCCCGCCCCCTCATCGCAACTCCCAAATCTCCGCAAAGCAAAAAGCGCAGCCCGGACTCATCACCCAGGCCGCGCTTGCTTTCCCATCAATCTATCAGCGGAAATTCGCCAAAACCGGATACATCGACATCGTCTGGAACCTGCCTTCCATCACGGCGTTGCCATAATGGTCAGCGAAGAACAGCTGCATCGGCCCAGCAGGCTCCACCCCCGCCAGCCGGTTCATCCAACAGTCGAACGCCAAAAACGTCATGGCCGTGTCAACCAGAAAAAACGCCAGCAGCCCCCAAGCGAAAACGCCGCGCCACGAAACCGGCACCACGTCCGCCGCGCGCTGCAGCACCGGCAGCGCAAGCTTCATCCAGGCCACGCCCGCTGCGCCCCACACCAGGGCCATTCCCAGGCACGTGTGCCCGCCCAAATTGAACGGTTGGCTCGAGTAATCCCAGGCCACAATGCCGAACGCGTTCTCCCAAAACCATCCAGCGAACCACTCAAATCCAGGCCGATGCCCATGATGCAGCCGTAGCAGATGAAAATGCCCACCAGGGCGGCCACGCCGAACAGCACACCGCCGCGCGCCTCGGACAAGCGCGACAGCGTCACGGTCATCAAAACGCCACCGACGCCGTAAATGGGACTGAACGGCCCCCACAGAAAGCCCGCGCGATCTTCCCAGCGTCCATCGACGAAATAGCTCACAACGGTTTCGCCAATCAGCCCCACCACGCAGCACACGGTGAAAATCCACACCAGGTGGTACAGGTCAAGCTTGATGGCCTCAGGAGCCGTCGCTTCGCGCGCCGAAGTCCGCGCATCGTAGGAAACCTCGGCATCTTCGCTTATGGCGCAAACCGCATCACCCGCGGAAGCACCCGACGCAAGCGCGCGGACCTCTTCGGCCGCTCCAAAATCTTTTCTATGAAACATGATGCGTTTTCCCATTATTTCCTCCCCAAGTGCCCATTATCGCACACGGGGAACAAACAAGCGCTCGAAGCCGCCTTTAGTCAACAACCTGTCATCTCGGCAGCCCGCCTCGCGCAATACGCGCAGCCCCATGCACCCCGCGCCTTCGCCAGCTGCCCCACCCGCGGCTCCAACTCTTCGGCGAATGCATCAAGCCCCGCGCAACCCCGCCCGCACCATCAAGCCAATCCTCGCGTCTTAGCCAGCACAAACCGGTCAGCCTCATTCGCGGCTCGTCGCAAAGATCTCTAAATTGCTACCGAACTCGCCGCAAATCGCCCGGCCACCGCGCAACCATTGACGCGCACTAGCAGTAAAGTCCACCATATCCATTGACTTAGTAGCTAAGCGCAGCTTGCCGCCGGAACCGCCCAGTGCCGCAACCCTTCGGCCCTGCTCGGCAACCCGCCGCACGCGGCCAGCCGCTCGAATACCGAAGGGGGTATCGTGCACTACATTCATTGCCTGAACAACATCTCCGCCAAGGGAACCGACCTGCTCGGCGCCGATTACGAACTCACCGACGACATCTCCCGCGCGCAGGGCATCCTCGTGCGCAGCGCCGCCATGCACGACATGCAGCTGCCCGAAGACCTGCTCGCCATCGCGCGCGCCGGCGCGGGCGTGAACAACATCCCGCTCGACGCCTGCGCCGAAGCCGGCATCGTCGTGTTCAACACGCCCGGCGCCAACGCAAACGCCGTGAAGGAGCTGGTGCTGTGCGGCATGCTGCTGGCAAGCCGCGGCATCATCGACGGCGCCGCCTGGTGCCGCGACCACGCCGATTCTCCCACCATCGGCAAAGATGCCGAAAAGGCGAAGAAGGCGTTCGCCGGCCACGAGGTCTTCGGCAAAACACTCGGCGTCATCGGCTTGGGCGCCATCGGCGCACTGGTGGCCAACGCCGCCATTGACCTGGGCATGAACGTCCTCGGCTACGACCCCTACGTTTCCGCCGAGGCGGCGTGGCGCCTGTCCCCGGCCGTCGAGCACGTCACAAACCTCGACGACGTGCTGCACCGCAGCGACTACGTCACCATTCACGTGCCGGCCATGGATTCCACGCGCGGCATGATCGGCGCGCACGAGCTCGAGGTCGCCAAACCCGGCTGCGCCGTGCTGAACTTCAGCCGCGACACGCTCGTCGACAACGCTGCCATGACCGAGGCGCTTGCCGCCGGCCGCGTGGCAACATACGTCACCGATTTCGCAACGCCCGAGGTCATGGCCATGACCAACACGCTCGTCCTGCCGCACCTCGGCGCCAGCACCGCCGAAGCCGAGGACAACTGCGCCATCATGGCTACCCGCCAAATCAAGGACTACCTGGAAAACGGCAACATCAAGAACTCGGTGAACTACCCCGCCTGCGACATGGGCCCCGCGCCCGCCGAAGGTGGCCGCGTTGCAGTTCTTCACGCGAACGTCCCCGACATGCTCAGCCAAATCACCGGCGTGTTCGGCGAGGTCGGCGCCAACATCGACAACCTCACGAACAAGGCGCGCGGCAACGCCGCCTACACCATGCTCGACCTGAACGCCCCCGCAACCGGCGAGCTCACCGCAAAGCTCGCCGCCATCGAAGGTGTCCACCGCGTCCGCATCGTGAAATAGCAAATCAACGCACAGCAAAGAAAGGGAGGGGCACGGTTCTCAACGAACCGCGCCCCTCCCTTTGTCGTGGATCGTTTTCGCTCCACCGTTCAACCGCGTCGATGCAAAACAGCAGGTCGGAAACGCAAGAAGCCAAGCAAATCATTTTCACGCCCGTCCAAACCGCCCACAACTGGCACCTGGCGAGGCGGCCTATCGCGCGCCTTCGATCGTTCCGCCGCCAACCACAACGTCGCCGTCATACAGCACAAGCGACTGCCCCGCCGCAGGCCGCGCAACCGGCTCGTCGAACCGCACCTTCAGCACGCCATCCTCCACCACGGCCTGCCCCGGCTGCGCCTTCTGGCGATAGTGCGTTTTCGCCGTCACCCGCATCGGCTCATCCAACGCGGCAACGGAAATCAAGTTCACGTCCCGCGCAAACACCTCGTGCACGCCAAGCTCGCTGCGCGGCCCCACGACCAGCGCGTTTGCCGCCGCATCCTTCGCAATCACATACAGCGGCTCGGGCGCGGCAACCCCAATGCCCTTGCGCTGCCCAATCGTGTAGTGGATCAGCCCGCGATGCCGCCCCAGCACCTTGCCGCTCGCATCAACAATGTCGCCCGGCAAAAACGCTTCCGGCACGCAAGAATCCCCGGCCCGCGCCGCACCGTCCGCCGCAGCATCAACGTCAGCGCCACGCCCGCAGCAAACATCCGCGCCGCCGCGCAACTCCGCCCCTTCGCGGCCCGAATCGCCCTGCGCATCCGCCGCAGCACCCTCGGCACCCAAATACCGCGCAATAAACGACGCGTAATCCCCATCGGGCACAAAACAGATGTCCTGGCTTTCCGCCTTATGCGCATTCCCGAACGCATGCCGCTCCGCCAGCTCTCTGACCTGCGGCTTCGTCAATTCACCCAGCGGAAACAGCATGTGCGCCAAATCGTCTTGCGTCAGGTGGTACAGCACGTAGCTCTGGTCTTTCGCCGCATCCAGCCCGCGCCGTAACTCATAGCGCCCCGTTGCCTCGTTATACGCCCGGCGCGCATAATGCCCCGTCGCAACATAGTCGTACCCCAGCTGCGCACGCCGTTGCTGCAGCGCCGCAAACTTCAGATACCGGTTGCAGTCGATGCACGGGTTCGGTGTCCGTCCACCCAGATACGCATCGCAAAACCGGTCGATCACCTCGCGACCGAACGTGCCCGTGAAATTGAACGTGAAGTGCTCCAGCCCCAGGCCAAAGGCCACCTGCCGCGCATCCTCAACGTCGCTTTGGCTGCAGCACGTGCTCTCGCCCACCACGCACGCGCCGCCGGCGCCGGCAACCTCGTTGTCGAACAGCTTCATCGTCACGCCGCAGGCGTCAAAGCCCGCATCGCGCAGCAGCAGCGCAGCCACAGAGCTATCCACCCCGCCGCTCATCGCAACGAGCACGCGCTCACGTTTCTTGCTTTCCATCAGGGATTTCTCCTTCATGCCCTCGGCAATCCGCTAAGCAGCGGGCCCTATTGGGCACCAACCCTAAATATAATCGGCGAACTTCACCACCGGCCAGATCGCGTTCGCATCGCACTCTTCGCGGTCGATGCGCAGGCAATCGTGGCAGCGCCCCTCGCGGCAGCGCACGTTCTTCGCCTCGTTGATCAGCGCGCGAAACAGCGGCGCCATATGCCCGCCGTCCTCAACAAAATACTCGGGGTGCCACTGCACGCCCATCAAAAACCGGCAATCGCGTGCCTCGACGCCCTCCACAAGCCCATCGGGCCCATATGCCGCAGCCGACAAATTGGAAGGCAGCGCGCGAACACCCTGATGGTGCATAGAGTTCACCGACGCATGGTCCACACCCAGAATCTCGCCCAGCTTGCTCGACCGCATAATCGACACCGTGTGCGTCGGGTGCCCATACTCCACCGTCTGCCAGTGGTTCACGCGCCCGCCCGCCGGCGTCTGCACGCCCTCGCTCGCATCCGGAGCATCATCAAGCGCGCTCACGCCGTCGAACTGTTCCTCCAGGTCAAGGTACAGCGTGCCCCCAAAGAACACGTTGATCATCTGCATGCCACGGCAAATGCCCAGAAGCGGGAAGTCGAACTGGTACGCATAGCTCAGCAGCAGGTACTCCACCTCTTCGCGCTCCGGTGTCAACTCCGACAGCTTGCCGTACGTAATGTCCCCGCCATAGCGAACGGGGCTGATGTCCTGCCCGCCCGACAGCACGAACCCGTCGATGCGCGGCAGCAGCGATTCGTACACGCTCACGTCGCTGGTGAACGGGATGATCAAAGGGGCGCCGCCGGCCGCAACAACCGCCTGCGCATAGTGGTTGTTCATGCGAAGCACGCCCTCGTTCGGGCCGTACGTCGGAACAATCCCGATCACGGGCCGCGTTTCGCCCATCGCCTTCGTGGCAATATCCTCTATGCTGACCGGACGATGCGCACCAAACACGCTCATCACGCCCCTTCGCCTTTTCCGCTCGCTTCAAATCAAACGCGGCCGTTCTCCAGCGAAAACAGCCGCGCACCTTTATTACACCGTTCCGAAAATGCGGTCGCCCGCGTCGCCAAGACCCGGCAAAATGTACGCCTGGTCGTTCAGGCCCTCGTCAAGCGCGCACGTCCAAATGCGAACCTCCGGGTCGTCGGCAAGCACCGCGCGAACACCCTCGGGCGCCGCCACCAGCACAAGCAGGCGAATATCCTTCACGCCCTGTTTGCGCAGGTAGTGAATGGCCGCCAACGCGCTGCCGCCCGTTGCCAGCATCGGGTCGATCAAAAACACCGAGCGGTTCTCGATGCCCTTCGGCATCTTCGCGTAATACTCGCGCGGCTGATGCGTCTCCTCGTTGCGCTCCATGCCCAGCACGCCAACCGCCGCCGAGGGAATCACGGAAAGCACGCCGTCAAGCATGCCCATGCCCGCGCGAAGAATCGGCACCACCGCAAGCAGGTTGCTCGGAACATGCTTGCCCGTCATGGTCTGCAGCGGCGTCTTCACCTCAACCGGCTCCGTCGGCAAATCGCGCGTCGCCTCGAACACCTCAATCATCGAAATCTCGTGCACCATCTGGCGAAACTGCGAGGGCGTGGTGTTTTCGTCGCGCATAATCGAAAGCTTATGCTCAACAAGCGGGTGATCGAGCACGCACAAGCGCTCATCGGTCAATCGCAAATCATCCATGAAAAGACTCCTCTCGGGCCTTGCCGCAGCGGACGAACCATATAGCAACCTCCACTTCGCCCGCCATATTCCGTAACTCACCATAATACGCCATTCCCCTTGGCAGCTGGGCGGTCAACCCTCTTTAGCCTGCCAGCGGCAACACATTTCCCAAATTTCCAAATGCCGCCCGCTATCTCAGCAACGGAGTATGCCAACATATAACAATTGTTGACGTTTTACCTGGTGAAGAAGCATTTTTTAGCGCGGCTCAACCTTCTCGCCGCTGCGCTCTATTCGCAATGTCTCGCAGTAATCGCGCTGCCGTCCCCGTATTTCTAACAAAAACCAGTGGACACTTCACTGTTTTTTGTTATAGACTGAACGCGTTACAAGCGGCACAAGCATGCGCCAACATGCCCAAGCCGCGAACAGACAAAAGAAAAAAAAGAAGCCCCCAGCGCCAACTGGGGGCTGCCTAAGTGATCATGTATCGACCACTCACTCACAGTTGATATGTTATCACTTTGAACAGGCGCTCACAAGGCGTTCTTGTTTTTGCACTCTTTTTTTCATTGTCGAAAACGAAATAACTTCGACGAGGAGCAGGGGCTTTCCACCCCTGTTTAGGGTGCAGCATGTCTCGACAGCAATCGAGCGCAGCGGCATCGTCGATTCAGGAATCCGAGTGGGAAACCTTTTACCGGCTCATCACCCATGACGACCGCAACAGCTATTACGTCGTGTCGTCTTGCGCCAACGGAACCTGGACCGATACCGCTGTGAAAAAAGATTCGCTTCCCGCTTTGGGCTTCAACCCGCGGGCAAGCTACTACATGACCCACAACGGGTTCACTTCGTGCTGCCGCAAATCTCACCAGGTCAGACAGCTGAATGCGTTGTTCTTCGACCTCGATTGCCATAACCAGGATGCTGCACGCACGCAAGCAGCAGTACACCATGCGCTCAACGTGCTGCGACAAGCTGTCGAAGCGCACCTGCTTCCCCAGCCAACCATGACCATCAATTCCGGCCGTGGCGTGCAGCTCTTCTTCGTGCTTGAGCGCTCTGTGCCGTACCGATTCGAAAGCGGCTCTATCAACCAGAAGGCCGTTCACCTGTTCGAACTCGTGCAATCCGGCCTGGCCGATACGCTCGAGCGCATCGTTTCCCCTGTTGAGGGACTCGAAGTCGATCGCGCAACATTCGATGTTTCGCGTGTTTCGCGCATCCCCGGTACGTTCAACGCAAAAGCCGGCCAGTTCGCCTCGCTCGTGCAACACGCAGACGTGTTCTACAGCCTCTCGAGTCTGTACCGTTTCGCCCAGTCGAATACTCAAATGAAAACCCAGTCCTTGCGCGCTTCATTTGCGCGTCCTGCAAGCATCATGCGTTTCCAGCCGATGCTTATGAGCCGACTCGGCAAACTCATCGAACTGCAGAAATACCGCAACTACGACTGCGAGGGCACGCGCGAGCTCATGTCGTTCGTGTTCTACAACACGGCGGTGCAAATCTATATGCGCGACGAAGCGAAAACTCGTCTCAAGACTTTCAATAACCAGTTCATCAAGCCGCTGGATCAAAAAGAACTTGCAGGCGTTATCGCTTCCGTTGACGAAGTCACCAACGTTCGAGGCGAAAAAGGCTACTACCTCATTGGGGCTCAGCGTTTAACTGAGCTTCTTGCCCTTACTCCTCAAGAACTCGTTGACCTCAACTTCTTCGAATCGAAGCGTTCCCTCGAACGAAAGGAGCAAAAGCAACTCACTGCACAACGCAAACAAACACGTAATCACATGATTCTGTCTCTCAGGCAGGAAGGATACACCCATGCCCAAATTGCAAATTCTGTAGGTTGCTCCCCTCGAACCGTTGCTTCCGTCCTCAAGGCTGCAGGGCAAACCGTAACAAGAAAACGTACAAGATCATATAACATCATTTCGATGAATCGCTACAACAAGAAACACGCTATACTTTGCAATTTTTTGTCATACGAGTCTTTGAAGTGCCCCGTTCTGCCATTTATCTCCCTCGCTCTGAAGCTTAGGGATTCCATCGGTTTAACCTCTGGTTTTCCTTCTGTTGTCAGGTTTTTCAAAGTGACAAAAACCCTCTTTCCACTGATTCTTGTCAGTTTCCAGAGGGCTTTGTCTTGGCATGCTCTTCTTTATCGTAAGCGTTGGCGGTTTTATTGCCTTTACTATTGTCGCTTACTCCAGTGACTTCTCGATGTTTCTGATGGAGGCCTTTATCTCGCCGATAAGCTTGAAGTCTGCTTCGCCTTCAGCGCTTTCTGCCTTGCGCAATGCGTTTCTCGCGCTTTTCAGATACCCGTTGATGTCTTTTGCCGGCTTTGACCCCTTGTTTTGCGGCTCGGCTTTAATCGTTCGTGTAATCTCGCTTATCGGTTGAGGTTCCGTTTCCGTTTCAGCCTTTTTAGTCGCTTCGATAAGCGTGGTAATTTCGTCCGGCGTAAGGTTCTCTTCTCGCATTGCGTTTACTACGGCATCTTGCTTTACACTCGGCAGTTTTGACAGCGCTTCTGCTTGCGTTTGCGTGATACTCCCCGCGTCAAGAAGGTCGTTTCCTTCTTTCGAGAGGTTCCTTGCGATGTTCAGCAGCACCTGTGCGGTTCTTTCCGATACTCCGAAGTGCTCCGCTAGGTACGTCTTAGTATTCACGCCTTTCAGCGCCGGGTCCTCTTTACGCCATTCGACCAGCTTGTCAGCCAGCACTTTGAAGCCTTGTGCGCGTTCCGACGGCTTTATGTTGCGCTGGCCTATGTTGCTGGAATGCATGATGAAGTTGGCCTGCTCGTCGGAAATCGCTCCCATTTTATGGCACCGTCCGGGCACCATTCGCCATGCATCGCCGTACTTCTCTGCCAGCAGTTTGCAGGCTCTCCAGCGACGCTCGCCATCGATGATCTGAATGCCGTCTTCGGTTTCGCGAAGAATCAGCGGTTCTATTTCCTTGCTGTTCCAAATCAGGCCCGCAAGGTTTTTCACGTCTTCATCGGTGATGGTGTAGCTGTTGTTAGGATTCGGCGTCAGGCTATTGATGTCGAACCAGTCAAAGCCCATTTCCGCCAGCAGCGTATTGCGACGGTTGTCGTTCGCCATTTTATCGGTGATAGACGTTTCCTGATTATCGCGAGCTTCGAACGCGGCCAAGCGCATTTGCTCATCGGTTAGCTTTTCGTGTCGAGGAATCACGTTTGCCACGGCTCCCCCGCCGCTTTTCATGGCAGCTTGCAGTTTCTTCCTAGGCATTCATGGCCTCGATTTCCTGAGCCAGCAGTCGATACGAAATGGCTGGTTTGCTGTTGGGGTCGTACGTAATGAGCGGCTCCATTGCCAAGCTTGCTTCGGGTACCACGGTGCTCTTCTCGATTTTCGTGTTGAAGTATTCAGCATTCGGAATCGCTTCTTTCAGCATCTGGCAACCATATTTATATGCGGAAGTATTGCGTTCGATCATCGTTTGCAAGATCTTCCAATGCTGCGGAAGGCGACGGCGCTCCTTTGCTGTGCGGTTGATGGTATCGATCGTCTGCGACAGGCCGGCAATGGCGAAGCCGTCGACCTTAATCGGGATGATGATGTGCGAAGCGTTATTGCCTGCCTCAAGTGCCACAATCGCATTCGTCGTAGTCATGTCCAAGCGAGGACCGCAGTCGATGATGATATAATCGAACTTACGTTCGCCTGCTTTTGCGGTTTCGCTGATAAGATCTTCAATCGCATAGCGAAGTCGGGTGTCCACGCCGCCAGCAATTTCTGCCTTCAAGCGCGTATCCGCATCTGCGAATCGGAAGTTCGAAGGCACGCAGTACACGTTCTCGTACTCGGTTGTCCTCATTACCTCGCGCAGCGTCAGGCGCGGTGAGCTTGGGGAGGTCTGGTACAGCACATCGGCAATGCAAGCCTCTTCGGAACGCGGGTCGTACACGCGAAGGCTCTGACTCACGTTGCCCTGACCATCCATATCGATTACCAGTACTTTATATCCCAGTTCCGAAAGACACACGGCAAGACATGTGCTGGTAGTGGTTTTGGCCACGCCGCCTTTGTAACTCATAATCGAAATGATCGTCGGTTTATCCGCCGATTGAGTAAGCTGACCGTTCAGCAGCAAGTCGGCAAGTTGAGACTTGTTGAGGCCTCGACGCTCTGCTTCCTTTTCTAGCTCTTCGACGGTTTCGCGTCCTAGCGAAAGAGACTGCTGCTGCTTCTCTCCGCCACGTGCTTTGGTTCTTCCGGCCATCAAGGCTCCTGTCTTATGTGGAAAGGGGTTGCACACGAACAAACGTACGTGTAAATTCTATCTACTGTGCAGCGACTGCACAGTAGATATTTTAACAAATGGCGACCTTAGTAACAACGAATATGTAACAAATAATGGCTCACTTCACAAACTATTTGTTAAAACCCTCCTAGGAGCAGTATGGCATTTCACCCTGTTACTATATGTCGACAGGTCTCATCTCTTTGAACCCCATAAGCCGACCGAGCCTACCCTAAGTTCGTCGCACCCAGTTTCTCCTTTCCAGAATGATTGCTGTGCAGTCGCTGCACAGCAATCATTCTGGAAAGGAGAAACCAGTTGTGCAGCTCAGCCAGAATCCATACATCTACTACTTCAATGTCCTCAGATAGATGCGCAGCCAGCACCTTTCACCGCTGCTCTATCTTTTGCCATAGGTATGTATCTGTCGGGATGCATGTCTAGATTAGTATGATTGTTGAAGATACTGTTGCAGCTGCACGAATCCGTAGTTGCAACAGTATTTGAGTTTCACTAATGCATCATTTGGACAAGTAAAGTTGTGGTAGTTGCTCAATCGAATCCCTATGAGTGCTTGTTTATAAGTGTTGAATCGACTCGAGCAAGCACTACCAGTTATCAACGAAATAACCCACTAACCCACGTTGATAAAATCACTCACTTGGCTTGGTTGGTCAAGTCCAATTGATTGTCGGCTACAAGCAGCGTTTCATTCACTTTGAATTTGATTAGATGAATGGTATTAGATTGATTACTGAATAGATATCCGAAGCCTCTCGATTCAGGCTTCATCCATTCAGTAACATCTGAATGGAAGCTCATGATTGTTTGGTGACAGCATCATGTCGATTCGTTCAATTGCTGCAGTTTGTGTCGCCGGACTAAGTGATACGGGGATTCAGGAAATCCTTACTGTGCAGCGACTGCACAGTAAGGATTTTGAAGCACGAAGCAAACAGAAGCAAAGACAATAGAGAAACAGACTGCAAAATATTGCTTTAGAAATAAGATCAAGAAAATTCAAACATCAAAGTGAAACCAAATCCGAAATACAACATATGACACAGCATGACTCAGAAGACACCATACGGCAGGATTACATAAGATCATTTCGTAAAGACCAAGAATGCCTATATGGGAAAAATCCGAATGGCAAATATATAAATACAAGAAATGATTCAAAAACAATAATGCTCAGCAGAATCAGATGACATGTGTAGACAAACTTGAAGCAAGTATTGAGTAGCAATAAAGCAGTGTCAGCAGGTGCAAGTATGGCGAGTTAGATGCAAGAAGGTAACTACGCGAATAGGAAAGCAATCATGAGCGGAAATTATAGAAGCGGATATATGGCAAGAGCAAAATCAAATTTGCAAGTAGATGCAGAGGATAAAAGATTGCATGCAGACAAGGACAGATGCCATAAGGAGATTGCAATTCTAATCACCCGCGCATTAAGTAGTGCTTTCAAAATTAGCTGACGAAATAATGAACACCTAGATATTTGGGGCGCAGCAAGAAAGATTTCAGAAAACGAGTCTTCTGCTGTAGTCGACAGGGAAAGCAGACATCTATATATAGAAGTACTCAGACGTTGGGGCAGTCGGCCGAATCGGCTCATAGCAGAAACGTTAATTACTATAGGCACCTCAAAAACGAACAGTGAAAGAAGGTAAGAGTGGGAGACGGGGAGGCAGATTAAAAGCAGGAGCAGAAAAGTAGCAGTAGCTAAGCTGCAAAAGAAAATAGCACTGAAGGTATAAGGATTGAAATCAGTGACGTCTGAAAAGACGAGCAAGATCGAATGCAAAAAGAACTCAGATAGCAACGGATGAGGAACAAGAGCGAATGAGCTAAGCATCAAACAAGAGTATCTAAGAGATCAGACGCGATGAATTCAAAATTCAAGAAACACAAACAGATGTTTGTAAAATATCTGTTTGTGTGCAAAATATGTAGACCACCGCATCTCGAAGATGGGGGCTTGCCAAGGCGGCGGGGGAGGCGTAAAGTAC
>OLRT01002325.1_pt1 | contig 12076 bp, 10 predicted proteins | sample 1672021 | NCBI WGS metagenome assembly OLRT01 (sample SAMEA3136637, study PRJEB25190) | human gut metagenome | reverse complement strand
TGGAACGATATCATGGTATTGATGTAAACGATAAACGTGTGCTACGCATTTGCCGTAAACTTAATATAAAATCAACTATCAAGTATTCTAACAACGGATGCACAAGACAGGCTGCAAACCCTCAGTATATAGCTGAAAACATACTTAATCGGGAGTTCACTGCCAAAGCACCAAATGAAAAATGGCTCACTGATGTGACAGAATTCCATTATTATATTGGGATGGAAAAGCATAAAGTTTATCTAAGTGCAATACTGGATCTATATGATAGACGGATTGTTTCGTATGTTATTCGTGATAAGAACAACAATGCTTTGGTGTTTGATACGGTAGACAATGCTTTACTTAGAAATCCTGGTGCGCAGCCACTGTTTCACAGTGACAGGGGATTCCAATATACGAACAGGACATTTCATACAAAACTTGTAAATGCTGGAATAATACAAAGCATGTCGCGAGTTGCTAAATGTATCGACAATGGACCAATGGAAGGCTTTTGGGGGATTTTGAAGAGAGAGCGATACTATGGAAAACGATTCACTGATAGAGGTACTCTCGTAAAAATGATCGAAGATTATATAGATTACTACAACAATAAACGCTTGCAAAGGAATCTCGGAATTTTAACGCCAATGGAAAAACACGAAATTTACTTGCAAGCTGCATAAAAACTGCCAGCAGATAAATTTCTACTGGCAGGAAAAATTTATATTTTTTCAATTGTCTACTTGACGGGGAGCGGTTCATCCAAATAACAACCTTTTTTATCTATTATCAAGAAGTTTCATGTTTAATAAGAGGCATTTCCTCTTTGACCACAAAGTGCTTCGAATTCTTTTAATTTGTTTTTTGCCTGCTGGGAGACATTTCTTGGAACCTGAATCTGAACAACTGCGTATTGATCTCCCTTCTGAGATGGATTCTTCATAAGCGGCATTCCTTTTCCACGCAGTCTGATCTTAGATCCTGACTGAGTTCCTTCTTTGATCTTACAGATAACATTTCCATATAATGTCTTGATCACTGCTTCACCTCCACAAACGGCTGTGCTAAATGGAACATTGATTGTTGTATACACATCATTTCCTTTTCGCTCAAATCCTTGTTTCTCACCGACTGTTACTTTCAGGAATAAATCACCTGCTTCACCGCCTCCGATTCCTGGATTTCCTTTTCCTCTTAAGCGGACACTTTTTCCTGTATCAATTCCGGCTGGTATATGAACCTGTAATGACTGCATCGCACCATTTTGATCTTGCAAATGAATGACTTTATCGCAGCCCGTAACCGCTTCATCAAAACTAATAGAGATATCTGCGTGTGCGTCGGAACCTTTCTGTCTGAAGGATCCACTTCCGAATCCACCACCTCCAAATCCATCAGAAGAGCCAAAACCTCCTTGATGGAAACTGCTTCGATGGAATCCTTTGTTGTTTCTTCCGCCACCGAACATACTTCCAAAGATGTCACCAAAGATATCATCGCCATCTCCACCTTCAAAGTGGAATTCCTGATATCCTCCATGAGCACCACCATAGTTTTGGTAATTCTTATAGAACTCAGATTCTGCTCCGGTTCCGTCAAAGGCAGCATGACCATATTGATCATATAATTTTCTCTTCTCTGGATCACTTAATATATTATAAGCATCGGTCGCTTCTTTGAATTTCTGTTCTGCTGTTTTATCTCCAGGATTCATATCTGGATGATATTTCTTTGCCAGTTTCCGATATGCTTTCTTGATCGTTTTTTCATCTGCAGTTTTACTGATTCCAAGAACTTCATATAAATCACGTTTTGCTGCCATTTCGTTTCACCTTCTTTTCCTTTCATTCTCAAATAGATAGAAAGATTCCCCGGGAATCTGATCATCCCGGGGAAAGTTCTTTTATCCTTCAATCGTAACGAATTTCTTTTCTTCTACTTTCTTCTCCGGAGCTTTCTTCGGAATATCCAGCATCAGAATACCATTCTCGTATTTACCGTGGATATCTTTCTCTGTGATATCTTTGCCAACATAGAAGCTTCTGCTCATGTTTCCTGCGTAACGTTCACGACGGATATATTTACCTTCTTTATCTTTCTCGTCTTTATCTAATCCTTTTGCTGCACTGATCGTTAAATATCCGTCTTTCAGTTCAGCTGTTATCTCATCTTTCTTAAATCCTGGAAGGTCGATCGCTACTTCGTAGTTTCCGTCTTTTTCCTTCACATCAGTCTTCATTAAGTTCTTTGCGTGTTTACCATACAGTTCTTTATCAATATCTGGGAAAGAAAAATCCATCCAGTCGTCGTTAAATAAGTTTCCTCCAAAAATACTAGGCATCATCATCATAAGTCATCTCTCCTTTTTCTTTATAATAATGTTTGGGCGTGTCAGGGTAATTCCTGACACTTGCCTTTTATGTGAAGCATATTGAGAAGTTCTCAATATAACTTGTTGTATCTTATGGAGCCTTTGGTTCTTTGGCTTCTCTCTTAAGCCCTTCCCTCTTGCTCTAGTTGTACTATAACACCTATTATTAGCACTGTCAATAGGTGAGTGCTAATTTTTTTAAAATTTTATTTCTAACTTGTTATCCAACCAACAAATCACAACCTGCAGTACTCCACAAATTTCTCCATTTCTTTTGTCATATATTTATTTGCATGATAAAACACTTGTCGATACATTGTAATATCAATATCTTTCACATCTAATTTTGCGATCTTCCCTTCTTCAATATCCTTTTCTACAACAAATAATGGAAGATAAGAAAGCCCTTTCCCTGTCTTTAACATTTTCTTGATAAAGGCCGTATCACTGCATTCAAGCACTGGTGATAATGTCTGTTTGTGAAGTGCCAGTTCCTGTTCTAATGCCTGTCTGTAATTTGCGTTTCGTTCTGTCAGATAAAATGGTGCATTTAAAATTTCTTCGATCTCAATATCCTTTTTCCCTGCTAATTTATAATTTGGTGCAGACACAAAGATCACAGGCTCCGATTTTTCCATGACTTTCACCCAATTTTTATTCCATCTTGGCGTATCCAGAATATAAATGACATCGAGTTCATTGTGTTCCATCTTCTGGATCAGGCGTTCTGGAGAACCAATCGTGATCTGAATTCTAACCTGTGGATGTTCTTTCCGAAACCGCTGTACGATTTCCTGCAATTTGACAGTGCAGAGTGATTCAATCGTTCCGATATGTAATGGATTTTTTAACTCTGCAGTATCATTCATTGCATCTTTTGCCTTGTGCATTTCATCAATGATCTTATTTGCATGTATTAAAAATTCTTTTCCTTTCGGTGTGAGTATCACTTTTTTTCCTGTACGGTCAAATAACCGCACTCCCAATTCTGTCTCTAACTGACGGATCTGTACTGTCACGGCAGATTGCGAATAACCTAGTAATTCTGCGGTTTTTGAGAAATTCTTCACTTGTGCTATCTGCATAAATGTCTGTATCTGACGGAATTCCATTTTTTTCTCCTTTGTACTATTATGAATAATTTTCAATGTTATTATTAAATCTATGAATTTGATTCATCTATACGTGGATGATACAATACAAACATAAAGACGTCAAACATTTTTTGTGCACATTAAACAAACTACGATGATATGTGATTATGCTTTTAGAGGAGTAATTAAAAATGGAAAAGAAAAAATTTAAACTTGGTCTGGTACCAAAACTCATTATTGCCATCATTATTGGTATCCTGTTTGGACAGTTCCTTCCAACTGGATTCTGCCGCTTTGTTGTAACACTGTCTGGATTCTTCAGTACCTACTTAAAATTCATCATTCCACTGATGATCCTTGCTTATGTAACCATGGGAATCGCTGATCTGTCACAGGGTGCTGGACAGCTGCTTTTAATTACCGTTGCTCTTGCTTATGGTTCAACTTTACTTGCTGGTACAGCTTCTTACCTTGTATCATCCAATCTGTTCCCACACTTTATGACTTCTGGGGCATTAGATCAGATTGCTGCGACTGCTGATGCGTCACTGAAACCTTATTTTTCACTGACGATCACACCGCTGTTTGATACATTATCTGCTGTTGTTCTTGCTTTCATTTTAGGATTATGCTTATCCACAATGAAAGGTAAAGAGATTGGAAACAGCCTTTACAACGGAATGAGCGATTTCTCAACGATCATCGATAAAGTCCTTCACAAAACGATCATTCCTTTATTGCCATTATATATCTGCGGTACATTTACTGATATGACGAAATCAGGAAAAACATTTGCAATCCTTGGAATCTTATGGAAAGTATTCCTTGTAGTGATCATCATGCACTTTGTATGTATCACGATCCAGTTTATAATTGCAGGTTCTGTCAGCAAAAAGAATCCTTTCTCTCTTATTAAAAATCAGGTTCCTGGTTATACTACAGCTTTAGGAACTCAGTCTTCTGCTGCTACAATTCCTGTCAATCTGGAATGTGCAAAAAATGACGGTGTCAGTGCTCAGATCCGTAACTTTGTAGTGCCTCTTTGTGCCAATATCCACATGGCAGGTTCTATGATCACGATCACAGCATGTGCAACTGCTGTATGTTTGATGAATCAGTTACCGATCAGCCTTGCAACTGTTATTCCATTTATTATGACACTTGGTGTTGCAATGGTCGCTTCTCCTGGAGCTCCAGGTGGATCTATCATGACTGCATTGCCTTTCCTTTACATGGTATTTGGTACAACAGCAGGAGATACAAACGGACCGATCTGTGCTTTAATGGTCGCACTTTATATCACACAGGATTCTTTCGGAACTGCATGTAACATTTCCGGAGATAATGCGATCGGAATCGTTGTAGATTCTATTTACAAGAAATTTATTTTAAAAGAAGATACAGTGGAGGCTTAATTTATGTCTTTTATCAGTGCATTTGATGTTATGGGGCCAAATATGATTGGTCCCTCAAGCTCCCACACAGCCGGAGCTGCAAGGATCGCATTTCTCGCAAGAAAAATGTTAAATGGTACACTGAAAAAAGTTCAGTTTACACTCTATGGATCTTTTGCAAAAACTTATCATGGACACGGAACGGATCGTGCCTTATTAGGTGGAATCATGGGATTTGGAACCGATGATATGAGAATCCGTGATTCTTTCGAGATTGCAAAAGACATTGGACTTGATTTCTCTTTTGTACCAAATGAAATAGAAACTGATGTCCATCCAAATACAGTGGATATCTTAATGACAAATGAAAACGGAGATCGCATCTTGATCCGTGGGGAATCTTTAGGCGGTGGAAAAGCCAGAATCTGCCGTATCAATGATGTAGAAGTTGATTTTACTGGGGAATACAGTACCTTGATCGTGATCCAGAAAGATAAACCTGGCGTTGTTACTTATATCACAAAATGTCTGAGTGATCAGGGTGTTAATATCGCTTTTATGCGTCTTTTCAGAGAATCTAAAGGAAATACAGCTTATTCTATCGTTGAATCCGATGGTCTTCTTCCTGAAAACATCGCAGAGGAGATTAGGAAAAGCCCAAATGTCTCAGATGTTATGATCATTCAGCTGTAGAAAGGAGACTGAAATATTATGGATTTTAAAAACGCAAATGAATTGCTTGATTTATGTAAAAAACATGATCTTCCAATCTCCGAAGTGATGAGACAGCGTGAGATCGTAGAAGGGGAAAAAGAAGCTGATACGGTTCATGATGCAATGGCAAGAGTTCTTGAGATCATGAAAAATGCTGCTTTTACTCCGATCAAAGAACCGGTTCGTTCCATGGGTGGACTGATCGGTGGCGAGGCAAAGAAGATTGCTTCCCGGTATCATTCTGGAATTGGAATCTGTGGTGATCTGTTAGAAAAAAGTATGATCTATGCGATGGCGACTCTTGAGACGAATGCATCCATGGGGTTGATCGTAGCATCCCCAACCGCAGGGTCTGCCGGAATCGTTCCTGGACTTTTACTTGGGCTTCAGGAAGTTCATAAATTAGATGATGAACAGATCATTCAGGCACTGTTTAATGCCAGTGCGATCGGATATCTTGCTATGAGAAATGCAACGGTTGCAGGTGCTGTCGGCGGGTGTCAGGCGGAAGTCGGTGTTGCTTCTGCGATGGCTGCTTCTGCCATTGTCGAACTGCTTGGCGGTGATCCAGAACAATGTCTTGGAGCTGCCTCTACCGTTTTAATGAATATGTTAGGTCTTGTTTGTGACCCCGTTGGCGGGTTGGTGGAATATCCATGCCAGAACCGTAATGCCGCAGGTGTTGCAAATGCGATCATCGCAGCTGAGATTTCTTTATCTGGAATCCATCAGCTCATCCCGTTTGACGAAATGTTAAACGCAATGTATATCGTTGGTAAACGACTGCCAGCTGAACTAAGAGAAACCGCCCAGGGAGGCTGCGCTGCAACTCCTTCTGCATGTGCTGCATGCGGAGGTTGTGCGTAAAAATTCCTTCAGAACACATTTTTAAATAGTAGGTAATAAATCAATCTCTTTTTTGCCTCTTTTGGGCGTTTTCATATATTGGGATCTAAAAGAGTGTCTGCATCACTTAATGATGCAGACACTCTTTATTTACTATATCTTAAGCATCCGATATCCAATACCTATATGTGTCTGTATATACTGCATGCCATCTTTATCTGGCTGTAATTTCTTCCGTAATGTTGCCATAAACACTCTAAGTGATGCAACATCATTTTCCAGTGAACTGCCCCAGATCTGTTGCGTAATATAAGTGTGAGTCAATACTTTTCCAACATTATGAGACAGCAAACATAATAATTTATATTCGATTGGTGTTAAATGCAGTTCTTTATCTTTTAAATATGTAGATCCTGCTGTATAGTCGATCTTTAACTCTCCATTTACAAAGACTGCTTGTTCTTGTTCCTCGCCTGACTGGATCAATGCTAATCGGCGCTGTGTAACCCTGATCCTTGCAAGCAGTTCATCAACTGAAAATGGTTTTGTAATATAATCATCTGCTCCTGCATCCAGTGCTTCTATTTTATCTACATCTTCACTTCTTGCACTGATAACGATAATTGGTACGTTAGACCATGTTCTTACTTTTTTGATCACATCCACACCTTCCATATCAGGCAATCCAAGATCTAATAAAATGATCTCTGGTTTATGAGAAGATGCCTCTAAAATAGCTGAACTTCCATTCTCTGCTGTAATATATTTATAATCATGTGTTTTTAATGTTGTCACGATCAGATTACGGATTGGCCGGTCATCCTCCACGACTAAAATTAATGCTTTATTCATTTAATGTAACCTCACTTAATGGCAGTGTAAAAGAAAAAATACAACCATGTGGTGTATTGTCCTCCAACACCAGTTTCCCGTTATGCACCTCTATGATCGAACGGCAAAGTGCCAAACCTAAACCAAGACTTCGATGGCTGTCTGCGATCGTATTTTTCCCTGTATAAAACATTTCAAATATATGCGGCTTCATTTCATCACAAATTCCAGGGCCGTTATCTTCTACTTGAATCTTTGCTTTTCCATTTTCATTCATGGCACAAATGCGGATTGTAGATCCTTTCGGTGTATATTTAATTGCATTATCGACCAGATTGATCAACACTTGCAGGATCAGCCGCACATCCATATGTGCAAGTATCAATTCATCGCATTCTGTAACGATCTGATACTCTTCATGTTTCCTGCTGATATGCCGTAATGATTCCGCGATCACCTCATCTAATAATTGATCTGTAAATTTCAGTTTTAATCTTCCATCATTTAATCTTGTGATCGATAATAAATTTTCGACGATATTGATCAGCCATTCTGAATCATCATAAATATCTGTATAAATCTGATGTTTTGTTATATCATCAAGACGTTCTCCACTATTTAACAGCATGTCTGCATTCCCAGAAATGGAACAAAGTGGTGTTCTTAGATCATGTGAGATCGCACGAAGCAGATCTGCTCTTAACTGTTCATTTTTGGCAAGAACGGAGATTTTTTCTTTCTCCATGATATTCTTTTTATTTTCCATGGCAAGTGCACATTCATTGATCACAGAAAGTAAGATACTATATTCGAAGGAATCTAATGTATATTCGTCAACTGGTATTGCGATCACACCATACACATTATCCTCAATACAAATGGCAAGGTATAGACACTGTGCATCTTTAAAACGTTCGGTCGTTGCTCCAGCACGCTGCTTGTTTTCATACACCCATTTTGCGATCTCCTGCTCCCTGCTTGTCAATAAATCTTCTGTCTGTTCTTTCTTTTTATTCGAAAATATATGTGGTGCTGACAATTCATCGTCTTCCACAACATATGCTACAATACTGCGGTCTAATAATTTGATAAGCTGTGTACATGTAATACTTAAAATATCCGTATCGTTTTTTGCTTTTTGAAGTAACCGGTCTGTGTCAAATAAAATCTGTGTACGAAATGCAGATTGTGCTGAAAGCCTTGCATGTGTTTTTAATTTTGCTGCAAGTGTTCCAGTAATGACAGAAGATATTAACATGATCACAAAAGTTACCGGATATCCAACTGCATATGTCTGAAATGACATTCTTGGTTCCGTAAGGAAAAAGCAGAACAAAAATACACTTAAGACAGAACCTCCAATGCTGTATAAATATCCATCTGTAAGGATTGACGTTAATAAAACACCCAAAATATAAATTGTAACGATGTTTGTATCTGTAAATTGAAGTTTCTGGATGAATAGACCGATCAACGTACAAACTGCAAATATAAATAATGTCAATAAACTGTCTTTCATCGTAGGCTTTCCTACATAAACCGCTCCATGCGGTTTTCGATAATTATCTAAGTTCATCGCATCTGGAATAATGTGGATATCAATATCAGGAACAGCCTCGATCAACTTCTCTGTTAATGTCTGTTTGCTGAAAAAGTGATTTCTCTTTGCACTGCTTTGTCCGATCACGATTTTTGTGACATTTGATAAATGTGCATATTCCGCGATCTGTACCGGAACATTTTCCCCATGTGTCATTACGATTTCCGCACCAGATTCCTTTGCAAATTGTACATGAGCTTCCAGTCTTCTTTTGTCCGATTCTCTTTCTCTTTTTCCTGTCTGTACATACAATGCCGTAAAACGTGCCCGCATATCTCTTGCCATTTTTGCTGCTGTACGTATAATCTTTTCATTCGATGGTGAAGAAGAAAGACAAACAAGAATGTGTTCGTTTTCTTTGTTCAGCTCTACAAATTCTCCTGTGCTCATCTTGGCCCCCTTTCCTTATCGGATGCATTATATCACGATCGTCAATAATAATCCATAAACACATCAATCATCGTCATCATCTTGCTCCCTGTCAATTACTTTCCGATTTTCTCCAAGAAAATAATTTACTTTTTTCAAAAAGAATAACACAAATGCAAACATCAGTATTACCGCCAATGCTAAAATGAAATCTGACATAAGCTCTCACCTCTTTTTCATGACATCAGATACAAAAACACTTTTTGATCGCTTTATATTCTCCTAATACCAATAATGTAACATCTTCCTTAAAACAGGTATCCGCAGATATCGCCATACTTACTTTTCCATCATCTTTTACTGCCATAATGTTAATATCATATTTTTTTCTAATATCAAGTTTTCCCACTGTCTTTCCGATCCATTCCTTCGGAACCTCTACCTCAAAGATCGCATGTGAGGCATCGACTTCCATATAATCAAGAATATGATCATCGGTATAACGGATCGTTGCCCATTTTGCCACCATTTTTTCTGGATAGACTACCTTATCGGCTCCATTTCGTAAGAGGAATTTTTCCTGTACATCTCGTTCAGCTCTGGAAATAACCATTTTGCCTCCAAGTTCTTTTAACAGACAGGTGGTTTCCAACGAATTTTGGAAATTCCCACCGATCGTAACAAAACAGATATCATAATTTGCAATCCCCAGAGATTTTAAAAATTCCTCATTCGTACTGTCCCCGATCTGTGCATTCGTAACATATGGAAGTGCATCATTCACTCTTTCCTCATCCAGATCAACTGCCATGATCTCATGTCCAAGCTGACTTGACTGTATCGCTATATGTTTTCCAAAACGTCCAAGTCCGATCAATAAAATATTCTTCATCATCAATTCCCTCTTTCTTTTATCCCACTATAATCTTATCAAGTGGTAGTTTTGCTTTTCGTTTATTTTTATCTGAAAATACTGCATAGATCAGCGTCAAACCGCCAACACGTCCCAGATACATCAGTATGATCAAAATGATCTGTGACAGAATATGAAGTTTTGGTGTGATCCCTAATGTCAAACCTACGGTTCCAACTGCAGATGCTGCTTCAAACAGACAGCTTGAAAGCGGCAGTCCCTCATACACACTGATCGTCATTCCGCCTGCAAAAAACAAGATAAAATACATCATTGCGATCGTTGTTGCATTTTTTATCACACTAGCATCGATTCTTCTTCCAAATGCTGTCACATCATCACAACTTTGAAAGGTCGCCAGTACATTTAAAAGTAACAGAGCAAATGTTGTTGTTTTCATACCTCCTGCTGTAGAACTTGGTGAACCTCCGATCAACATCAATAAAATCATCATTGCCTTTGATGCTCCTGTCAGCATCGAAAGATCTGTCGTATTAAATCCTGCAGTTCTCGGTGTCACAGCTTGAAACAATGATGCAAGTAACCGGTGAATCCCTGATAGATTTCCATAATCCTGAAAGAAAAAGAAAACAGCTGGTAACAGTATCAGACATAATGTTGTAGTTAGAATAACCTTACTCTGCATATGGTAATGCTTAAAATGAAATTTATGGAGATAAATGTCTTCCCATGTAAAAAATCCAATTCCACCAATGATGATCAGTAACATGATCACAATGTTGATCCCTGGATTTACCGCATATGATGTCAATGATACAAATGGATGCCATTTTGTTCCAAGAAGATCAAATCCTGCATTACAAAAGGCTGATACAGAATGAAAGATCGACATCCAGATTCCCCGTAATCCAAAATCATGACAGAAAACAGGCATCATAAATAACGCACCGATCAATTCGATCAATAAAGTTCCTTTTAAAATAAAACTCATCAATCGAACGATCCCTCCTACTTTTGGTGCAGAGATCGCATTTTGCATCGTGCTTCGCTGCATGATCGATATTTTTCTTCCTGATAATATAAATACGGCTGTTGCTGTTGTTATAACTCCCAGACCTCCGATCTGTATCAGGAACATGATCACTGTCTGTCCAAAAACGGACCAGTAACTTCCAGTATCCAGAACTGCAAGCCCTGTCACACATACTGCAGAAGTTGACGTAAATAATGCTTTGTGAAATGGTGTTATGATTCCTTGAACCGATGAAATTGGCAGCATCAGGATCAATGCTCCAAAAAGGATCACTCCTGCGAACCCTAATATGATCACCTGAAATGATGTTAAATGTCTTTTTTTATGAATCTTCCATGGCATATATGATCTTACCTCTTTTTCAAATTATTTTATGACTTTTTGATCTTATCATCATTATATCTTTTATGATAAAAAGATAGTGTAAGGATATGTTCTCTTGTATTAAGATTGTATAAAGAAAAAAGTCTTCATCGAAATTTCCTATGAAAAAACACCGCTTTATGCGATGATATTGAAAATTTATTAAACTGTAAAATATAAAATCCATGAGAACACGATTTTTTAGTTCGTTGTTCTCATGGATTTTATTGTTTTTTATTTTTTCAAGTATTCCTCTATTTTACACACGTGTTCTTTTGTTTTCTTATCATAATTAATACCTACTAACAGCATATTATTCTGATATTCTTCCAAACTCTCAAAATATTTCTTCTCTTTCATCTGCTTGATCGCACTTTCCGCACTCTTATCCCATTTCAATTCAACTACCAATGCCGGTTTCTCTGCAAATTGTTTTTTCGGAATAAAGACCAAATCTGCAAATCCTTTTCCACCTGCCAGTTCTCTGTGAATGGTATAAAAATTCCTTGCTGCATATAATGCGAGTGAAATCGTATAACTCAATGCATTTTCATCATTATACTGAATATGAGACGTTTCAAAATGAGCCAGTTGTATTCCTT
>OLRT01002311.1_pt1 | contig 12110 bp, 10 predicted proteins | sample 1672021 | NCBI WGS metagenome assembly OLRT01 (sample SAMEA3136637, study PRJEB25190) | human gut metagenome | reverse complement strand
TTGCCAGTCTGGAATTTGTCAGAGACCTGGTGACAGCAGTGCCGACTTCTGCGAACGTGAAATATTACGCACAGATCGTGGCAGATAAGTCGTTAATGCGTAAGATGATTAAACTGAACGAATCAATTGAAAATATGTGCTATGCGGGAAAAGAGCCGGTAGAGTCGATTATGGAACAGACAGAGAAATCCATGTTTCAGTTATTACAGAGACGTACGACCGGTGATTACGTACCGATCAAACAGGTTGTTTTAAATGCATTAGATAAGATTGAGAAGGCGTCTAAGAGTAAAGGAACCGTTACGGGAATACCGACGGGATTCATTGATCTGGATTATAAACTTTCCGGATTTCAGCCGTCAGATTTTATTCTGATCGCAGCCCGTCCATCTATGGGAAAAACGGCGTTTGTATTAAACATTGCGCAGTATATGGCATTTAAGAAGAATAAAGCAGTAGCAATCTTCAGTCTGGAGATGTCAAAAGAACAGCTGGTGAACCGACTGTTTTCTCTGGAGTCCCAGGTAGATGCCCAGTCCCTGAGAACCGGTAATATGAAAGATTCCGACTGGGAGAAACTGATAGAAGGAGCTGGGATTATCGGTCAGTCGAAGCTGATCATTGATGATACTCCGGGTATCTCTATCTCAGAACTCAGATCAAAATGCAGAAAGTACAAACTGGAACACGGACTTGATATTATCATCATTGACTACCTGCAGTTGATGACCGGAAGTGTGGGAAGAAGTTCGGAGTCCAGACAGCAGGAAGTCTCAGACATTTCCCGACAGTTAAAGGGACTTGCCAGAGAGCTGAATGTGCCGGTAGTATCCCTGTCACAGTTAAGCCGTGCGGTAGAAAGCCGTCCGGATAAAAGACCGATGCTTTCGGACCTTCGTGAATCCGGAGCCATCGAGCAGGATGCGGACGTGGTAATGTTCATTTATCGAGACGAATACTACAATAAAGATTCAGAGTTCAAAAAACAGGCAGAAATAATTATCGCAAAACAAAGAAACGGCCCGGTAGGGACCGTTAATCTGGCTTGGCTTGGCGAATATACAAAGTTTGCCAACTTAAGCAGACAGGAAGATTCTTTTTAATTTCTTAACTGGACCGGTTTCGGCCGATGCTTTCCGGAAGGATTGTTGCTGGCGGATCAACTGATCCAGTTTTTTGAATTCTAATTCTTCATGGCGTTCTTTTGCATCCAGAAGAAAGGACATCTCCTGACTGAACATTGCCATGAGAACTTCGTTGTTATTCTGCAGCATGCGTTTTAACTGTAACTGTTCTCTGGTCCGTCTGATATCGGGAATCAGTGCTTTTAAATCAGAGAGAGAAACTCCCTGATCATAAAGATCCCGGATACAGGCATACAGTCTGGCATCATCTCTGGTCTCACGTTTTATCTGTTCTAAAGTATTCATATGATTTCCCATGTTAGATACCCCCTTATCTTATAATACTTGTCCCTTATGGGTAAATGTATCATAGCACAGGAAAGATCACCGAATTCGTCAGAATCCGTCGAGAGAAATAAATTTATTAAAAAAGAAATAATATGCAAAATATCAAAACAAAAAAATGCACGATACAAAATGTACCGTGCATTTTTATCTTACTTATTCTGCGTTATTAACCTTCAGAAATTGCTCCTACTGGACACTGAGCAGCACAAGCGCCACAATCTACACAAGCGTCAGCATCGATCTCATAATGATCTGCTCCCTGAGCGATAGCTCCTACTGGACATTCAGCTTCGCAAGATCCGCAGCTTACACATTCATCACCAATTACGTGTGCCATAGTATGTACCCTCCTTTGAGATTAAATATTCTAGACATAATCCAATTCGTTGTCTCTGTTCCTATAATAATACAAAAAATAAAAATAAACAAGGGAATAGAATGTTTTTTTAGAAATACATAAAAGTTTAGTTATAGCTAACTTATGTTAGAAAAAGCTATCACAATAAAGGGGAAAAAAGTATTTCTACAGAAATATAAAAGTCATAGAGGAAAATTAAGAGAAATTTCAACAATTTTTCACCGTTTTGGTGTATAGTATATGGTGCTGAAAAAATATAAGAAAAAAATATAATCAAAAGTTAGAAGTATTAAGTATAAGTAGAAATGATACCAGATATAGGAGAGAGGAAAATGAAGAAAAACAGAATCATTGCCATGCTGCTGGGTACAGCACTGCTTGTATGTGGATGTCAGCAGACATCAAAAGCAACCGATGAAGAGAAAAAGATTGAGTCAGAAAAGAATACAACTAAGACAGAAGAAAACGCATATCAGGGGAAATTAGATCTGATCACTCCGGCGGCATATAATAATACGGACGGATTAAAGCTGAAAAAAGGCGATTATATTTCCATTATCGGAAAAGCGAACGGAGCACAGTACTGGGATGAAGTGAAAAAAGGTGTAGCGCAGGCTGCGGAAGATATTAATACAAATCTTGGGTATACAGGAAAAGATAAGGTGAAAGTAGCATTTAATGCACCGGATACAGCAGATAATGTCGATGACCAGGTAAATCTTCTGGATGAAGAACTGGACAGATATCCGGTCGCAGTGGGCATTTCGATCGTAGACCTGCAGGCATGCCAGGTGCAATTCGATCTTGCAACAGACAGTGAGATTCCGATCGTAACTTTTGATTCCGGATCAGATTATCAGGGTGTGGCTGCAGATGTATCCACAGACAATGTAGCTGCAGGAAAGGAAGCGGCACAGAGACTTGCGGAAGAGATGGGCGACAGCGGAGAAGCGGTGCTGTTCATTCAGGATTCCAAATCACAGGCAGCTCTTCAGAGAGAAAAAGCTGTAACAGAAGAATTGAAAGCAAATCATCCGAATATTTCAGTGGTCAATGTATACCACATGGATGAACTGAGCAATATGCAGAAGACAGTATCCGATGAGATCAATGCCGGAACCTACCGACCAAAAGACAGTGAACTTCCGGAGGGACAGCTCACAGGAGAAGATGTTGTAACAGCAGACAGTATCACTGAAGATCAGGTAGTTGATTATATCCTTGCAAAACATCCAAATATTACAGGCTGCTTTGCTGCAAACGGGGATTCCGTAAAACTTGCAGTCGATGGTCTGGAAAGAAATAAAATGGAGAAAAAAGTGAAAGTCATCGGCTTCGACGCCAACGATGATGAGATTCAGGATCTGAAAGACGGTAAAGTTAACGGACTGATCGTACAGAACCCATTTGGCATGGGATATGCAACCGTTGTGGCTGCAGCAAGGGCTTCTCTGAATATGGGAAATGAGGCTGTGGTTAATACGGGATATACATGGGTGACGAAAAAGAATCTGAAGACGGATGAGGTGCAGAAGATTCTGTATAGTAAGTAGGAAAATTTAATGTATCATGGCGGCTTACCCCGGTCCTGAATAAAAGTATAGAAGGGATTGCTGTGCGGATTCAATCATGGGGAACATCTAAAGCAAAAAAATCGGCCTAAAAGCAGCCGGTCAAAAATCATAACTCGCTGATCGCTCAGACAAATGATTTTTAACCGGCTAACGGCCGATTTTTTTACTTAAGAAGTTCCAACTCTTTCTCATGGACTGAGAGGTCACAATGATAAATTAACCAGCAACCTTCGGAAGTGAAAAGGAGAATTCGGTTCCGACTCCTTCCGTACTCACCACGGTAATATTCTCCCCATGTGCCTGAATTGCTTCTTTCACGATCGCAAGTCCAAGTCCGGTACCTTTCTTATCTTTTCCACGGGAGAGGTCACTCTTGTAAAAGCGTTCCCAGATTTTCCCAAGCGCTGATCTTGGAATACCCATACCGTTATCTTTTACAGAGGTATATACTTTTTCTCCGCGGTCTGTCGTCTCAATCGTGACGATGGAATTCGGATCACTGAATTTAATCGCATTGTCCAGCAGGTTGTATAAGACTTGCTGGATTTTTCGTTTGTCAGCGTTGACGTTCAGGTGTTTTGTTGCGAAGACCAATTCGATGGAAATCTTCTTCTGTGTGCAGACACCTTCGAAAGATGCCGCTACATGCTTGATCATCTCGTGAATATCGAATACTTCCCGGTTGAGAAGCAGGTGATTGGTGTCAAATTCATTTAACGTCAGAAGATCCTGTGTCAGATCTGTCAGGCGTTCTGTTTCGAATAAGATGATCTTCAGGTATTTTTCATGTAATTCTGGTGGGATGGTTCCGTCTGTCATGGCTTCCACATAACCTTTGATGGAGGTAAGTGGAGAACGAAAATCATGAGACACATTTGCCACAAATTTCTTCTGATAATCTTCCATATCCCTAAGCTGAGAGGACATGTAGTTCAGTGATGCGGACAGATAACCCATCTCATCTTCAGTTGTGACAGGAATCTCATATTCCAGGTTACCGGAAGCATATTGGGTTGCTGCTTCGGTAATCTTATGAAGCGGACGGTACACAAGGAAATGGAACGCCAGCAGGATAATGAACGAAAGCAGGAAGATTACGATGAATGTAATATATACACCACGCATCAGTGTGTCTGTCATGGTATCCACAACAGAGGTATACTGGTGGATCATCAGATATCCTTTTGGAGAATACCCGTAAGTTACCGGTACAGTGACAGTGATCACATCATTGTTAAAATATCCGTGATAATCACCAGTCTGTGAACGATCGCTTCCGGATTCCGCCGGGTCGAAATCTTTAATGGAATCAGGCGCGGACGGGTAGCTCCCGGACTGTGCAGAAAGGATTACTTTTCCATCTTTTGAAACGAACCAGACTGCAGCGTCAAGCTGTGTCTCTATTCCGGATAAGATTATCTGTGCGTCAGATTCTGTTAATCCGCCGGAAAAATAACCGGGAAGATAGTCGTTGGCAACCATTGTAGCTTCCCGGTACATACTGTTACTTACGCGGTTAAAAATCGGCGTACTGACCAAGTTCTCTGTCAGTGTTGCGGCTGTAAAAAGGCTTAAGAATCCGAACACAATATAGATAAATATAAATTTTAAATATAATGTACTTTTCATGATATTAACCTGCTGTTATTTTACTTCAAATTTATAACCGATTCCCCATACAGTGCTGAGACTCCAGCCATTGTGATCCTTGATCTTCTCGCGGAGACGTTTGATGTGCACATCGACGGTACGGGTATCGCCGATATATTCATAGCCCCAGATCTGATCCAGTAACTGCTCTCTTGTGAATACCTGGTTCGGAGAGGATGCGAGGAAATAGAGAAGTTCCAGTTCCTTTGGCGGCATCTCGACCGTATGGCCGTCAACAATGACGGAGTAATTGGTAAGGTTGATCTCAATTCCCGGGTATTCGACACATTTTCCCTTATCTGCCTGAGGAGTCTCCGGTTTGGAGCCGACCTGATAGCGGCGTAAGACTGCTTTTACACGTGCAACCAGCTCTTTGGCATCAAATGGTTTCATAATGTAATCATCTGCACCGAGCTCCAGGCCAAGTACCTTGTCGAATACTTCACCCTTGGCGGACAGCATGATGATCGGAGTGTTAGATCTCGTACGGATCTCGCGACAGACCTGATATCCGTCGATACCAGGCAGCATGAGATCTAAAAGAATCAGGTTCGGTTTGTAAGTGTCAAAGGCAACCAGTGCCCGTTCGCCATCGTGGACCATCATAGTGTCAAAGCATTCTTTTGTCAGATATAATGAGACCAGTTCAGCGATATTTTCATCGTCATCGACGATCAGTATTTTCTGTTTGTTCATAGATGTATACTCCTCCCGTATATAGATGCATTTATCTATACTGATTCACTTTAAAGTTTCCCCTTATACTATCCCTTATTTTAACTTTTATTTCAGCTCAGCGATCGTTACGCCGGCGTCACCTTCGCCAAATGCGCCAAGGCGGAATGATTTGACATGTTTCTGCCGTTTCAGATATTTATGGATACCGGCTCTTAAAGCTCCGGTTCCTTTACCGTGAACGATTCTTACAGAACTGAGGTGTGCAAGCGAGGCGTCGTCCAGATATTTATCCAGCTCGGCGATCGCTTCATCGACTGTTTTACCAAGAAGGTTGATTTCAGGACTGATCGCAAGAGATTTGCCCATCTTGACTTTGCCTTTACCGGTCTGACGGGTTCTTTTGGCAAATGAATATGCCGGCGCTTCATCGATGATCTCCAGATCGGAAATATTAACTGTGGAACGTAAGATTCCCATCTGTACGGTGACATTTCCCTTGGAATCCGGAAGTGAAGTGACAGATCCGGTCAGGTTCATACTCAGTACCTTGACAGATTCTCCAAGTTTGAAATCACTTGGTTTGTAAGCCTTTTTTGGTTTCTTGGTATCTGTCTTCATGGAATTCTGTGTCGCGTTCATCTTCTTGCGGAGACGCTCACGTTCCTTTTCCATCTCGGCAACGGAGATATTGGCTTTGCCGAATTTGTGGAAATTACGCATGGTCTCATCGGCTGTTTCCTTGGCATCGGCCAGGATCTCATGAGCCTTTTCATTGGCCTCGCGGATGATACGGTCACGCTGTTCTTCTAATTTATCACGTTTCTGACGGGTCTCTTCTTCGAGACGTGCCAGTTCACGTTTGTAGTGTTCGATCTCTTCCTGCTCTTTCCGGATGGTACGTTTACTTGTCTCCAAATCGGTTAACAGGTCTTCGAAGGATTCATCCTGTTCGGTCAGATGTGTCTTGGCATCTTCGATGATATAATCCGGAAGTCCGAGTTTTCCTGCGATGGCAAATGCATTACTCTTTCCCGGGATACCGATCAGAAGGCGGTAAGTCGGACTGAGCGTCTCTACATCGAATTCACAACAGGCATTTTCAACGCCCGGTGTGGAAAGTGCGAAGACTTTCAGTTCGCTGTAGTGTGTCGTTGCCATGGTACGGATGCCTCTCTGGTGCAGATAGCTTAAGATGGCGATTGCAAGAGCAGCACCTTCGGTAGGGTCGGTTCCTGCATTCAACTCATCGAACAGTACCAGAGAATGTTCGTCTACATGCTTTAAGAACGAAACGATATTCGTCATATGAGAAGAGAAGGTACTGAGGCTCTGCTCGATACTCTGCTCATCTCCGATATCGGCATATACATTTTCAAAAATTGCCAGTTCCGAACGGTCCAGCGCAGGGATATGAAGTCCTGCCTGACCCATCAGGGTAAATAATCCGACCGTCTTTAACGAAACGGTCTTACCGCCGGTGTTCGGTCCGGTTACGATCAGAAGGTCGAAGGTATCACCGAGTGTGACGGTGATCGGAACGACTTTCTTCTTATCTAACAGCGGATGGCGGCCCTCACGGATATGGATCCGGCCTTCCGTATTGAAGATTGGCTTGCTTGCGTTCATGTTGATTGCGAGATTTCCTCTTGCAAATATGAAATCCAGCTCCGTCATGACTTTGTAGTCGGTGCGGATGGAGTCGATATATTCTGCAACATCGGCGCTTAAGCGTGCAAGGATCACCTGGATCTCTTCCTGCTCTTTGCCGTAAAGCTCTTTTAAATCATTATTCAGTTTTACAACAGACATCGGTTCGATGAAAAGGGTAGAACCTGTGGCAGACTGGTCATGGATCAGACCAGATACCTGGCTTCTGTATTCGGCTTTGACCGGGATACAGTAGCGGTCCCCGCGCATGGTGATGATCGCATCCTGCAGATAGGTACGGAGCGAACCGTTGACCAGAGAAGATAATGTAGAATGTACTTTATCATTGATCTGGTTCATGGAACGGCGGATCTGCTTTAATGTACTGCTGGCATCATCACTGATCTCATCTTCGTCAATAATGCATCGGCGGATCTCAGTGCTTACCAGTGTCAGTGGCTCGATCTGCTGGAAGAAAGCATCCAGACAGTCTTCTGCATCGTCCACAGTCTCGTGACGGCCGTAAGCTTTGATCTGCCCTGCATTTTCCAGAAGCTTACAGATACGCAAAAGCTCTCCGCTTCCGAGCGCGGCACCGACTTCCAGACGCTTTAAGGATTCTCCGACCGGATTACAGCTTCCGAAAGAAGGACGTCCCTTCTTAATGATACGGGTAAATGCGGCGGCAGTCTGTTCTTGTGCGGCTTCGATATCCGTGATGGATGTCATCGGTTTTAATCTCTTGCAGCGTTCCTTGCCGCCAAAAGAAGTTGCCTGTTCTATTAAGATGTCAATAATTTTATGATATTCTAATTTAGTTAATGTTTTTTTATTCATGTTTCTCACCTGAACTTATTCTATGTTACTGTTCATACAGTAGCTGTAGTCAGTACCTATTCTACCTTATTTGGACGATAAAGAAAAGGATAAATATTGAACATTCCCATTCCATACGGTATACTATAAAAAGGATTGCAAAGGAGACGAAAAAGCTGATGGATGAGCAGAAACCTCTGGAAAATAAGCAGGGAGAACCTGGGGAAAAAACAGAAAAATCAGAATATTCATTTATGCAGGAGACGATCAAAGACGAGAACAGCCGTGGAAAAAAGTGCCGTAAAGACCTGCTTCGTATGGCGGGGCTTGGAGTGGTATTCGGTGTGTGTGCCTGCATTAGTTTTTCTGCGCTCAAACCATGGCTTGATAAGAAGTTTCCCGGAGATTCACAAGAGGTAGTGATACCGAAAGAGAAAGAAGAAGATAATACAGAAGAAAAAAAAGCGGATACCAGTAACAATACGGAACAGACGCTGGATATTGACAATTACAGAGAACTTCAGAAAGCAATGAACGACGTAGCCACAGAGGCCGGAAAATCCGTGGTAGAGATCATAGGTGTATCCGGAGAGCAGGACTGGACAGACGAGTCTTACGATAATAAAAACAGTGTGTCCGGACTGATCATCGCTGATAATGGGCAGGAACTTCTGGTATACGGAAAGACTTCTATATTAAAAGATGCAAAAGAGATCCATATTAGATTCTCGGATGGCAATACAGAACAGGCATCTGTGAAGAAGAAAGATGAAAGTCTCGGATTTGCGATCTATGCTGTGTCGGGAAGCAGCATTGAACAGTCAACATGGACGCAGATCAGTACCGCCAAACTTGGCAGTTCCAATTCTGTACAGAAAGGGGACGCCGTGGCAGTGCTTGGAAAGCCATTTGGCTATGCAGGAGCGGTCGGATTTGGAACGATTGCGAACAGCAGAAATGAACTGGATGCAGATGACGGAAGTTATCAGCTCCTTTGCACTGATATTGGTGCGGCAGAAGACGGAACAGGTGTGATCGTTAATTTGTCGGGAGAAGTAGTCGGAATTATTGATCAGAGTATTTCTGATAATAGCAGTAAAAGGCTGGTAACCGGGTATGGAATTTCGGGCTTAAAATCAGAGATTGAATTGTTGTCTAACGGACAGGCGGTGCCGTATGTCGGTATTCGTGGACTGGATGTGACGGCAGAGATCGAAGCTCAGGGAATTCCAAATGGAGTATACGTCCAGACAGTAGAGCCGGATTCTCCGGCAATGGCAGCAGGAATCCAGAGCGGGGATATAATCACAGAGGCTGCAGGCAAGAAGATATCGTCGCTGGCGGTCTATCAGAGTGTGATGCGTGACCAGAAAAGCGGCAGCAAGATAAGACTCAAAGGACAGAGACAGGGATCCGGCGGTTATGTGGATATTTCATTTGACGTGACAGTCGGAAGCAAGGAGTAGGCTTGCCGGATGCTTCCGGGGAGATGTTTCGATCGTTGTAAAATATAGAATAATATTAATATAGAATATAGAAAGAGGAAATAAGATGAGATATATCAACACCCTTCACGAAGGAGAAACAATCAGAAATGTATATTTGTGCAAAGGAAAGCGTTCTGCGGAGACCAGAAACGGAAGACCATATGATAATCTGATCCTTCAGGATAAGACCGGGACACTTGACGGGAAAGTATGGGATCCGAATTCCGGCGGAATCGCAGATTATGATGAGATGGATTTTATTGAAGTATATGGTGAAATCATCAGCTATAATAACAATCTGCAGCTTAACATTAAGCAGATCCGTAAAGCACAGGAGGGTGAATATATCGCCGCCGATTATATGCCGACAACGGAGAAGAGTACAGATGGCATGTATGAGGAACTGCTTGGATATATTAAGAAAGTAGAGAACCAGTATCTGAGACAGGTGCTGGAGTATTATTTTGTAAAAGACGAGACATTTATCCGTAATTTCAAGGGACATTCCGCTGCAAAGACGGTTCATCATGGATTCGCCGGGGGACTTCTGGAACATACATTAAGTGTTGTGAAGTTCTGTGACTATATGGTGGGAGCATATCCGATCCTGAATAAGGACCTGCTTTTCACAGCAGCGATCTGCCACGATATCGGAAAGACGAAGGAATTATCTTCCTTCCCGGAAAATGATTACACAGATGAAGGACAGCTTCTGGGACATATTGTAATCGGTGTGGAGATGATCGGAGATGCAGTCCGCAATATCCCGGACTTCCCGGAGAAACTTGCGAATGAATTAAAACACTGTATCGTTGCACATCACGGAGAACTGGAATACGGTTCACCGAAGAAACCGGCACTTGCCGAGGCGATGGCACTGAATCTTGCAGACAATGCAGATGCCAAGATGCAGACACTGACAGAGTTATTCAAAGATAAAAAAGGAAATGACTGGCTGGGATATAACCGCCTGTTTGAATCAAATATCAGAAAGACAGTTATCTAATGATGCAGAAGAATGAAATAGTAAAGGTAAAAATAGAAGATATCGGAGTCGGAGGAGAAGGCATCGGCAAGGTGGAGGGATACACGTTGTTTATCAAAGATGCCATCATCGGGGATGTTGTAGAGGCGAAAGTAATGAAAGCCAAGAAGAATTACGGCTATGCCCGCTTGATGAATGTCCTGACTCCATCAAAAGACCGTGTGGAAGAGCCGGTCTGTCCGATGGCAAGAAAATGCGGCGGCTGTCAGATCCAGGAGATGAAGTATCCGGCACAGCTTGCATTTAAAGAAGCAAAGGTACGCGGCAATCTGGAGCGGATCGGAGAAGTTCCGACAGAACTTCTGGATCAGATCATGCATCCGGCTGTCGGCATGGACGGAGAAGGAATGCAGCCGTTCCGCTACCGGAATAAGGCGCAGTTCCCGATCGGAACAGATAAAGACGGCAGAGTGATTGCCGGGTTCTATGCCGGAAGAACACACAGCATTATCGAGAATACAGACTGCGCACTTGGTGTGGAAGTCAACGAAGAGATCCTGAACTGTATTCTGGACTTCATGGAAGAATTCAAAATTCCGGCATACGATGAAGTGAAGCATAAAGGGCTGGTACGCCATGTACTGCTCCGTTACGGATTCAAGACAGATGAAATCATGGTATGTCTGGTCATCAATGGAAAGACGATTCCGCACTGTCATGATCTGGTCGGACGGCTACGTCAGATTCCGGGTATGACAAGCATCACTCTCAGTACGAACACAGCGAAGACGAATGTGATCATGGGCGATACGATCCGCCTTCTGTGGGGACAGGAGTTCATCACAGACTATATCGGTGAGATCAAGTACCAGATATCTCCGCTGTCATTCTACCAGGTGAATCCGGTCCAGACAGAGAAATTATACGGACTGGCATTAGACTATGCAGGCCTGACCGGCAATGAGGCGGTGTGGGACCTGTACTGTGGAATCGGAACGATTTCCCTGTTCCTTGCAAAGAAAGCAAAGCAGGTATATGGCGTGGAGATCGTACCGCAGGCCATTGACGATGCGAAGAATAATGCAAAGATTAATGACATTACGAATGCGGAATTCTATGTAGGTAAGGCAGAAGAAGTCCTGCCGGAGTATTACAAAGAATATGAAAAGACACATAACGGAGAGACCGCACACGCAGATGTGATCGTGGTCGATCCGCCGAGAAAAGGCTGTGAGGAATCCCTGCTTCAGACGATCGTGGATATGCAGCCGGAGAAAGTTGTGTATGTAAGCTGCGACAGTGCGACACTTGCGCGGGATGTGAAGTTCTTAAGAGCGAATGGGTATGAGCTTAAGGATGTGACGCCTGTGGATCAGTTTCCGCATACGGTGCATGTGGAAGTCGTGTGTTGTCTACATCGGGTGAATTCGTAGAAGTCCTTAA
>OLRT01002295.1_pt1 | contig 12161 bp, 11 predicted proteins | sample 1672021 | NCBI WGS metagenome assembly OLRT01 (sample SAMEA3136637, study PRJEB25190) | human gut metagenome | reverse complement strand
GTATACAGTTCCTTCTGCAGACTATGAAAAATATTCTGTTCATTTAAATTTAAAAAATCACTGAATAATACAATTCCTTTCCGGTCCGCCTGTCTGGAAAGATCCAAAAGACGCTTCCGGCATAATTCCTGTTCGTTCATATCATTAATTTAATCCTGGTAAATCAAAAGATTCCATAAGTCCCTGAATATCTCCGGAAATGTCAACACCATTTGGTGTTGCAAGGAAGATGTAATTGGAGATCTTCTGTAGATTTCCATGCATGGCAAAGGTAGCACCGGAAGTAAAATCGATGATCCGCTGTGCAATATCTACACTGAGTCCTTCCATGTTGATTACAACGGTACGTCCATTTAATAAGGTTTCTGTTATTTCAATCTCATCTTCAATGGTAGTTGGCTTGATCACACATACTTCCATTCCCGGTTGTCCCTGTCGGCGGTTTCGGTTGATTGGTGTAATTTTATTCTGCTGCTTCTGCCTCTGCTTTTCGGAAATATCAAAAGTTGCTGCGGTCTGCTGCTGTTCCTCTTCTGCCGGACCTGCGATCCATGTATAACGTGTTGCCAGTTTATCTATGCTGCTGATACCGCCTGCTGCTGCTCCAATGATGGTAAGAAGCAGACCGGCACCAACTACGATCCCGCAGATGATCAGAAATTTTTTCGTTTTCTTTCCCATTGTTATACCTCCTCTTTATACGTCCAGTCAGCCGCATCTCTCTCTTGTTCAAGTTTCCTCGTCTTCCGTTTCTCATTGCTCCGCTTGATAGCGCCGATGGAAGCAGAAACAAGAGCTTTGATCCCCCATACGACCAGCCAGCCCAGCAAGGCTGAAACGCCCAGTCCTGCAAGGCCGATCCCCAGCAGCATGATCCCCGTGGAAACGGCAGCCGGAAAAGCCAGTACTCCCAGTACCAGAAAAGCGATACTGGCCGCTGCCGCCCCGACAATCCCTGCGATCACACCTGCTGCACATCCTACAAATGTTATAAATGCAGCAACAGCTACACATACCAGCACGATAGCGACCGGTATGGAGATCGGCGCCGAGCAGATGCCCACGATAGCCCATTTGAACGCAGACCATCCTTTTTTCGCTGTCGGCATCTCTTCCTGATCCAGCTGCTGCATCGCATAGTCCGCCTTGATCTGTCCTGCGATTTTTTTCGGATTGCCCAGATTTTCCAGTACCTGCTGTTCCTTCTGCGGACCTGCTTCATCAAAATATTCTTCGTAATATTCAAGCGCTGAATTGCGTTCGTCCTCCGGGAGCCTGCGCAGCTCCGAGCGGAGTATTTTCATAAATTCTGCTCTATTCATCATCATTCCCTCCCAGTTTTTTTTGATTTTCATTGTCTGTGCCCGACGCGGAATCATCTGCGTCAGATGCAGCCTGAACCGGATTGTCTGCATCGCCTAAAAACGTTTCTATTGCCGTCTTATAGTCGATCCACTGAACCTTGTATTCTTCCAGTTTGGCTCTGCCTTCTTCCGTGATGCTGTAATATCTTCTGTTCCTGCCCTGATACGGTTCATCGTAAGTCTTACAGAAATTTTCTTTCTGCAGTCTGCGCAGCACCGGATACAACGTGGACTCCGATACCACGATGGCTTGTTTCATGGACTGGGTGATCTCATATCCATAAGTATCTCCCCGTGTCAATATCGCCAGAGCACACGCATCGAGCAGGCTGGATTCAATTTTAAAAGCCATAGCGTCCTCCTTGTTTTCATTAGTTTTATTGATTTTATCGCGATGGACATCAGCCCGCAGCATCATCTGAATGCTGCGCCTGGTTCTATGCCCTTCGTTATTCAATACTATACGCTATATAATATTATTTGTCAACACCTAAGCGTGATTTATTTGTCGCATCAGCCTCATTGATAAAGAACAGCCTCATGCAAAAAGGACTTTCTGAATGGCACCACCATATGGCGGCTGTTTTCAGAAAGCCCTTTTCTTGTATTTGTTTATTCATTTTTAAAAATCTTCCACTTAATCGCGCAGCTGTTTCCCGCTTTTTAAGACGGTGCTGCGAGCCAGCACCCACAGGGAATCGATCACGTCTTCACAGGTTTCTCTCAGTTTCAGATCTCTATAGATGACCGAAAGCTCCGTACATCCCATGATAACTGCGTCGCAGCCTTTGCCGCGCATATGGTCGATGACCTCCATGATTGCCTCGCGGCTCACGGGATAGCCCGCTTTGATCTGGTCGTAGATCATGTGATTGACCTTTTTCTGAAATCCCGGATCCGGGGCAACGCATTCCACGCCTGCCGGTTTGCCGTAAAAGCTGTAAGTCCCGGAAGAGATCGTTCCTTCCGTTGCCAGGATCCCCAGTTTCTTTATCTCGCGAGGGATCTTTCGCTGCGATCCCTGCTTTTTCGCATAATCAATCGTCTCTTCGATGATGTTGAGGACAGGGATCTGGACGGAATTTCTGATGTCTTCAAAGAAATAGTGCGCGGTATTACATGGGATCACGACGAAGCTGCAGCCTGCCGTTTCCAGCATCTGCGCGTCCTCCACCATGGCGTCCATCGGCGATTCCGAGCTTTCTCCCAGGATGAATCCGGTCCTGTCCGGGATCGTGGCATGATTGGAAACCAGCATATCGATATGTTCCTGATCTTTGGAGGCGTCCGTCATTTCGATGATCATTTCCATGAAATAAACGGTGGCCAGAGGTCCTACACCGCCCAGCACGCCTACTGCGTTCTTCATTCTCCCTCACCTGCTTTCTGCTGCCGCCCGCAGGCGGCTTTGCATCCTCTTCTGCCCCAGCGTCCTCTCGGAACGCATCGGGCTGCACCAGCCTTATTTGATGCCTTCCAGTTCCATGAACCGTTTGAATCTCTTTTTCTGGGTGTGCATAAAGTACTTGACGTAAAGCTTGTGGATGATGTTGCGTTCCCCTTTGTAATCGATCGGGTTGCTGACTTTACCTTCTCTGTAAAGGCGCTGCACCTGTTCTTTCAGCTCAGGCGTTCCGCAGTAAGCCAGGACGATGGATTTCGGCACGACAGTGTAAAGGTTCTCGTTATCGGCGATAACGATCTCGTCGTCGAACTCTTTGTGGTAGATCAGATCGTCTACGATCCATTTTACAGCGTTGAAGCCGCTTCCGGTAATGTAGAAATTGCTTCTGCCGAGTCGTGTATTGATTTCAAAATAACGGTATTTGCCGTCTCTTTCGTCATATTTGATATCGAAGTTTGCAAAGCCTGTGTACCCAGTCTCTTCCAGGAATCGGATGGACTTGTCCATGACCTCGCGATCCACCTGGTTGATGATGGCCACTGGATTTCCGATAGCTGCGTCCCCGTGATCTTCCAGGATCGTGTGTCCGAACGACATGAAGCGCACTTTTGAATCCTGATCCACGTAACAGGTCAGGATGTGCATGTAGTTATCGTCTCCCGGGATGAAATCCTGGATCAGGAATTTGTAGCTGTAAGAGCTTTTTTCCAGGTTTGAAAGCATGGTTTTCAGCTCATCCATGGAGTTGAACTTGAAAACTTTTTTCTTGCCCGGGAATTCCGCATAGTGGTATTCCGCACTGCTGGCCGGCTTGGCAATGACCGGAAAATCAAACGGCAGATCCAGTTCCGTTTTTTCCTTTACGTCGTAAACGAATGTCTTCGGGTAGTCCACGCCGGTCTTCTCGCAGATGTCATAGAAGCTGTCTTTTAGCACCAGCTTGTTGAGCAGTTCTTCCTGGATATACGGGATCACATAATATTTTTCTAAAGTATCTCTGTTTTCGATGATCATGCGTACGTACCAGTCTCCGCATGCGATCAGGATCAGTTTTTTCTTGCCCAGGTACTGCTGCCCCAGCGAGGTGAGTCGTTTCAGAAATGTATCCAGATCATTCATCTTCGGCTCTATGATATTATCAATGATGCTGGAGTAGGAGTTGAGCCAGTTTTTCACCGTACTGATAGCGATGGATTTGATGCCGTATTCCTCATGGAATGAGCGTGCCAGGCTATACGTAGTGATATCTCCTCCCAGGATCACCGGGATAAATTCCAGTTCTTTTGCTTTCATATTTAAATGCTCCTCATTTATCTTGATTTATTGTTATCTTGTCTTGACCACATTAAATCATACCATTTTTTTGTTAGATTTGCAATGGAATATGGCGTCTGGGCGAGTGGGGTGCTGCAAAAGAACGAATCCTGCAAAAATCGCAGGATTCGTTCCGGCAGGCTTGTGCTTGCTATTAAAACTATTCCGGCTTTAATTCCTCTTCTTTAGTGCGTTCAACTCCTGCTCGGTGAGACCGGTCATCTCTTTGATCAGCACAAAATCAAGATTCTTCTCCACCATCTTGCGAGCAATTTCCCGCTGTTTAATTTTCTCTCCTTGTGCCACCCCTTCTTTTCGACCGCGTTCTTCGCCTATTCTCTCGCCAATTTTCTTGCCGCGCTTCTCGCCGATCATTTCGCCTTCGCGCCTCTCCCACATCTTCTCTTCAAATGCATTCATGTACCTGATCCCCACTTCCTCGTTCTTTTTGATTTCTTCCACTCGTTTCTGCAGTTTTTCGATCTTCTGGCTGTGACTTCCTGCTGCATTCTCCTCTGTCGTCTGCTCAAAGTATCTCAACAGCTGGATCAGTTCTTCACTGACTCCCTCCGCATCCGTTCCGTGGGTGTTGAGAAAGATCCTGGTTGCTCCATCATGCAGCTTCAATCCCGGGATCTCATCACAGCGCATGTGGAAGGTGTACTTATACTTCCCCTCTCCAAAGAGGTCGAACGGCATGATCATGATCACATACGCATCCTTGAGCTGACTGTAGTCCTCTCCCGGATGCAGCATGTTCAGATCGATCATCCCATTATAGTATCTGGTTCGTTTCGGCAGATCCTTCGTATTCTTTTGCTGGACTTCCATATCATACGCTACATCCCTAATATCCTCACCGTACACATCGAAATATACGCTCTTGTTCTGCGGTGTTCTGCGAAGCTCCTTTTCTGCCTGTGCCTTATCCTTCAGCGGCACAGGATGACCAAGGATAATTTCCAGCACATCCTCCAGGATTTCATTATCCGCCATTACTTCTGAAAACAAAAATCGGTCCAGCAGATTGAGTTCCTGCAAAGTTTTTATTCGGTTCATCATCCCTTCTCCCCTGATTATAACTCATCCTGCCTCCGGAGACAATTAACTTATCTATTGCATGCATACCACTATCTGGTGGGGATATACTACTCCGCATGGTAATATATGTCAAGCGTTTGGGGTGATTTTCTGTTATTTTTTTCCTTTTGGCGATGTTTGCAGAATTTTATTCGCTGATCTTAGCGATAGCCGAGCAAATCCATGAAGCGAGTTATTACGTCACGCTGATTTCATCCTTGAACTCCCTCACAGCAAGGCTCATTGTGATGAAGGATGAAACGTCTTAAAATATTTCCATTCAAGCGAACCGTTCTACTTGTAAAACAGATAACACGCTAGAACTTCATCCTACTAGCACTATACCCGCGGGATATAGGGATGAAATCAGCGTGATAAAAGTCTTTAGGGTTAGGGGCGAGGGGATAAGAATGATGAATCCATAGCTTAGCGTTGCTGGCGTTAGGATAAAAATTTACCAGAATTTAGGCAGATTTTCATCCCTATTAGCCAGCATCGCAAGTTTAAAGATGAAAGGCCTTAAAGCGCCTGTCGATTTCACCCGGTTTCATCGTTATTTCGGAAATTAAGCCCGGTAAGGATGAATCGATCGTCGGAGCATCTCCAATCAGGTCAGTCCTGCAGCACGCAGAAGTCTGAAATATTCTTCTTTTGAAAGTCCCAGATCTTTTTCCTGAAACATTTTTACTGTTTCTCCCTGCACAGGAGATCTTTTGCCCACCCTAAAGGTAGTACCATGCCAACCGCAAACTTATAATAATTCATCCCACCAAAAAACTACATTTTTTTGCATTTTTCACAAAATAACCATAGAAATCCCCTAAATTCCATGTTAAACTATTGCCAGGCAAGGAAAGAATTTTGTTTTATTAAGACAATATTAACGCATAAAGCCAGCGCAAATTAGTAGGTAATTGCTTCTGGCTGTTTTTGCACGCGTTATACATTTATCAAAGGAGGGGAATTATGTTAGATGAATCTTTCTACCAAAAGGCTGATGAGATCATAGCCAATCATACAAAGGAAGAACGCTCCCTGATCCCTATCATTCAGGATATTCAGGCCGAGTACCGCTATCTTCCGCCAGAACTGCTTACCTATGTCGCCAAAGAAATCGGCATCACAGACGCCCGCGCCTACAGTGTTGCGAGCTTCTATGAAAACTTTTCGTTTGAACCTAAGGGGAAATACATTCTCAAAGTCTGTGACGGGACAGCTTGTCACGTTCGGAAATCCACCCCGATCATGGAACGTCTTCGCAGCGACCTCGGTCTTGAGGAAGGACGCCAGACTACCGATGATATGCTGTTCACGCTGGAGACCGTCTCCTGCCTGGGTGCATGCGGACTGGCTCCTGTCATGATGGTCAACGATGAAGTGCACTCCACCATGACGCCGGATAAGGCAACGGAACTGATCAATAAGATTCGAGGTGAGGAGAATGAATAGAATAAAAAGCAGAACCGATCTGGACGTTCTGAAAAAGGACGGTCAGGCTCAGATCGAGCAGAAAGCATGTCGCCTTTTCGTGTGCTCCGGAACCGGATGCGTAGCCAGCGGATCCGAAAAAGTATACAACAAGCTGTGCGAGCTTGCGAAAAACCATCCGGAAATAGACGTCGTTTTCAGTGCAGAAGAAGCACATGAAGCTGACGGAGAATGCTGCAAAGGCTGCAGCGGCACGTCTGGCGCCGACGATAAGAAATCCGTCAGCATCAAGAAGAGCGGCTGCCACGGATTCTGTGAAATCGGACCTCTGGTTCGCGTAGAGCCGCAGGGACTCATGTATACGAAAGTAACGGAAGACGACTGTGAATCCATCTTTGAAAAAACCGTTCTTGGTGGCGAGATCGTACATGAACTTCTCTACCACGAAGGCGAAAAAGAATATATAGGCGAAGACGATATCCCGTTTTTCCAGGGGCAGACACGCCTGGTCCTGAAACGCTGTGGTCATATCGATGCAGAAGATATCCACGAATACATCGCTTCCGGCGGATATCAATCCCTGGCGAAAGCACTTTTTGATATGAAGCCGGATGACATCGTAAACGAAATTTATGAATCTAATCTCAGAGGTCGCGGCGGCGGCGGATTCCGGGCAGGAACCAAGTGGAAACAGGTTGCTTCCCAGCAGGAAAAAGAACGCTACGTCGTATGCAACGGCGACGAAGGGGATCCCGGAGCATTCATGGACTGTGCCGTTATGGAGGGTATCCCTCACCAGATGATCGAAGGTATGCTGATCGCAGCCTATGCCGTGCAGGCTCACGAAGGCTACATCTACGTGCGTGCCGAATATCCGCTTGCAGTAAAGAGGCTGAAGCTGGCCATCGCACAGGCTGAGAGCATGGGTCTTCTGGGAGACAACATCCTGGGAACCGGATTCTCTTTCCACCTGCACATCAACCGTGGTGCAGGAGCTTTCGTATGCGGAGAAGGAAGTGCCCTGACCGCATCCATCGAAGGAAAACGCGGTATGCCGCGAGTTAAGCCTCCACGGACAGTATCCCAGGGGCTCTTTGCAAAACCAACAGTATTGAACAATGTAGAAACTTACGCCAACGTCCCGATGATCATCGAAAACGGTGCTCACTGGTACCGGAGCATCGGGCCGGAAAACAGCCCGGGAACCAAGACATTCTCCCTTTCCGGTACGATCCGGAACACCGGACTCATCGAAGTTCCGATGGGAACGAAGCTGGGAGACGTTATCTTCGGCATCGGCGGAGGCATCAAGAACGACCAGGAATTCAAAGCCGTACAGCTGGGCGGTCCGTCCGGCGGCTGTCTGACGAAAGAAAACCTGGATCTTAGTCTGGATTTTGACTCCCTCAAAAGAACCGGGGCCATCATCGGGTCCGGCGGTATGGTCGTTATGGATCAGCACACCTGCATGGTAGAGGTTGCCCGCTTCTTTATGAACTTTACACAAAGAGAAAGCTGCGGCAAATGCGTACCATGCCGCGAAGGCACCACACGTATGCTGGAAATTTTGCAGCGTATCGTAGAAGGCAAAGGCGAACCGGAAGACCTAGATAAACTGCTTGTTCTGGCAGACATGATCTCCAGCACGGCTCTCTGCGGTCTCGGCAAAAGCGCACCGCTGCCGGTTGTCAGCACCATCCGCGCATTCCGCGACGAGTACATGGAACACATCGTGGACAAGAAGTGCCGTGCCAAGGTCTGCGACAAGCTGAAGACATATGTGATCGATCCGCAGAAGTGCAAAGGCTGTTCCAGATGCGCCAAGAACTGTCCGGTGAATGCTATCAGCGGCGAGATCAAATCACCGTTCACCATCGACAACACCAAGTGCGTACGATGCGGCGTATGTATGGATCACTGCAGCTTTGACGCCATTTACATAGATTAAGGAGGGATCAGCAATGGGATTTATGACAATTGACGGGAAACAGGTAGAATTTACCGATGAACCCAACGTGCTGTCCGTCATCCGAAAGGCGGACATCGATATACCGACATTATGCTATCACTCGGAGCTTTCCGTATACGGCGCGTGCCGCCTTTGCACGGTAGAAAATGAAAAGGGCAAAACGTTTGCCTCCTGCTCCGAAAAGCCAAAAGACGGCATGGTGGTCTACACCAACACGCCGCGACTGATGAAATACCGTAAAATGATACTGGAACTGCTTCTGGCAGCTCACGACAGAGACTGCACCACCTGCATCAAGAGCGGCGAATGCCATCTGCAGGAGCTGGCTCATCGCATGGGCGTGACCACAGTTCCTTACAAGAATCGTATGACGCACCATGAGATCGATGCAAGTTCCCCTTCCATCATAAGGAATCCGAACAAATGCATCCTTTGCGGCGACTGTGTCCGCATGTGCGACAACGTGCAGGCTGTCAATGCCATCGACTTCACATCCCGCGGAACGTCTGCCACGGTAGCTCCTGCATTCAACAAGCTGCTGAACACGACGGACTGCGTAGGATGCGGACAGTGCCGCGTCGTATGCCCGACTGGAGCGATCAGCATCAATACCAATATGGATCCGGTATGGGAAGCACTGGCTGATCCTGACACGAAAGTCATCGCGCAGATCGCTCCTGCAGTAAGAGTGGCTGTCGGCGACGCCTTCGATCTGCCACAGGGCGAAAACGTGATGGGCAAGATCGTCAACGTGCTCCATCGCATGGGCTTCGATGAAGTCTTCGACACAGCTTACGGCGCGGATCTGACCGTGATCGAGGAAAGCGAAGAATTTCTGCAAAGGCTGGCCTCCGGCGAAAATCTGCCGCTGTTCACGTCCTGCTGCCCTGGATGGGTCAGCTACTGTGAACACAGACACCCGGAACTTGCAAAACACCTTTCCACGACACGCTCTCCGATGCAGATGTTCGGAGCAGTGGCAAGAGAATACTACAAAGATCCTGCCAACAACGAAGGAAAGAAAATCCTCTCCGTTGCCATCATGCCTTGTACCGCTAAAAAAGGAGAGATCCTGCGGGACGAATCCAAGACAGACGGCATCGCGGATATCGACTACGTACTTACGACAAGTGAACTGATCACTATGATCAAGCGCTCCGGTCTTATGTTCGAAGATGTGGAACTTGAATCCTCTGATATGCCGTTCGGCATCGGATCCGGAGCCGGCGTCATCTTCGGGGCATCCGGCGGAGTAACGGAAGCTGTTATGAGACGTCTTGCCGACAAGCACAGCCGCAGCGAAATGGAAACCATTCGCAACAGCGGAGTGCGCGGAGGCGAAGGGATCAAGGAGATCGTGATCACCTATCAGGACAAGGAATACAAAGCCGCTGTTGTCAGCGGGCTTGCCAATGCCGAAAAACTGATCCAGCAGATCGAATCCGGCGAATGCAACTATGATTTCATCGAAGTCATGGCCTGCCGCAGAGGCTGCATCATGGGAGGCGGACAGCCTGTAGATGCTCATTCTGCCGGCGGAGAAGCCAGAGCCAAGGGTCTGTATGCCGCAGATGTGAATACACAGATCAAGAAGTCTAACGAGAACCCTCTGGTTCAGTCGCTGTACGATGGTCTGCTGAAGGGCAAGGAACACAAGCTGCTTCATCGCAACTTCAACAAACCTTCACAGTAGCATACACAAAACCTACATATTCGGTTGCTATTATATAGGCACAGCAAAGGACAACACGCTTTGCTGGGAAACAAATGGATTGCAAGGGCTGTCGAAAAGTTAAAACACTTCTTCTTCTCAAATCCCCAAAAAACATCGGCAGCCCTTCCATTGAAGCAAGTATCCATTTTTCATAGGATTACACCTCCTACATAAAGTAAATGATGATGAATTAAGAGACGAAAAAAGAGACGACAAAAGGGGCGTCTCTTTTTTCATGGGTTTGATTGACATCCTCTCCCATCGTAAGTATACTATATAGCATGAAGGAAAAAATCGTATGTATCGGAAACAGTATCGTAAACGGATTTCACCTGCGAAGGAGCCAGTGCTTCGCCAGCCTTCTGCGGGAAGCCACCGGCTGGGAAATCATCAATAAAGGCAATAACGGCGAGACGACAACACAGATTTTAGCCCGCTTTGAGAGAGACGTTATTTCTCATCATCCAGACATTGTTGTGATCCTGACGGGAACCAACGATTTCATCTTTCAGGATGCCACTCCAGAGGAAGCTTTTCAGAATCTGATCCACATGGCCAATACCGCGGCACTCCACGGAATCCGGCCGATTTTTATGACGCCGCTTCCTGTGGATGAACCCATGGCTACCGAACGCTGGATGCAGGGATACGGCATCAGCTACGCCCGCGTCAATGAAGAGCTTCGCGCATTTGCTGCCCTGGTCCGCAATTCCGGAACAAAATATCTGGATCTCAACCGCCTGTACCCTGAGTGCGGACAATACATAGACGGGATCCATCCGACCGCTGCAGGACACCGCTTCATCGCAGAACATCTGCAGGAATTTCTGCAGAAACTCACGACACAAACTATAACATCTGAAGGAGCACACAATACATGAGACTTAGAAAAGAAATCGACGAAATGCAGGAAAAAGACATTCTGCTCATTGCTAAAATATCCGATGCGCTGGCTCATCCGGCCAGGATCAAAATATTCCGCTACATCATGCAGGAGAACAAGAATCTCAGCAAAGTATGCAACAAAGACCTGGTAGCCTATTTCGACTATTCTCAGGCCACCATTTCCCAGCACGTAAAAAAGCTCAAGGACGCAGGCCTCCTGGAAGTCAAAAAACAGGATCGCTACTCGTACTACTATGTGCACCTGGGCACGCTACATGATTACCTGACCGCTACGAAAAAATTCGAAAATATGGAACAGTAACCCTCTGCCAAGCACGGTCTCGTCGATGACGAGGCCTTTTTTATTGTAAGAAGTCATTTTCAGTCGTCTCGCGCCCGCCTCCACGATCTGATAATTCGCTCCTCTATCATAGATCTGCTGCGTGTACTCCGGCAGATTGTTCCCATGAAAAAAACGGCTTTCCCGCTGCCCGGAATTGCCCATCAGATACACGACTCCATGAATGGATCTCGTTCGCTGATACAGGTGCTGATGTCCTGAAAATACGATCCTGACTCCGCCTGTCTCCAGAAGCGGCGCCCACAATCTTCGGATCTGCGGCGAAACAGTATCCTCATCGTGCATACCGTACACCGGATGATGGATCACCGCCGCAAGCCACGGCTTCTCACACGATCCGGTCCTGCTGCGGATCCACGCTTCCACCCGCTGTTCTTCCTTCGCCCAGGCATCTTTTCCCATGGACTGCCGCCGCTCCTCCGTCAAAAACGAGCTGTCCATCATCAGCATCCGCACATTCCCGAAATCCAGCGAATAAAACTCCTCTCCCGACTGATCTTCCTCCGCATCATCCGGCAGCGCAAACAGCTTCTGATACGTGTAATTGGAATGCACCCCCTCGTGATTGCCCGCCACCGTCGCCAGCGGCAGCTTTGCAAACACGTCACATGCCTCTAAAAACGCCTCCCACTGGGGAAGTT
>OLRT01002293.1_pt1 | contig 12166 bp, 10 predicted proteins | sample 1672021 | NCBI WGS metagenome assembly OLRT01 (sample SAMEA3136637, study PRJEB25190) | human gut metagenome | reverse complement strand
CACATTGTCCAAATGCGTCCGCATTGAAGAACTTTTAATCAACTAAATAGCAATTATATTGTCTGGCTCGGCGCAGTACCAAATTGTTTTTTATAGGCCCGGGAGAAGGTGGTATAGTCGGAGAAGCCGCTTAACTGGGCGGCCTTCAGGATGGGGGTGCCTTCGGAAATTTTTGTGCGGGCGAGAAGAAGGCGCTTGCTAATGATGTAGTTGTGGATGGTGTAACCGGTTTCCTCCTTGAATTTCCGCATCATGTGATACTTGCTCAGGTAGTATTTCCGCGCAAGGGTTTCAATGGAAAGATCTTCAGTAAGGTTGTGGTTAATATAACGGAGAAGCTCTTCTATCTGGGAATCACTGCTGTAGGAGCGAGCGTCGTAAATGTACTGCTTTTCCAGAAAAATGCGGTTTACATAAACCATGAACTGGGTAAAAAGAGCTGAGCCAAGAAGCTCGCTTCCAAATTTTTCGTCTTTCAAGGCAGCTTCCAGTTCGTAGAGAAGCTGCTTTAATTTTTCCTGAGAGTCAGAGTCCAGACGGATTAGATTGTAACTCCGGTCAATCGCCTTCTGAAAACAGCGGAGCAGTTCTGTGGATTTGATGTCGTTGCGGATCCATAGTACAAAACGTTCGTATGGAACCGAAAAATCAATTTCCGGTTTGTGGATGGCGTGACGGTTCACGAGGAGAATGTCCCAGGGCTTCAGGTAGTAGGACTTTCCCTCAATGTGGTAGGCTGCCTTTCCGGAAAGAAAGATGATCACCTTGTGAAAATCATGATAATGGTAGGAAAATTCTCGCTTGGTCTGATCCTTGATGTGAAAAAGCCGGAAATCCTGCTCCAGATAGCCGGTTTTTTCAGTAGGCTCATTGAAAGAATTCATATGTTATGGCTCCTGTTTTAACTATAGTGTGTATGGAACCGCAAACTTTGTTTGCAGCTACGTTTGCGTAGCGTCATAATTCAATTCTGCGCTTGAAATATGACTTTATTATAAATGAAATACCGCATTTTTTGCAATATATTTCGCAAGTTATTCTATGTACATGGGAAAAATAAACGCTATACTGGATATATAAGATGTGATTTGAGAAAAAAGATCACGGGCGCTTCGTCAGAAAGGAATTGAAAACAATGAGAGACAGCATTATCATGACAAAATATCAGGGCTTTGGAAATGATTATCTGGTACTGGATGCGAAGAAAAACCAGCTTCAGCTGCAGGGCAAAAAAGTTGCGCTTCTTTGCCAGCGGGGGTTCGGACTTGGAGCGGATGGTGTGCTTTACGGACCAGTTGACATTAACGGAAAAATGGGAATGCGTATTTTTAATTCCGATGGAAGTGAAGCTGCAATCAGTGGAAACGGTGTCTGTATTTTTGCAAAATATCTTATGGACAATGAGTATGTTACAGAGAAAAAATTTGCCATTGAGACTTTATCCGGAACAATCGAAGTAGAGTGTCTGAATGCCAGAGCGACAGAGTTCCGCGTAAATATGGGCAAAGCCTCTTTCCTTTCCAGAGAGATTCCGGTAACTGGCGAGGTGCGTGAGGTGATCGATGAGCCATTTACATTTAACAAGAAAGAATACAAGGCAACTTGTCTCACAGTAGGAAATCCACACTGCATTATTTTCATGGATCAGGTATCTCAGGAAAAAGTAAGGGAGCTGGGGCCATATGTGGAAAATGCAGATGAGTTCCCGGAAAGAGTGAACCTGCAGATCTGCCGCCAGATTGATAAAGGAAATCTGGATATCGAGATCTGGGAGCGTGGCTCCGGTTACACAAAAGCTTCCGGTACAGGAAGCTGTGCGGCAGCCATTGCAGCCTACCGAAAAGGTCTGATGGAAAACAGAATCAATGTAAACCAGCCAGGTGGTATGATCCAGATCGACATTAAAGAAGACGGAACTATTTTTATGACAGGAACTGTTGGATATATTGCGGAGATGAGCGTGGCTGAGAGCTTTTTCTCATAGAAAGAAAATATGGTGCATATGGCGCATCCCAACGGCCGGGGCTGTGTAGCGGTAGCTACGGCGACTGACGTAGGAGCAGCAGATGAAAAATCAGACAAGTCAATATGGCAGTTGCTTAATTTTCAATGTAGGAGAATCCAGGTATAGAAGTAAGAAGACTTCCGTGCCTGGATTCTTTTTTGCTGCAAATGGGGGGATGTCTGTAAGCGATGTCATTATGCCTAAAGAGAGGAAAGCATTTTTTAAAATATGGAGACGGAATCAGCATGTTGATATACGAAACAGCCCCTCTTGTTGATAAAAAAAGTGCAATGTCTAAACTAAAAATAGATAGACATTTCTAACATAATTCTGTAAAATAAACAAAGGTTAGAAAACACTAATAATAGTTAAACAAGGAGGAAGAGAATGGCTGACAAAAAGTTATTAAGAAAAATTGCTCCGATCATTATGAGTGCAGCTGTAGCGATGACCAGTTCACCGGTTGGAGTTATGGCAGAGGACTTTATTTCTGGAGAAGCAGCTGTTGAGGTATCTGAGGAGACTACATATGGTTCTGATGAGATTTCAGACGACTATGACGAATCATCAGAGGCTGACGATTCAGCAGATTTTGGTACAGACACAGAGGATGGTTTTGAATCTGGAGAAGCCGCAGAAGAGGAGTCTGGATTTGAGGACGGCGAAACCGGAGACACAGAAGATGCTTTTTTAGCAGACACTGAGGGCGAAACCAACAATGAAGCGGGAGCTGTGAAAACAGTGGAGGATGGTCAGATCGTACTGATGAACATTCCCTATGAAGCTTTTTACAGATCTGAGTTGAAAAACAATGATGTAAAAGTAGATGCATTTACATCCGCGACGAAAGCAAAAACAAAGATGAGCGGCGTGATGAATGGAAATGCTGCTTATCATACAAGCGCGGAAGGAAATGAACTTGCAGGTGTTACTTTTCCGGTAAAAGTGAATAAAGCTTCTGATTTGGAAAATTTTAAACAGATTACAGACAGCACTACTATAGAGATTACTACGAACATGAAAGGCCAGGTAAGTACTAATACATATACTGGTGCAGCGGCTCTTATTGAACAGCCAAGCTATACTTATTATGTTCCGGCAGAAACTCCTGCATATTACAAGGAAATGAGCGTAGATGAGAACGAAAATATTTCTTTTGGCGCTGTTCAGGGAATGTCCGAACAGAATGTTAGTGTGAATGCTGAATTAAAGCTTAATTCCAAATATGGAGATTATCAGCTTGAGCTGGATGAGACAGCAGTAAAGGCAGTAGTAAATGCATCTAATGGTGATAAGATTTATGGTGTAATCATCAATACAACAGACGGAACCACTTATGCACTCCGTCATCTTGAGAATATCTGGAAAGGAAAAGAACTTGCATGGAGCACCGGCTTTACAACAGAATCTCACGGTTGCCCAATAAGCTCTGACCACTACAAATCCATGATGGGAAAAACTATTTCCAGCGTAACGTACTATACGGATAAGGGGGAAATTAATTTTGATATTCCAGATACTTATGTTCCGGTAAAAACAGGTGTCAGTGCAACCGTTGACAACATCAAGGTAACAGATGCAGAGGTTAAAGTTGAATTATCTGAAGCACTTCCATCTGATTATTCAAAGAAATATGCAGTTGATGATGTGGAAGCAGCGACAACAGAGACAGGAGTAAAGGTTACAAATCTTACACCTGGAACACATACTCTGACAATTTCCGATGCAAATGGAAAATATGCTCCTGTCAGCGCTACTTTTACAGCAACAACAGATACTGTAATGGCTTCCTATGATGAGTATGAAGGAAAACTGGTTGCTGCGGCAGATATTACCGCTGAGCAGTTTGTTGCATTTACCAAAACAGTTTCAAAAGTAAAAATTGGTGACCAAGAGTATGCTGCAAGCGGAAAAGGTGCTGTGAAGATTGTTCAGGAGGATGGAACTCTTGATTATTCTAAAACAGCTGTAAACGATGGAGATACAGTAGTTGTAAGTGCTGCCGGATACCCAGATGTAACATTTGTTTACAACGAAAACGTATATGTATACGCAGGTCTTACATGGGCTGAGTACTGGGCTTCCGAGGATGTATACAATGCAGGCTCCACAGCTTCTTCTGAAGAAAAAGACAGAAGAGGTGAGTCAGACCTTGGAGCATTTGATGCTGTAACAAGAGCAACTGCAAACCATGGCCTTCACAGAGGAAGCTTCCAGGCAATCGCGGTTCTTAATGGAAAAACAGTTTCCCACTGGAGCGCAGACGGAAAAACAGTTTATTATGCCGATGGAACATCAGAAGTATTTAACCGGAACAATGTAACCGGATATACCGTAACTGGACTGAAATATGTACCGGTTGAGATTAAGAGAGCTGACCTTGCTGCTTTTGCAGAAAGCCATGCAATTGTAAAAAATGGCGGACAGCTGATCGGCGGTTATGGCGAGAAAGAACTGAAATCCTATGAAGCCGTTGCAAATGTAACTGCAAATACAAATGGTTTGAAAAAAGTTACAAAAGCTGAAGACGGAAGCTTTGTAATCGGAGCAAGACAGAACGGAACTGAGTCTGGTATCAAAGATGCAGAGCTGAAAGTGGCAGACGGAATTACAGCAACTGTAAAACCTGGAAATGGTTCTTATGGTGAGTTCCTGAGAGTTGACCTGACTGGAAACTATGGCGATCTTGGTGCACATATGCAGTCTGTTGAGTGGGCATATTATGGAAATGATTCCACTTATACAAACAGACTTGCAAACTATGGAACAAAATTTGCAGCTGATAACTGGATGCATAAAATGATGGGTATCCAGCTTGGTCTTACAGAATCTGGAAGATGCAAGCTTCCGGAAGGAACTGACGGAACTGGTTACTGGATCCTTACTGTTCATGCCCTTGGATACCAGGATTACGTTGTAAAATTCCAGGCAACAGCTGAGAATATTGCAAAACCTGCAGGTGATGCAGATTCCACACCACTGGAAAACATTATCGCAGAAGCAAAAGCCCTGAACGAGGCTGATTATACTCCGGAGAGCTGGGCTGCTGCAAAAGACAGCATTGCAAATGAGCTTGAAGAGTGCGAGGAAATGCTTGCAAATATTAAGAATCAGACAACTTATGGCGTAGAAGAGCAGATCGGACATTTAAGAGAAGCTCTTAACATGCTTGTAAAAGCTCCGGCTCCAACCGCAACACCGGCACAGCCGACTGCAACACCAGTCCCGGCAAAGCCGACCGCAACACCGACCCCGGCACAGCCAACTGTAGCACCTACACAGCCAACTGCAACTCCGGCACCGACTGCAGCACCGGCCAAAGGAATTACAGCAACTGCAAAAGCTTCCACAATTTACACCAAAGGAAAAACCTCTACAACCATTACGGTTGTAAAAAATGATGTAACTGGAAAAGTTAAATTTACATCCAGCAACAAGAAAGTAGCGACTGTTTCCTCCAAAGGCGTTGTAAAAGCGAAAAAAGCGGGAAAGACAACCATTACTGTAAAGGTTGGAAATTACACTAAGAAGGTAGTAATCCAGGTTAAGAAACCTTCTCTGAAGCTTGCAAAATCTTCTGCAACAATCAAGAAAGGCAAAACAGTAAAAATCAAAGCAACCGCAACACCATCCGGAAAAGTAACATACAAGTCCAGCAACAAGAAAGTAGCGACTGTTACTGCAAAAGGTGTTGTAAAAGGTAAGAAGAAAGGTACTGCAACCATCACTGTTACAAGTAATGGAGTATCTAAGAAATTCAAAGTAAAAGTAAAATAATGATTACAAAGCTTTTACGATAACAAATAATACTTGTGCAAAAACAAGGCAAAGGAACGGGGGCCGTTTTTAACAGCCCCTGCTTTTGCTTGTAAAAAGAAACTTATTTTGCTACATATTTTAACAGGAGACAGCATGAAAAAACGAGACAGTGATAAGAATCCTTTTGAAAAAAAGAATCTGGTGAAACTTGCTCCGGCAGCAGTGGTTATTGCTGCTGTGGCTGCAGCAGGTGCTCAGGCTGGCAGCAGTGGAAAAGAAGTGACTGCTGAAACCAGAGAGGTTGTAAAATCCCAGGATCTGGAATCGCTTCTGAAAACAGCCTATTCCTATGAGGCAGCAGATGACGAGGCAGAAGAGGAGAGTCTGCTGAAAGCAGGCAAGAACACATCATCAGCTTCTTCAAAGAAAAAAACCTCCAAAATTTCAAAGAAAAAAAGTGGTATAAAAAAAGGAAGCTCAAAGACCCTTCCAGTAAAAACGGCTGCATCTTCAGGGGTAGGTCAGGGCTCCACCACTACACCAACTACAGAAGTTCCGGAAGGCGGCTATAAAGATGGAACTTACCAGGGAAGCGGAACTGGCTTTGGAGGAACGATTACCGTACAGGTAACTGTATCAGGTGGGAAAATCACAGCTGTTGATATATTGAGTGCCTCTGGAGAAACAGGCTCTTATTTTGCCTCTGCACAGGGCGTTGTAAGTAAGGTTTTATCAAGCCAGTCCCCGAATGTGGATGCAGTCAGCGGTGCAACTTATTCCTCAAACGGGATTATCCAGGCAGTACAGAATGCCCTTTCACAGGCAGGAAACAGTGATTCTGCCACACCGGCTGCCACACCAACTCCAACGCCAACGCCAAAACCTGCAAAGAAACCGAAGAAAGATACTTCTGTCAGCTATAAAGATGGCGTATATGAGGGACAGGCAGAAGGCTTTGATGGAACCGTAACGGTAAAGGTTACAATAAAAAATGGAAAAATCAAAAAAATAAGCAACACAAATACAGATACACCTGAATTTTTTAATAAAGCATGGAAAACAATCAAGTCCAATGTGATTTCCAGACAGAGTACTTCTGAAATTGATACTGTAAGTGGTGCAACATTTTCTTCAAATGGAATTCTCGGAGCTTTATCCCAGGCTCTTTCAAAGGCTGATCAATCAGGAACTACAGACTCAAAGGAAGAAGATATAACTCCAACCCCGACTACTGTACCTGATGAAACTGTAACACCAATTCCAACGGAGATTCCACAGCCTACCAAGACTCCGGATAATCCGTCAGATGAGCAGCCGGTTGTAAATCTTTTGAAAGATGGCACCTATACAGGGTCTGCAATGGGATATTCTGGACAGGTTAACATATCACTGACGATTAAAGATGGAAAAATTACGGAAGTAACCAATACAAACTCAGATACCCGAAGCTTTTTCAATAAGGCATGGAGATCCATACAGCCTAAAATACTGGAAAAGCAGAGTACAGAAGGAATTGACACTGTAAGTGGTGCAACATTTTCTTCTATGGGAATTCTGGATGCGTCCAAAATAGCATTGGAGCAGGCAAAAAATACAGAGGTACAGCCTTCAGTAACGCCAGAGCCCACTGAGGCGCCGGATTCCACCGAGAAGCCAGAACCCACAAATACGCCAAAGCCGACTTCTGTTCCGGAACCAACGACTGCACCGGAGCCTACAGCTGTACCAGAGCCTACTGAAACGCCAGCGCCAACTTCTGCACCGGAACCGACGGATACACCGGAGAATTCTGTGACGCCGGAACCGACAGCTACGCCAGAACCCACGCCTGTGCCTGCTGGTGCATATACAGATGGAACCTACACTGGCATTGGAGAAGGCAATGACGGACCAGACAGTGTACAGGTTACCGTAACAATATCCGGAGGACAGATTGTGGGAGCAACTTATTTTTCCTATGATGATGAAGAATATGCAGATACAGCCTGGGAGGGAATTCTTGGACAGGTTATGGGAAAGCAGTCCGCAGACAGTGTAGATACAGTATCTGGATGCACATATTCCTCCCAGGGATTTATTCAGGCATTTAGAAATGCATTAAATCAGGCAAAAGGAGCATAACCCATGAAATACCAGAGTTTTATTATGAGAGTTTTATGTCTGCTTCTGATCGTTGGTGTCGTTCTTGGCTACAACTCCATGCAGAAAAAAGACAGTGATACCGAAAAAGACCAGCAGATCGCCAGTCTGACAACCAGAGTGGAGGCCTTGGAAAAACAGCAGGATGAGATATTAAGTGCCCTTGAAGAGGCTGCAAAAGCGCAGGAAGAGGCGAAGAAAAAGGCAGAAGAGGAAGCGAAGAATCAGAAAGCCCAGGTGGAGGAAACATCTTCCGGGGATGCTTCCGAGGACGCGAAAAAAGATGAGGAAAATACAGATGAGACAGAGGCTGAGGACACTTCTTCTAATGAAGACAGTGAAGAGCTTGTTTATAAAAACGGAACCTATACAGGAGACGGCCAGGGCTTTGGCGGCAACATCCAGGTTCAGGTTACACTTGAAAATGACACGATTACAGACATTCAGGTGGTAAGTGCACCAGGCGAAGACTCTGCATACCTTTCCCAGGGACAGGGCGTGATCAGCACCATTCTGGCTTCCCAGAGTACAGACGTTGACACCATTTCCGGCGCAACCTTCAGTTCCACTGGAATTATCAACGCTGTAAATGATGCACTTGGAAAGGCGGAAAATCAATGAAAAAGAGACAGAGAAAAATCCGGCTGATCCGCGCCGGCATCCAGCTTCTGTTTTTCATTTTTGCTCCGGCACTTTTTTCCACGGCATTCGCAGGCGTGAAGTCCATTTTTCAGGCAATCGCAGCACATCAGACAATCAGCTGGAATTCCTTTTTGGATGTGACTGCCGTGCTGCTGGTGGTAACCTGCCTGTTCGGACGGCATTTCTGCGGATATGCCTGCGCATTTGGTTCCCTTGGGGATGCATTGTATGAGCTGACTGTGTTTATCCGCCAGAAGGTTTTTCATAAAAAAGGCCGTCACGGATATTCAGAAAAAGCCATCCGTATTTTGCAGAAGGTGAAATATATCTGGCTTCTGGTGCTTCTTGTATCTATCCTTACCGGCTGGTACAGCAAGCTTCAGGGCATGAGCCCCTGGGATGTGTTTTCCATGCTCACCGCTGGCAGACTTCCCGGCGCCGCCTACAAGGTGGGGATTGTGCTGCTGCTTCTGATCATGATCGGAATGTGCACCCAGGAAAGATTTTTCTGCCAGTTCCTCTGCCCAATGGGCGCGATTTTTGCTATAATGCCTATAGCGCCTTCTGCACTGTTCAATCGTGACAGAAGCACCTGTCCGGCGAAATGCGGAGCCTGCAAAAAGCGCTGTCCTGCTCATCTGGACATTGACGGTGATACCCTTCTCTCAGGAGAATGTATCTGCTGCCACGCCTGCCAGGGAATCTGCCCGAAGAAGAATATCCGGATCGGGATTCCGAAGATGAAAGATGAGAGCTCTTTTTAAACACGCGCTTGGAAAAGATGGGCGAAAGCTATTGGAAAGTAAGAGAAAATAAAATCAGAAAGAACAGGATATGAGTAAAAAAAGAAGTAAAGTAAGATTTCAGAATGAAGTCGATTTAATTAAGGTACATTATAAAAAGCAGTCCAGAGGTCAATCACTTACCTGCTTGGATATGTTTAATGGGAGAAGGCATTTGAGAAAGAGAAGTGCGGCAGGAATCCTCTGGGGCAGCCTGCTTCTCACTGTCATTTCCGCAACAGTACTGGGAAAAACAACTACAGTTGTTTATGCATCTGACGTGGAAAAATACACCAACGCAGATTTCGCAATGGACACGGTAGTTTCCGAAACCCTTTATACCTCAGGCGAGGACATCAACACTCAGATTGGCGAAAAGCTCCGCGAAATGGAAACCACCCTCCTTTCCTGGACAGAGGAAAACTCCCAGATTTCTCAGTTGAACAATGCTGATGGCAAGACCATGGAAGTCTCTGATGAACTTGCCGCCGACCTTGAGAAAATTCGCCAGCTTTCCCAGGAATCCGACGGTGCTTTTGACCCCACCCTTGGAAAGATCATCCGCCTGTGGGACATTGACGGCGAGAACCCTCATGTCCCAGATCAATCCGAAATCGACACCCTTCTTCCCGAAGTGGGCTACGAGAAAATTCAGGTGGACGGAAACAATGTAACCCTTCTTGATGGCTGTACCCTGGATCTTGGTGCCGTTGGAAAAGGCATGGGCTGTGATTTGATCATGGATTACCTGCAAACCCAGCCAGATGTCTTCGGTATGATCCTGAACCTTGGCGGCAGCAGTGTCATGACCTACGGCGAAAAGCCCGACGGCTCCTCCTGGAAAGTAGCCCTTACCGATCCCCGTGACACCGAAGGTGACTACCTTGGCGCCATCACCCTGGACGCCAACCAGTTCCTTTCCACCTCCGGCGACTACGAAAAATACTTCATAGAAGATGGAATCCGCTACCACCATATCCTGGATCCAAAGACCGGTTACCCCGTCCAGAACGGTCTCACCTCCGTCACCATCGTCTGCGACCAGGGCTACCTGGCCGACGGCCTCTCCACCGCTTGCTTCGTCCTGGGTATGGACGCGGCCAAACCTCTTTTAGAGAAATATGATGCAGAAGCCGTATTCGTAGATGAAGACAAAAATGTGTATGTGACAAGTGGATTGATGGATAAATTCGAATTAATGAAAGGCGGATACACAGTAAACGAAGCATAAGTTGTCCATGATAGATTCGTAGAAAATGATAGCTTACGGAATAACGAAAAGAGCTCCAGAGGATAGTCAAAAACTATCGCCTGGAGCTCTTTTTCAACTAACAGCATTTGGGCTGAATATATTCCTAAGCGGGGCATTCAAGGCGCGCCCTTAATGGAGCGGAGATCCACTGCTTACGAAGACTTAACATCGAAGGCTCTCCTGAGATGTTTAGTCGCAGTTAGCAGTTAGCTCCGCGGAATGTTGCGCCTCCCCGCGTGGAATATATTCAGCCCAGATGCGTACGGTGGTAACATCTCACGGAATTCTCTTAAGCACTTCCTTCGTCAGCACTCCAATCAGCAGTCCTGTAATCACTCCCGACACCATCAGCGCCGGAGCATAATAATACAACAGTCCCACCGTATGCGTTGCCGGAATCGCCACCAGCAGCTGACCGATGTTATGGGAAACGCCACCAGCCACACTTACACCCAGCTGCCCGAATCCAATCTTATTTTTCACAAAAACCATCACAATCAAACTAAGGGTCGCCCCCGCCAGGCTATACATAATACTGGAGCCGCTTCCAAACATAAAACCGATAATAAAAATTCTCACAATGGAAACCAGCGCCGCTTCTTTCCACGTATACCTCTCCAGCACAAAAAGCACCGCCAGATTTGCAAGCCCTAGTTTCATTCCCGGAATTCCCGCAAAAAACGGAATCAACGATTCCACATACCCGAAAATAATGGCAATGGCTGCAAACAGCCCAAGATACGCTGTCTTTTTCTGATTCATCACTTACACCACTGCGTCAAATCCACTTTCGGAATCCTGTGAATCTGAATCGCCCTCTCCCTGAATGACTACTCTGTTTGGCAGGCACACAATATATCCGCCTGCACTGCCCACTGCCGGCTGCTTCATGCAAAGATGATCCGGACAGTCCGCCTCTGTCATCTTTACCTCGCCGTCCTTAATTTCACACACATTGGTATCCCCAATCTGGATCACCTGATCCTCCGCCAGTGAATAAGTCCCATAAAGTTCCCCATCCACCATAATCTGAATCGACCCATGAGTTCCATGTGGAACCGCATAAACAAAAATACAAAGCACCACTGAAATAACCAATAGTGCACCAATAAATACCGCTTCTTTTTTCTTCAAAAATGATACCTCTTCATTAATCGCTTTAACCAAAATCATTATATCATAGAACCATGACCCACAAACGGACTATTAGTTTATGATATAAGAAATACAGAAATTTTTCAACCTATTCTAAAATCCATTTTTGAGAAAAAATCGCAACAGAGAGAATGCCTGTTATTCATAAAGAAAACGGTAACGTGTGGCTGTTCCTTTCCACACCGCTTTTTATTGTAATTTTCCACGGAATATGCTATTGTATAGTTTGAAAGTCTGTGTGCCGTGCGGATCGCGGGAATGATTTTTCAAACACGTTCCAGGCCGGCGGCATTGTTGAAGAAATGTAACGATTCAGAAAACACTGGACAGTTACACAGAAATATTAGAAAGAAGGTGAAGCTATGGTTGAATTAGACCAGTTCAAGAGCATTCTTGCAACATACACAGAACCATTAGTGGAAGTGAGGGATT
>OLRT01002283.1_pt1 | contig 12210 bp, 9 predicted proteins | sample 1672021 | NCBI WGS metagenome assembly OLRT01 (sample SAMEA3136637, study PRJEB25190) | human gut metagenome | reverse complement strand
ATCCGGCACCGATCTCGAGAACCTTTTCCTCCCCTGTAAACGGAAGCCAGCTTAAAATGTTTTCTCTGATATGAGAAAAATGATAAAGGATCGGCCAGCTTTCCCTGTCTCTGATCACGCTGTTAAATTCTTCCGGTGCACAATCTCTGGCAATCGCCAGCATCTCATCCTCTATGGCACCGTCACTGTATAAGTCCTGTCCCGGATAGTATGTGGTATCCAGAAACACCTTTCCGATTGTCTCTCCCATCTTTCTTCCTCACATTAATTTTCTGATGTAATTTCCACCCTGGAATTCATATCATAAAATCCTACTGTATTCTTGCTGGAAACTACCGTGATATTGCAGGCATCATAAAGTCGGTGGAACACAGTAAAGTCTCCGTCCTTATAGCCCGTGCATCCAAAGGAAAGCAGATACTCTCCACCCTGAAGGTTCATCTCCTGGGTAAAAGTTGCAGTACAGATATCTCCTTTTTCGGATTTCTCAGTCTGTACTTTTTCAAACATGGTATTGGTTCCTGTAATCTCCGTTCCTTTAATGTTCTTAAAAGTGTATGCCATGATTGGCTCCTGAATATCCTGATTGAAACGAACCTTCATCCGAATCTTGAAGGTACTTCCTTTCTCTATGGTATTGGAGCGAACCCCTTTGTCATCGAGAACTTCAAACTTAATGATCTCAGCCATTCGGTTTCCATATTCGAGCATATTAGGATTCGCCTGAAAGCTTCCTGCATTTTCCTTTTCTTCTATTTCGCCTGCTGTTCCTTCAGCACCGTTTTCTGCGTTTGCACTTTCGACTTGTTTTACAGGCTTTTGTCCTACCAGAAGCTGTTTATAAAGGTCTACCATCTGCTTCGGGGAACCTTCATCCAGTTTTACGCCTTTGTTCAGCAGAATGACTCTGTCACAGTATTTAGAGACACTGCTCAGGTCATGGCTTACGAACAGAATGGTTTTTCCCTGTTTCTTAAATTCTTCAAACTTGCGGTAGCATTTTGCCTGAAAAAATACATCACCTACAGACAGAGCCTCATCTACGATCAGAATCTCCGGATCAATATTGATAGCAACTGCAAAAGCCAGACGGACAAACATACCACTGGAATATGCCTTTACCGGCTGATGAACAAAATCTCCGATATCGGCAAAATCCAGGATATCCTGCAGTCTGGCATCTATTTCTTCTTTGGAAAATCCCATCATGGTACCATTCAGGTAAACGTTCTCAATACCTGTATATTCCATGTTGAATCCTGCTCCCAGCTCCAGAAGGGCAGAAATACGACCATCTACCACCACTTCTCCTCCTGTGGGATTCAGGACTCCTGTAATGATCTTCAGAATGGTAGACTTACCGGAACCGTTGGTGCCGATGATTCCCACTGTCTCGCCTCTTTTTACATTGAAGCTTACATCCCTCAGAGCATAATGCTCTCTGACAGGCACATGAAAGCCCAGAGCTTCCTTTAGTCTGTCAGATGGTTTGTTATATAGTTTGTACATCTTGTTCAGATGTTTTACCTGTATTGCAAATTCACTCATCTTGTTCTCCGTCTTACAGTACATCTGCAAAATGTACCTGAAGTTTTTTAAACAGTTTTGTTCCAAAAATAAATAGTACGATGGTAAACACCCAGAAGTATAAAGTCAGGGCAGGATGCTGCCAGATCCCTACTTTGGTGATCAGAGAATCTCTGTATCCCTGGACAATATAAAAGATCGGGTTCAGTTTCAGGATGGTACGGAGAGCTCCGTTCAGGTGAAGGTCATTAAAATCCCACATGATCGGTGTCACCCACACTCCTACCTGAAGCATGATATTGATGATCTGACTTAAATCTCTGAAAAACACAACTGCCGCACTTGTCATATAGGTAACTGCAAGGATCAGTACAAAGATGCAGATACTGTAATAGATCAGCTGCAGTGCATAAAGGCTGGGTGGATATCCCATAAAGGTATAAATCAGAAGCAGGATCACCACAAAGAAACAGTGGACAAATACTGCTGAGAATACCTTTACAACAGGAAGAATCCTGATATTAAAAACTACTTTTTTTACCAGATAATTATATTCCAGAAGTGCATTGGTACCACCCAGAAGTCCTTCCTGAAGGAAAAACCATGGAATCAGACCGGCGATCAGCCATAATACAAAGGGTACTCCCTTATCTGAGCCGTTTCGAAGAGCCAGACCAAATACAAACCAGTACACACAGATGGTAACGATAGGTTGTACAAATGCCCATATCGTTCCGAAATAAGAACCTGCATATTTTGTTTTGAAATCGTTTTTTGCCAGAGAAAATACCAGTCTTCTGTTACGGTAGATCTCTGACACCAGATTTGTTTCTTTTTTCAATTTTATGCTCCTGTTATCTGTTTTCTTTCTTATGAAGGGCAACCAGAAGGATAATCAGCACCAGCACCATGCCGCCCATAACTCCCAGAAGGATCTTTGCTGTCTGTGACAGACCTTTCCGGCTGGTTACAGAACTCTGTTCTGATGAGGAAATCTCTGTGGAACGGTCTGTTGCTGCCTTTTCAGAAAGATCTTCTGTACTCTCTTCTGAACCGGTATTTTCCTTCGGCACCGGTGTCTCAGTAGGAACCGGCGTTTCCTGTACAACTGGTGTATATCCTACGAACTGTCCATTATAAGAATAACTGTCCATAGTAGTGCCATTTACATCTGCTGATTCTTTCTGAAGGTCATTTACTGTCACACCCTTTGGTACGGTAAGTGTAGTTCCATTGATCTCCAGACTGTCAAAGCTGTTAAAAGCATAATCAAAAAGTGCCCTGCTGTCTGTACAGTTAATCCCCAGGTCCGTGGTACGCATGGTCACTGCTATATAAGTTCGTCCATTGCGCTCAGCTGCCACAACCAGTGTGTGACCGGCATCGTTGGTAAAGCCTGTTTTGCCCCCAATGCAGCCCTCGTAATAAAGATCGGACTCCTTTGCCATAAGAGGCATATGGGTATGCATGGCTCTCTCTGCACTGAGATTAGTGGCAGGAATTGTATGACCTGTAGAACTGAATACCCTGCGGAACCGTTTGCTTTTAAGTCCGGCCTGAAGGATTTTTGCCATATCATGGGCTGTGGTATAATGATCTGGATCCGGCAGACCACCTGCATTGGCAAAATGCGTATTGGTACATCCCAGTTCCTGGGCTTTCTGATTCATCATATTCACAAAATCAGCCTCTGTACCACCTACATATTCTGCAATCTGTGCACAGACTTCATTGGCTGACTTGATGTAGGCTGCATACCAGCAGTCCCGCATAGTCATGGTCTCACCAAGCTGTGCCCCGATATTGGTACTGTCCCAGTTTACATCCCGGATACCGGTTTCTGTAAAAGTCACCACATCCTTGGGGGAGCTGTGCTCCATGGATACCAGGATCGTCATGATCTTAGTGATGCTGGCAGGATAACGATAATCATCCATGCCCTTGTCATAAAGGACAGCTCCTGTATCTGCATCCATCAATACTGCTGTCTCTGCCCCGATATTCTCTGGAGCCTTTGGCCAGTTCTGAATACTGTCTGTGTTTACGGTTCCCTGTGTGCCTATATTTACGGTTACTGCCTGTACTGTCACAGAAGACGTCAGGATCAGAGCTGCACTTATGGCAACTGCCCGACATATTCCTTTTGTCATTCTTCAACCTCCATAACCCTGCTTTAAAATTCAAACTGATGGATAGATTCTGTAATATAATCCACATCGGACATGGAAAGATTATAAAACATTGGAAGACGTAAAAGCCGTTCGCTTTCTTTTGTGGTATAAACGTCTTCTCCGGAAAATCTGCCAAATTTTTCTCCTGCCGGGGAACTGTGGAGGGGTACATAATGAAATGCTGTACAGATTCCTTTTTCTTTCAGGTAAGCGATCAGTCTGCTTCTTACAGAAAGATCCTTTACTTTAATGTAATACATATGTGCATTGTGGACACAGCCTTCCGGAACAAAGGGTCTCTGGATCTTGCCCTGTTCTTCCAGATCCCTGAGGCTTTCGTGGTAGGTATCATAGATCTGGTGACGTTTCTGATTGATCTTTTCACATTCTTCCAGCTGTGCATAAAGATATGCCGCATTCATCTCACTGGGGAGATAAGAAGAGCCATAGTCGATCCAGCGGTACTTGTCTACCTGTCCTCTGAAAAACTTACTTCTGTCTGTTCCTTTTTCACGAAGGATCTCCGCTTTTTCCTGGTATTCATTCTTCTGGAATACCAGCGCACCGCCTTCACCCATAGTATAATTCTTGGTTTCGTGGAAACTGTAGCAGCCAAAATCTCCGATGGTTCCCAGAGCTTTGCCATGATAGTAGGCTTCCACACCCTGTGCAGCATCTTCTACTACTTTGAGATTATATTTTTCTGCAAGTGCCATGATCTTGTTCATTTCACAGGAAACTCCTGCATAGTGAACAGGAACAATGGCTCTGGTCTTGTCTGTAATGGCTTCCTCGATCAGTTCTTCATTGATATTCATGGTATCCGGACGGATATCTACAAAAACGATCTTTGCCCCTCTCAGTACAAAAGCATCTGCTGTGGACACAAAGGTGTAAGAAGGCATGATCACTTCGTCTCCCGGCTGGATATCACAGAGAAAAGCAGCCATTTCCAGTGCATGGGTACAGGATGTGGTAAGGAACACCTGATTTACCTGAAAACGGTCTTTCATCCACTGAGAGCAGAGCCTCGTATACTTACCGTCTCCACAGAGCATTCCCTGTGCAACTGCATCCTGAATATAGTTCAGTTCATTTCCGACAAGTGCCGGTCTGTTAAAATCTATCATAGTTTTTCCTATCTTTTCTTCCTCAGTTATCAATGTTTTCTTTTTCCCGGATCACATACTGGGGTGTCTTGTTGACATTCAGCATCAGCTTACCCAGATATTCCCCTACAATTCCCAGCATAAGGAAAGTGATACCAAAGAGCACCAACATGGCACACATCAGGGATGACCATCCTATGGCAATGGCAGGGTCCAGAAGCTTCCGGATCAGGACTACCAGTGCCCCCAGGAAACCAGCTGCTGAAAAAAGTGTTCCGAAGAAAGTAGCTACACGAAGAGGGATCACCGTAAAATTCAGACAGGACAGAAACAGTTTCAGCCCCTTTCTGAAATTGTAGTTGGAAGCTCCCACTTCTCTCTCGAAATGTTCGATTTCAATATTGGCAATATTGTGTGTGGTGCGGAAAAAAAGTACCTGAAGAAAAATGTTATATCCGTCATACTTTACAACTTCATCCCGCACATATCGTCTGCAGCACCAGAAACTGCTCATCTGGATATCCTTGGGCCGATCCAGAAGATGCCACAGAAGGAAACGGCTTACTGCCCCTGTAAGATTCTTGAATGCTGAAAACTTACGTTCTTTAAATACACCGAATACAATATCATACCCTTCCTGAATCTTGTCCAGAAACTGTGGAATCTGAGAAGGATGATTCTGCATATCATCATCCATTCCAAGGATCAGATCACCTTCTGTATAATTCAGCCCCGCCATAATGGCATTATGCTGTCCGAAGTTCTTGGCAAGATTGATTCCCTTTACATTGGAATGCCTGGCTGTCAGCTCCTGTATGGACTTCCAGGTGCCATCCCGGGAAAAATCATTCACAAGAACAAATTCACATTCATAATCTTTCATTTTGGAAAATTCTTCTATAGCCAGTTCTACTACCTTTCCGATAGTATGCTCTGAGTTATAGCAGGGTATGACAATTGATACCAGCATTTATAAAACCCTCGTTTCTCTGTAGTAAATTTAATTCGTAAATTCTATTATAAGTTAAAAATGATTACCCCTGCCAGGATCAGGGCAAATCCACAGAGTTTTCTTCTGGTAAATTTTTCCTTCAGAAAAATATACCCCATAACAGAAACAAAAATATAACCTGTGGATTCCAGGATCGGTGACATGGATAAAGGCACATATTTCAGTGCCAGCATTGTTAGGATCACAGAACAGAAGAACAGCCCATATGCGCCCACTACCAGTGGATTCAGATATTCTTTCAGAGGGGTTTCGTAAGTACGGTTGGCTGCTTTTTTCAGAAGGATCTGGGACACTGATGATATGAACACAGAAAAAAGCAGGACACATACAGATACTTCCAGACGGCTCATATTTTCTCACCGCCTTTCTCTTCTGTTTCTCCCGTTACCAGATAAATTCCTGCAAAAATCACTGCTGCACCAATCAGCATATTAACGGTGATCTTTTCACCAAAAATAAGTGCTCCCCAGATGATTCCCCAGATCAGTGTGACAGGCTTGTTGGCATAAGCCACTGTCAGAGGCATCCTTTTCAGGATCTGTTGCCAGATGATCGCATATGCAAACATGATCACGAACACCAGCCCAAACCAGAATATAAAGGAAAAGGAAAAAATATGATCGGTATATCTGGATGCCATCTTGGAACAGACTCCACTTAGCGAACTGAACAGGAGACTGATATGCAGCATCAGAAAAATACTTTTCTTTGAAGTAAGGCAATTTCTCATGTTATTCTCTCACAATCATTCAGTAAATTCAATGTTTATTTTCGACAAAATATCCTGAAGCCTGGCTTCACATCCATGCAGACTGTCTCCTGTAAGAATGATCTGCCCAATACGGTCCCGTCCGTTTGTGTAACGGTGTACCTGGTCTCCCGGTTCTATATTAAAAGAAAGATCTATGATATCTTCTGCTTCCGTATTATCATTGTGGATTGCTTTTACTGTGCCGTCTCTGTCCGAAGTAAGGATTTTGGAAAGATTGGCCCTGTGTGGTGCATCTTTTCGGAACATGAATCTCACATCCATTCCCATTGCCAGTCTCACAATGGCTTCGTAGTAATTGATTCCATAATACAAACCTACCATTTCCGGCAGACAGGTAGCGCCTGCCCTTCCGGTGATCTCAATTACATAAATCCTGTCATCTTTGCAGATCAGATCACAGTTTACAGGACAGTTGTCCAGCCCCACTGCCTCAATAGCCAGTTTTACCTGACGGCAGATCTCCGGCTCCAGCTCCGGTTTTCTGTATGGAACAGAGTGTCCTACAGGTGTGGGTACATGACTCTGAAAAGCAGCGATATTATTAGGCAGGCAGTACACCAGCTCTCCATCTTTTATCATAGCCTCACAACCAAGAATCTGTCCTTCTATGAACTCTTCTGCCAGACAGTAATCCTGCCCTGTAGCTTCCATGGTCTTTCCATAATAAAAGACTGCTTCTTCTCTGGTATTGCACCGGAAGATTCCTCTGCTTCCCATCAAGTCTACTGCTTTTACAACTACTGGAAAATCAAGCTGATCCAGTGCTTTCTGAAGGTCTTCTTCTGAATGGATACAGATATGACGGGCACAGCTGACTCCGCCTTTCATAAAGGCTTCTTTCATTTTATATTTGTTGCTGCTGATATCTGCTGCTCTGGCTCCGGGACCAGTAAGTCCCAATTTCTCACAGGTATATCCAAGAGCCCGGACACCTGTATCCAGACAACAGGTGGCAATACCATCTGCTTTCAGTTCTTTTGCAGACTCGAATACTGCCTGTGGATCAGAAATATCTGTACAGGAGCTTTCATCTGCCACCTGAAATCCCGGCCAGTCCCCGGGAGTGCTGACTGCAACTGTGGAGATCCCCAGCTTTTTTGCAGCCTCATAAAGGGGCAGCTGTGAATAGCTTGCCCCCAGAATCATTAATTTTTTGTTCATGATCAGTGTTTATCCTCTTGTTCAAGAAAGTCAAAAAACAGTGGTGTCCCTCCAGTATGTACAAAAAGGATCCTTTTGTTTTTTATTTTATGTTGTTCCAGATATTTAACCATACCATAAAATGCCTTTCCTGTATAGGTCATATCCAGAGGAATTCCTTCTTTACCATAGATCTCCCGAATCAGATCTGCCACAGCAGGTGACCATGCACCATATCCACCTTCCATATATGCGTCTGTAAAGAGGATATGTTCTTCATAATTTTCCGGCAGTGTACGTCCATATTTCTCTGCATATTCCTGTAGATTTCCGGCGATCACCTGATGGCCCCGGGATGCATTTCTTGATACGGAGATTCCAACAATCTGACGGTTATCTTTTTTTCTGAGACTTCCTGCCAAAAACCCGGACTGGGTAGCGTTGGTGCTGGATGCCAGAAAAATATAGTCAAAATGTGTCTCATGTGCTTCTTCCCACTGACAGATCTCATCATAAACTCTGTCATAGGCAGTCATCGGCACCCATTCTCTTCCCTGCCCTCTGGAATTACCATAAATATAGTAGGGACGGAAACCTTTTTCCCGAAGTTCTGCCATTGCCTGTTCCACTGCTGCTGCAATCCCTGCCTTACCGCAGGGAATCTCTGTCACTCCCATCTGACGGATAATACGGCTGTTGGCACTTTCCCTTTCATCCTTTATATCTTCCTGATTGTGGACCATATAGCAGGGAATCTGCAGTTCATGACAGAGCGTGGCAAGAATCCGGCAAAGATTGGAGTGGTAATTGCCATAAATGATCATACTGTCGCAGTTTTCTTTCTGCATATCTTTAATAAATTCTCCGGCAAAACGGACTTTGTTTCCACCAAAAGCAAAAGGAAGAAGATCCTCTCTCTTCATAAAGAACTGATTTTCATTATCTGCTGTTCCTGTATATCTCAGTTTCTGGAGAGGAGTAATGAATTCTTCCAGAGGATTTTCCCATGGTCCATGGTGCAGAAGATTCTGCATTTCCTCCTGTGTATCTGCCTGAAGGATAAAAAATCCCGGTCTGCTTCCACTGTCCACAATATGGGCAGTTCTCACATCCTCCTCTATAACTACTTTTTTCAGATGAGAAGGATGGTTTTCTCTGATATATTTCAGAAGCCGGAGATCATTTTCATTCATAAGAAAACGAATTGCTGAAACTTTGCCCAGGTTATCCACAAAGGAAGGAGCCTTTCCTGATGCTGTATCCACCACCATCCCCACAAAATCCTGTCCTGTAGAAAGTGGCACAAGATCTGAGCCAATACAGTCTCCTCCCATACGGGAACCAATCTCAATGATCCGGATCTCTTCTCCGTCAATGCGAAGTTCACTGTGTCCTGCCCCATATCTTACTTCCAGGGCATCCAGCGCCCGAAATACTACCTCCTGGACTTTCCGGGTCATCGCTTCTGACAATGGTGCCGGCTGGAGATGTCCCGTCTCTATATAATGAGGACTTCCGGTTGTAAATTTTTTTGTAATCGCAAGACAGACGTGGTTCCCTTCATAGCTGATGGTCTCTACACTGTATTCTTCACCTGTCAGATATTCTTCCACAATAGCTTTGTTCTCAAAAGACTGCTCCACCGCCTGATGGATAGCGTCTGCTAACTGACTTTGTTCAGTTACTTTGGTAATAGCCCTGCTGCCGGAACGATCTGTAGGCTTCACGATCACAGGAAAGCGATCCGGATGTATCTCCTCTTCCCCTGTTGCCAGTTGAAAATATGGTACCGGTATCCCTGCATCCTGAAATGTCTTTCGCATGGCATATTTGTTGGTGGAATGATAAATACAGCTGCTGCTGTTGCCTGGAAGGCCCAGTTTTTCTGCCAGATACTGTACTGTAATGTTGGCAAGGTCTGAACCGATGGTAGCTACTGCATCTGGCTGGATCTTCTGACAGATTTTCAGAATCTCATCTTTTTCCACAATACTGATCTCGTAAAAATAATCTGCGTCCTCTGCACCTGTAGCTCCCTCTCTCCATGCAAATACATGAGTCTCATATCCCATTTCCTTGGCTTTCAGGATCAGAGGTTTCTGGAAATCATTTGCTCCAATGATCACAATTTTTTTCATTTTTCTCATCTCTTTCCTTGTTGATATTCAAAAAGGCACTCCCTGATGAGAGTGCCTATTGGTTATTAATACCTGGACATTAATGGGTCTGTCGGGTCGAATGTCTTGCTTCCTCTTAATGGTTTAAGTGGATTCTTACCAAGAGGACCTTTTCTTGCATTGTCATACTGATAGGTTCCTTTGATAATCTTGATCCTGGAACCATTGCAGTTATCCCATACCCATTTTGCATCTGCTACACAGCAGCGGATACATCCATGAGATGCCGGGCTTCCCAGCTTCAGATATTCACCAGCTGGAAGATTATTGGTATTTGCCTGACCGCATGCTACAGAATGAACAAAAATACCACCTACTACATGAGAACCATACTGACCCCAGGATGGTCCCATCAGTTCCTGCCAGCGTCCTGCTCTTGTAATTGTAAATGTACCTTCCGGAGTAGGTGTAGCAGGCATACCTACAGAAACACGAATTGTCTTGATCGGGTATTTCTTGCTGCTGTCTGTATATACCGTCATAACACCATTGGTACGGTCACATTCCAGATAGTATCTGCTGCGTTTAAACTCGTTTGTTCTGTCATACACACGGTTTCCGTATTTATTGAAACGATAGTTAACACCATCGATCCATGCTGTTGTATTCACATACCATTTACCGGTATTCGGGTTAATATAACGTGCCAGGTTTCTGCTTGAGTCGATAGTTACCCATCCTGTTGTAAATCTTCCTCTACTGTCCAGCCATCCCTTGGTTCCTGCACGGGTAATACTTCTGTTGGTCTGTGCTATACAGTCCTTGAAGTAGAAGTAATACATCTTGCCATCACATCTGATTCTTCTCCAGCCTGAAACTGCAAGCAGACCATTGGATGCTGCATAATAATATTTATTATTATATTTGATCCATGTTCCCTTGTACATCTGTCCACGATACTGTTTTGTGCTGGATCTCTGGAAGAAGTAGTATTTGTTTCCAATCTTTGTCACACCACTTGCCATACGTCCGTCAGGAAGGAAATATCTGGATCCACTCCATGCGTTCTGGTAGTTATTTCCACCATTCGTAAACAGGAACCATCCGATAAATTTATTATTGACAGTTACCTTCTGCATTCCCTTCTTCTCTTGTATACGTCCTGCAGTGTTTCCGAAGTAATAATATCTGCCATACTTGGTGGAGCCTGTACCTGCCAGCTGTACCCAGCGATTTCTCCAGGTTGCACGACGGCCGTTTGAAGTAAAGTAATATCTGTAATTACCGATTTTGACAAGACGGTTTGCATAAGCAATACCGGAACTATTGGACATATAATAATATCCATCAGCACCTTTGACCTGTTTTCCCTTGATCAGATAGCCATTTGCATCAAGAAGATACAGATTGGAACTGTTCTTCAGAACTTTATAGGCGCCAATGCCTTTCTTGACATAACGTCCGTCACTTCCGAAGTAACGCCATCTCTTGTTATTGATGCCAATCCATGTGTTTCTGACCATCTTTCCAGGTACAATCTCATTTGCAGAGGCACTTCTGAACCAGTAAAGTCCCTTGTTATTATTGTAAGTAGTTTCTTTTTCTCCTACAAACGGTACACCGTTATTCTGAAGATAATAGTATTCCTTGCCAATCTTATATACCTTCTCTGCGATGTTGATTCTTACACCTGTATTGTCATAGTATTTAAAAGCTTTGGCAGATGTATCCCAGTACCATTTGTTTGTCTGCATCTGTCCAAGTTTGGAATTGTACGGTGCTTTGATATCGGCAAATGCCGGATTTAAATCAGGATTTATTACCTTAACATCACTGACTGTGTTGAAATAATAATAAGAGTCTCCTACCTTTGCATCACCTGTACACAGATATCCATTTGCATCGAACGCATATTTTGCAGTAAATACTTCCGCTCCGCTTGCATCCAGTGTTGTGATCTGTACAAGACCATCTTTGTCTGTATAGTAAGCCGGAGTTTTCGTCTCCGCTACTGCTGCCGGATCCGTTGTTTCTTCAGCGGCATCCGTTTCTGTACTGTCAGCCGGAATTTCCTCTGCTACTTCCTCTGTCGCCGCTTCTTCGGTATTCTGGATATCCTCTGCGGTTTCCACAGCGGCTGAGGTTTCTTCAGTTACTGTTCCTTCGGTTACGGTTGTTTCTTCAGCACCTGTTGTTTCAGCTGCATCTGCTGCCTGTTCTGCATCAGCTGCATCTTCCGCAGTTCCTGCTTTAGCTCCTGTGTATTTGTAAAGTCTCCACTGGAGTTTTCCGTTGCTGTCCTCTTCATACTTCCAGCGCAGATAAGACAGTTTCGCCTCTGTAATGCTGTCTTCCTCTCCCG
>OLRT01002280.1_pt1 | contig 12222 bp, 10 predicted proteins | sample 1672021 | NCBI WGS metagenome assembly OLRT01 (sample SAMEA3136637, study PRJEB25190) | human gut metagenome | reverse complement strand
ACTTCGAGGGTGGATGCTACGCTAAGGTTATCAACCTTGACAAAGAGTCTGAGCCGGACATCTACAATGCGATCAAGAGAAACGCTCTTCTTGAGAACGTAACACTTGATGCTGAGGGCAAGATCGACTTCGCTGACAAGAGCGTAACAGAGAACACACGTGTTTCTTACCCGATCAACCACATCGAGAACATTGTTCGCCCTGTATCTTCTGCACCGGCAGCGAAAGAGGTTATCTTCCTGTCCGCAGATGCATTCGGCGTACTTCCTCCAGTATCTATCCTGACACCGGAGCAGACACAGTACTACTTCCTTTCCGGATTCACAGCTAAGCTTGCTGGTACAGAGCGTGGAATCACAGAGCCTACTCCTACATTCTCCGCATGCTTCGGACAGGCATTCCTTGAGCTTCATCCGACAAAATATGCTGAGGAGCTCGTTAAGAGAATGGAGAAGAGTGGTGCGAAAGCATACCTCGTTAACACAGGATGGAATGGAACTGGAAAACGTATCTCCATCAAAGATACTCGTGGTATCATCGATGCTATCCTTGACGGATCTATCCTTAAAGCTCCGACAAAGAAGATCCCATTCTTCAACTTCGAGGTTCCGACAGAGCTTCCGGGCGTAGATCCTGCAATCCTTGACCCACGTGACACATATGCAGATGCTGCAGAGTGGGAGACAAAGGCTAAAGATCTTGCTGCAAGATTCGTTAAGAACTTTGCTAAATATGAAGGAAATGCAGCTGGTAAAGCACTCGTTGCAGCCGGCCCGCAGGCATAATCAGTCATTCCAACTGAATACAGATCGTAGACTTAACCGGGAGCGGATTTATCCGCTCCCGGTTTTTTGACAAACAACTGAGGATCTATTATTTGATATAGAACTGTGCAGTGCGAAGCATGTTTCCAGACATGGAATAAACAGAAAGTTGAAGATATCTACCTGTAAAATAAAAAACTTTGGCTTGACTAACAGAGGGCATATGGTGTATCCTTTCTGAGAAGTTGAGCGGGAGACCCGTAAGACTGCAAAAATTCTCTTTGCACTGCATTACATTCGAACAGGATGCGAGATCAACAGTACAAACTGAGCAGGCGATGCTTTTCGGAAGCGAAAATATTAATCCGAAGGCATGGGGCCGGGCCGCAGGAAGCGGCAGCGGATATGGATTTAAACGTAATTGCAAAGAACCTGCATTCACGGAATATGAGGTGAAGCAGAATGTGACTTTGCTTTCAGACATATCTGCGGGACAGTGTATGTTTCGCAGGTATGTTTTTTTTACTGCAAAATATGGATGGAACAGAAGGTAGAAGCTGGGATATTCCTATACAGAAAAGAAAGAACACCGGCGGAAAATCGCACTGCAGCGAGTAGTGAAGGAACCGTCGGTTTTTTCACGGAAAATGTTGTGCCATAAGAAGAACCTGATCATATATTTAAAAGGAGGTCCTGTTTATGGAACACACAGAAAACAAAACAATTATACATGATACAGAAAAAACAGCTTCATGGGAACAGCAGACAGCAATGAAGGTATCCGGGATCAGTATTCTGGTAAACCTTTTATTATCTGTATTTAAACTGATCGCAGGTATTGTGGCACATTCAGGAGCGATGATCTCGGATGCCATTCATTCTGCATCAGATGTGGGAAGCACCTTCATCGTAATTATCGGTGTCCGTCTTTCTACAAAGAAATCGGACAAAGAGCACCAGTACGGACATGAAAGAATGGAGTGTGTTTCTTCCATTGTCCTTGCAGGAATGCTGCTTGTCACTGGTCTCGGGATCGGAATTACCGGTGCTCGTGATATCGTAAAAAGCACATCCGGTGGAACCATTGCCATTCCGGGAACACTTGCACTGATTGCAGCAGTGGTATCCATTGTGGTAAAAGAGTGGATGTTCTGGTATACAAGAGGTGCTGCAAAGAAGATCAATTCAGGAGCCCTGATGGCAGATGCATGGCACCATCGTTCAGATGCACTTTCATCTATCGGAGCGTTTGTCGGTATTTTAGGAGCAAGACTGGGATACCCGATTCTGGATCCGATCGCCAGTATCGTGATCTGCGTTATGATCGCCAAGGCATCGATCGACATTTTCAGGGATGCCATTGACAAGATGGTAGATCATTCCTGTGATGCAAAAACTGAGGAATCCATGAAGAGAGAGATCCTCAAGGTACCGGGCGTCCGAAAAGTAGACCTTCTTAAAACCCGTCTTTTCGGATCCAAGATGTATGTGGATATCGAGATCGCAGCAGATGGAAATATTTCCCTTTTTGATGCACATGATATTGCGGAAAATGTACATCATACGATCGAGAATAAATTCAAAGATGTAAAGCACTGTATGGTGCATGTAAATCCGATCAACGGATAAAAAACAAGCTGCCGGAGCGACTGTGATCGTCATCCGGCGGCTTGTTTTTGTATAGAGAAACACCCGGTAGGGGAGCTACCGGGTGTTTCGAGGGGAGTATAAATAATTAAATAAGGGGTTATGTAAAAAAAATTTTTGAAGGGTAAATTCTTTTTACAAGAATGATTATAATATAAACTGGAAAAAAAAGCAATATGATTTTGGCGAATAATCTCCAAACTTTTTGGGATACTATTTCCTGTAATAAAAAGCGGCAGAAAGCTTCGGAAAGCCGTAAAATCAACTTCATCAGGAGGTAATTCAAATGGCGAAAAATTACGAAACAGACAGAAATGAGTCTAATTATGCAGGAAAAAATCACGGGGAAAGTGCTTCTAGAAATTGCGGAAAAAACAGCTCTAAGAACAGTTCTGGAAATTCTTCCAGGAACAGTTCCAAAAGCAGCTACGGAAACAAAATTTCCGATGAATATGATTCTGAGAAGGACAGAGGCTCTGACAGATATTAAAGGATAAGAAAAGCGGGAAAAGTCAGAGATGGCTTTTCCCGCTTAAATACATATAAGGGAACATTCACCCGGAAGCTTCCATATAATATACCAAAAAGAGGAGATTTTTTCCATGTTTCAGATCGAAACTATCTCTGCAAAAATGCTGGATTATTATGTGGAGCGCAGCGACGCTGTTATCATAGATCTCCGGGATCCTGCCGCCTACAGAAGGGGACATGTCCGGAACGCGGTAAATATTCCATACAGAGAGCTGGAGGAATATCTTGAGAAAAAACAGGATCAGAAATATCGTTTTCCCAAAGATAAGCTGCTGATATTTTACTGCGACCGCGGCGGCGCCAGCATGCAGGCTGCCCGGAGCCTGGCAAGACAGGGCTGTCGTACTAGGTCCGTGATCGGTGGATTTGCAGCCTACAGAGGGAGAAATCTTGTGCGCGGATAAAAAAAGCGGACGATATCAAAATAGATTGCGAATGCATATCTGTAACAAATCTTGTATTTTAAAGGAAATCATGATAATGTAAAGAACAGAGATAAAAACCAATACAAATTACAAGGAGAAAAGATTATGAAATATATGTTTGCGTCCGATGTACATGGTTCGGCATATTACTGCCGGAAAATGCTGGAAGCATATGACAAGGAGAAGGCGGAGAGACTGGTGCTTCTGGGAGATCTGCTTTATCACGGACCAAGAAATGACCTTCCGAAGGAATACGCACCAAAGGAAGTCATCCGCCTTTTAAATGAGAGAAAAAACCAGATCTATGCAGTACGCGGAAACTGTGAGGCAGAGGTGGATCAGATGGTCCTGGACTTCCCGGTTATGGCAGATTACTGTATCCTTGCCATCGAAGGAAAAACGATGTACGCCACACATGGTCATATCTATAATAAGGATAATCTTCCGCCGATGATGGACGGAGACATTCTGATCCACGGTCATACACATGTGCTGAAGGCAGAAAATATGGGGAATTATATCCTTCTGAACCCAGGTTCCGTATCCATTCCAAAGGAAGGTAACCCGCCGACCTATGCAATCCTTGAGAACGGAATTTTTACCATTAAAGATTTTGAAGGAAATACAGTACGGGAGATCACTTTATGAATCTGTGGGAATTAACGGCGCCCTGTCATTTTGGAACAGAGGCGGTGCTGAAGCGTGAAATACTGGATCTTGGCTATGAAGTGACCAGGGTGGAAGACGGAAGAGTAACCTTTGAGGCTGATGCCCAGGGTGTGGCAGACGCCAATCTGTTCCTTCGTACCACAGAACGTGTGCTTCTGAAAGTAGGCGAAGTAAAGGCCGAGACTTTTGATGAACTTTTTGAAAAGACCAAGGCTCTCCCATGGGAGAATTACATACCGAAAAACGGTAAATTCTGGGTAGCCAAGGCAAACTCCATCAAAAGTAAGCTTTTCAGTCCATCTGATATCCAGTCCATTATGAAAAAAGCCATTGTAGAGCGTCTCAAAGGCATCTACGGGATTTCCTGGTTTCCGGAAGACGGTCCGGAATTTCCTATCCGTGTGGCCTTTATGAAAGACGTAGCTCTGATCGGAATCGACACTTCAGGAGTATCCCTCCATAAGAGAGGGTATCGCCAGATGACTGTCAAGGCACCTATCACCGAGACTCTTGCCAGCGCTCTTTTGATGCTCACCCCCTGGAAAAAGGATCGTATTCTTGTCGATCCGTTCTGCGGAAGCGGCACCTTTCCTATTGAGGCGGCAATGATGGCAGCGGATATGGCGCCGGGACTGAACCGTCATTTTCTGGCCGAGAGCTGGGAGCATCTGATCCCGAAGGAATGCTGGGAGGATGCAAGAGAAGAAGCCAGAGAACGTGTAAATCTTGATATTGAAACCGATATCCAGGGCTTTGATATCGATGCAGCTGCCATCAAGGCAGCACGCGCCAACGCAAAAATGGCAGGAGTGGACAGACTGATCCATTTCCAGCAGCGCCCGGTCAGTGAACTTCGCCATTCCAAGCCCTTTGGTTTTATCGTGACAAATCCGCCATATGGTGAGCGGATCGAAGAAAAATCCAATCTCCCTGCACTGTACCGTGAGATCGGTGAAAGCTATAAGGGGCTGGATCGCTGGTCCATGTATCTGATCACTGCCTATGACAAGGCAGAGAATGACATCGGCCGAAAGGCAGATAAAAACCGTAAGATCTATAACGGAATGATGAAAACCTACTATTACCAGTTTCTTGGACCACGTCCGCCGAAGAAAGGAAGTATTAAAGAATGAAAAAGATCATTTTTGCTACCGGAAATGAGGATAAAATGAAGGAAATCCGAAGGATACTTGCGGATCCTTCTCTGGAGATCCTTTCCCTGAAGGATGCCGGAATCCATGCGGATATTGATGAAAATGGAAAAAGCTTTGAAGAAAATGCCATGATCAAGGCAGAAGCAATCAGTAAAATGACCGGCGAGATCGTTCTGGCAGATGATTCCGGTCTGGAGATCGACTATCTGAACAAAGAGCCGGGAATCTATTCCGCACGCTATATGGGTGAGGATACTTCTTATCATATTAAAAACGCAAACCTGATCCAGCGTCTGGAAGGTATACCCGATGAGAAACGTACTGCACGTTTTGTATGTGCTATTGCGGCAGCTTTCCCGGATGGCAGAAGAAAGACAGTCCGTGCTGCCATGGAAGGCCGCATCGGCTACGAGGAAAAAGGGGAGAATGGCTTTGGCTATGACCCGATCTTTTATCTTCCGGAATATGGATGTACTTCCGCAGAGCTTTCCATGGAAGAAAAGAACAGGATCAGCCATCGTGGAAAAGCTCTTTGCCTTATAAAGGAAGAGCTTGTATGAAGGTGCTGATCGTAAGCGATACTCACGGAAGAGATGAAAACCTGGAGATCGCGATAAATCGGGAGGCTCCTTTTGACAGGCTGGTACATTGTGGAGATGTGGAAGGCAGAGAATTTTATATCGAAGCCCTTGCAGAATGTCCCTGCAGTATTGTGTCCGGAAATAATGATTTTTTCTCGGATCTTCCGAGAGAAGATGTGATCGAGGTCGAGGGAAATAAGATCCTGGTAACTCACGGTCATTACTACGGTGTATCCATGGCCTTTGATCAGCTGGCAGAAGCTGCCCGCTCAAGGGGATGCAATGCGGCTTTTTTCGGACATATCCACGTACCGGTTGTTGAAAAGGAAGCAGGTGTGCTTCTAGTAAATCCCGGAAGTCTGGCTTTTCCCAGACAACGGGGACGCCGTCCAAGCTATGCAGTAATGGAGACAGATGGAAAGGGCGAAATGCACGTAGAGATCCGTTACCTCTGATTCCGGCAGAAAAAACAAATAAACTGTCATAATTGATAAAATTTGTGCCAATATTCAGCATATATTAGTCAAAAACGATTGCGAAAGTCAGCTATGTGCTATATAATGAACAAGTAGCTGTTTTCTAGTAATATAGAGCATTCTTTAGGGTACTGACCATGAATGGGTCTCGTTCCTGAGAATGCAGCAGAGCGGAATGAGAAGGTCCGCTTTACATAAATGAAGGGGGAAAATACGCATGACTGCGGTTATTATAGGAAGTATCGGCTTTTTATGCTGCTTCCTGTATGATCATAACAGTATCCGACTGAAAAAAAGCTTTCTCCACCCGTTTTTTAGCATAGGATGTTTCCTGATCGCAGTGTCAACAGGTCTGGTGATCCGGAACTGCTGGCCGCGGCGGGGAAGTTCTTTTTTTATTTCTGCTGTTTTTCTGGCAGCAGCGCTCCTGTTTCTGGGACTGTTGATCTATACATTGTTTTTTGCGCTGCCCTTTGATGAGACATATGTCAAAGAAAATCATGAAAGGCTGGCTTATACAGAGGGTGTTTATGCACTCTGCCGACATCCTGGCGTTCTGTGGTTCGCCGGATTTTATTTTTGCCTGGCCGGATTTCTGGGATCCGGGAAGGCGCTGGGGGCTTTTGTGGTCCTTATCGTGTGGAACATATTGTACATTTTTTACCAGGACAGGATCGTGTTTCCGGAAACATTCAGTAATTACGGAGCGTATCAGCAGACAACTCCCTTTCTGATCCCAGACCGAAACAGTACAGCTGCCTGCATAAAAACATGGCGAAAAGGGGGGAAAAGGCGGTGAGTCTTGGCGAAAAGCTTCGAAAACAGCAGTATGATGCTATCTGGAAAGAATATTGCGGATTTCTTGATCTGACAATGCAGGATTACATGAAGATCCAGAATCGCCTGATGGAAGAGCAGATCCAGCTCTGGTCAGACTGTGAACTGGGCAAAAGCATTCTGAAGGGCAGGAGGCCATCCGGGATCGACGAGTTCCGTCGGCTGGTACCTCTTACCACTTATGAGGATTATGCCGACATGCTTTTGAAGAAGAGAAGCGAAACACTTCCGGGTAATCCGATCATCTGGATACAGACGACCTGGGAAGGCGGGCGCCATCCGATAAAAGTAGCACCATACACAAGAAGTATGCTGGATACCTACAGGAACAATGTAGTTGCCTGCCTCATATTGGCTACAAGCCACGAAAAGGGCAAATTTGATGTGGAGGAAACGGACAAGATCCTTTACGGACTGGCACCGCTGCCTTTTGCTACCGGTCTTTTTCCACTGGCGCTGAAAGAGGATATCGACATCCGTTTTCTTCCGGAAGTGGAAGATGCGGTAAATATGAGCTTTGGTGAGCGGAACAAAGAGGGATTCAAGATGGCCATGAAACAGGACGTGGAATTTTTCTTCGGACTTGGAAGTGTGGCCTATGCAGTAAGCCAGAGCCTCACTGGAAGCGTATCATCAGGAAAGAGCAAAACATCCTTTTCGGAACTTCTGCAGTATAAACCAAAGATGCTGAAAAGGATCCTGAATGCCAAAAAGATCTGTAAGAAGGAGAAACGGGAGCTTCTTCCGAAAGATCTTTTTCACCTGAAGGGATTTATGGTGGCAGGAACTGACAACCAGTGCTATAAGGATGATCTGGAGGAAATGTGGGGAGTTCGGCCCATGGAACTTTTTGCGGGAACGGAACCTTCCATTATAGGAACCGAGACCTGGACCAGGAACGGAATGTACTTTTTCCCGGATACCTGCTTTTATGAATTTATCACCGAAAAAGATATGCTCCATAATTATGAGGATCCCACGTTCACTCCTCCGACTTATCTTATGGATGAGGTTGTCCCCGGGGAGAAATATGAGCTTGTGATCACTGTGCTGAAAGGCGGAGCCTTTGCCAGGTATCGTGTGGGAGATATGTATCGGTGCGTGGGGCTTACCAACCAGGAGGACCGGACACAGATCCCAAGATTTGAGTACGTAGACCGGGTTCCATGGATCATTGATATTGCAGGGTTTACCAGAATTTCAGAGAATGGTATCAAAAGTGTGATCCAGCTGTCCGGGCAGCCGGTTACGGATTGGATCGCAGTGAAAGAATATAATGAGAAAAAACGCCCATATCTGCATCTTTATATAGAAGTAAAAAAAGAAGCGCTGATGTATCAGGCTATGAGTACGGATATTCTGAAAGAGCTTCTGACTACGTATTTCAAATATATTGATCAGGATTACCGGGATCTGAAGAAGATCCTGGGAATGGATCCCCTTGTGGTGACCATCCTGCGCTGTGGTACCTTTCATCTGTATGAGTCCAGAAACGGACGGAAACCACGGCATATGAGCACTCCTTATTATGAGGTGGCGGAACTTTTGAGACTGCAGGATGAGATTGGATCCGGGAATATGAGGAAGTAACTATGGAAAGCTATGTATCATTTTCAATCATTTCAGTTTTTTTCTATACATTTATGATACTGACTCTTCTGGCTGGTAAGCGCAGCCGGATCATCAACAGTTTCATGTGTGTGCTGGGAGGAATGCTCTGCTGGACGCTGGGCTCTTTTCTGATGCGTATGGAGGCAGGACCCTCTTACATCCTGTGGTATTATGTGTCTCTGGCCGGAATCCTGTTTCTGCCATATTTTTACTATGTGTTCATCAGTGAATTCATGGGAGTGCGTATGGGCAGAAAAAGCAAGATCCCATTGTTTTTGATGATGCTGCTTTTTGCGATCAATATCCCGGGCGGGATCATCCTGCGCTGGCCGGATCTGATCCGTAAAAACGGTGGTGCGCATTTTGTTTATAAGATCACACCCTGGTTCCTTCTGTTCTTTGTGGTGGCAGGGATCACCATTATCCAGATCTTTATCACCATGTACCGCGGATGCCGGAGACATCCCGGATACCGCAAACAGATCGAACCGATCCTTGTGGGGATACTGATCATTTTTGTGGGAAACCTTGCGCTGGCAGTGCCGGCATTTTCCGGATTCCCCATCGATATTGTCAGCGGCCTGATCAATGCTGTCCTGATGCTTTATGCACTGACCAGAAGACGGCTGTTCCAGATGCGCCGTCTTGCGTCAGATGGGGTTTGCTTTGGTGTGGGCGTGGTCCTGACGGTAGTACTGTTTATCAATCTTTCACCGTACCTGATGAGCTATATCCGAATGCTGCTCCCTGCAGCCAGTGAGTATCATGTGCTGATCTTTTCTTTTGTTTTTCTCATATCTGCATGGCTGGTCACCGTGCTGTGGAAATGTCTGATGAACAATGTTTTTATCAAAAAAGAGATCCAGCAGTCTCAGGAGCTGAAAGATTTCAGCCAGTCGGTTTCCAGGACACTCCGGGTAGGAGAGATCCTGCGCAATACGGTAAATGTGCTGAAGGAAACTACCAATGCAGGACGGATCTATATTTGTCTGAAGGACAAAAAATCAGGGGAATATCAGGCAGTTTACAGTGACCGTCCATTAAATGATCTGACCTTTTCACTGAAAGCAGATAATCCGGTGGTCACCTAGCTTACCAGAAATGAGGACTGTGTGGTGATCCGGGATTTTCGTTCCTCCACAGCCTACAAATCCATGTGGGAGTCGGAAAAACATATGTTTTCGGAGCTGGGTATTGAATACTGTGCTGGTCTTCGCCAGAATGATGATCTGGCCGGGATCATTGCGATTTCCGGTGACGGACACAGAAATCTGAACCATAATGATCTGGCCATGCTGTCTTCGGTCAGTTCGGTAGCTTCCATTGCCATCAAAAATGCCAGACTTTATGAGGCGGCATGGACAGAGGCAAGGACCGATGAACTGACAGGCCTTCTGAACCGGAAATATTTTTATGAGATCCTGGATGAGGAATACGAAAAAAATAAAGATGGTTCGCTTGCACTGATCCTGTTCAATATCGATGATTTCAAGTTGTACAATCAGCTGTACGGAAATCAGCAGGGAGATGTTGCACTCCGAAAGGTGGCAGATATCATCCAGGCAAGTGTGGGAGAACGGGGATATGTGGCACGGCATAGTGCCAAGGAATTTGCGGTCCTGATGCCAAATTACGATATTTTTTCCGCCAGAAATCTGGCAGAATCCATACAGAAGCAGATCCTGCATATGCGCAACGATTCTGCAGACTACAAGCTGAAGATCCTTACGGTAAGCGTGGGGATCAGTGCGGCGCCTTATGCGGCACGCTCAGCAAAGGAGCTCCTGGATAATGCGGACCTGGCAGTATATCATGTAAAGCGCAGCGGTAAAAACGGCATCGAGATTTTTGACACCATGCTGAAGGAAAGCCTGGATGAAGAAAATGCGGGTAAGAAATCCGATCATGAACATATTTATCAGTCCTATGAATCCACGATCTATGCGCTGACTGCAGCCATTGATACCAAAGATCATTATACCTTCGGACATTCCAACAATGTGGCTTATTACGCAACAAGTCTTGCGAAGGCGCTGAACTATACAACGGAAATGGTGGAGATCATCCGTCAGGCGGCGCTTCTTCATGATGTTGGAAAGATCGGAATCCCGGAGCATATCCTGAATAAAGAAGGCAAGCTTACGGATGAAGAGTATGAGATCATGAAAGGTCATGTGGAAGCGTCCATCGGGATCATCCGTCACCTTCCGTCGCTGGATTATGTTATCCCTGCGGTTATCGGTCATCACGAACGTTATGACGGAAACGGCTATCCAAGGAGGATCGCGGGAGAAGATATCCCGGCATCTGCAAGGATCCTCTGCATCGCAGATTCCTTTGACGCCATGACATCCAAACGTTGTTATAAAGAACTGATGCCAGTGGAAAAAGCTCTTCGGATCATAAGAGAAGAGGAAGGAAAACAGTTCGATCCGGATATGGCGGAGGTATTTATCCACATATTTCGGGAAGGAAAGATCCATCTGGCAGAACCGGCGGAGCTGAAACGGGAAGAAAAAGCATAAAGAATATTAAGATTACGGGTCTGACAAGCTATGTCAGACCCGTTTTTGTGAAGAATATGAAGAAAACTTTATTTATCATCTCCGGTAAGGCGAAGTACATCCCGGATCTCATCCACATTCATATCTAGGATCACGGCAAGCTCATCAATGGTGAATTTGGTGGCGTCATCATCGTCTGTGAGTTCTTTAACCGCAGCCTCCAGGTTTTCTACCTTGGATACCAGATAGTCGTCACGGAATTTCTGTTGTGTCTGTTCCTCAATGGCATGAAGGATCCCACTGCGGATACGACCACGCATCCAGGTGTCGTTTTTCTCCTGTGGGGCAGTTTCTTTGAGAGACGCCAGAAGGGCCAGATTTGCCTCCTGAATGAGATCGGCCAGGTGGATTTCCTCACAGTTCAGTTCAGCGGCCATCTGGGCTGCCTGAGCCATGTAGAACTGTGTCAGTGCACCTTCGGCAGCAGTGTCTCCCTTTGCAAAGGCATGAAAGAGGGACGCAAGATCATCCGGATCAAGTCCTTCCGGGGAAAAGCTTTCCATATAGTCACTGAGATAAGCCTGTTCCTCGGCAGTAAGAGCAGCACGGGTACCCGGAAGCTCGTCCTTGTCGCTGGATTCGGATGAAACAGCATCTGCTCTGGCAGCGCTGGCAGCTTCATCGGCGCCTTCGATGGTGATCCCCTTTAATTTGAGATACTGCAGGATCTTTACAAGCTGTGAAGTGCTCAGATCCGATTCATCGAAATGATCACGGATCTGCTGCTGGGAGAGCTGCTTATTGTTTTCCTCAGCGATGGCACAGATGTCATTAAGCTTCTGCTGAAATAATTTTATATCCATGTAAAAACATCTCCTTATTATTTGCTTTTTTTCTTGACTTTAATTATGTTTTCATGATACCATAAGCCAGTCGCAAATGACAAGAAAACCTTTAAATAGGCGGAAAAAACGTGAAAAAAAGTTTTTTTAAAAAAATTCAAAAAAGGTGTTGACATTTGTA
>OLRT01002279.1_pt1 | contig 12224 bp, 10 predicted proteins | sample 1672021 | NCBI WGS metagenome assembly OLRT01 (sample SAMEA3136637, study PRJEB25190) | human gut metagenome | reverse complement strand
TCTTCTGGAACAGGAGGGAGAACGGCTTCGGAATCTCACAGGGAGAGAACTTACGCTCTTTCAGGAGCGGGAAAAACGCTATGGGACAGGACTTTTGCAGGCGGTTCAGGGGGCAGGTCTCCAGCCGGTGGGCTGGTCTGTGGACTCAGAAGATTGGAAGGATTACGGGAGCGACGCCATTTTTAAGACCGTGACAGAGAGCGAGAGACTTCGTCCGGGAGCCCTGCTTCTTTTCCACACCGGGGCAAAAAATATGGCTCCCGCCCTGGAAAAACTGCTTCCGGAGCTTGGAGCCATGGGATATGAAGCGGTGCCTGTCGGGCATCTTTTTTAATCTTCTTTGTGAGATTTCTCGGAAACGATCTCTTTTAACTCTGTAAGAGCGGACTCGAACTTCGGAGAAGTGATGGTCGGATGCGCTTTTAAGAGCTCCTTGCGGAAGAAACCGAGACGATTGGACAGAGCCTTGCGGTACTCGTTGTCCACAATGTACTTGGTTTTCAACTGCTCCAGTTCCTCACGGAAGGCAGTCAGCTGTTTGCCGGAACGGCGCTCCTCGCTGTGTTCATGCTTCTGCAGGAAATCCAGTTTGGCTTTGACAGACTGGAGGGTGCCGGAGAGACGGTCCTTGGAATTGTAAAGGGTTTGGAAAGCAGCGGTCTGGCCGGTGAAGGCGATAATGGCATCCAGACGGGTCTGGACTTTATCCATTTCTTCCTTGGCGGCGGTCATCTTTGCAAGGAGATCCTTGATATCGAGGGCTGCCTTGAAGGAAAGGGAAAAATCGGCGGCGATATAGATCGTCACCACCAGGGCGATGATTCCTTCGGGCCTGGGCGGAATGGCATTTACTACGGCCTCCACAGGCGTCTGCAGAATATGAACCATGGCGAGAGTCAGAAAGCCCCAGGCGATGGTGGTGCCCAGACAGATGTGGCCGTTCAGGTTGAAGCGATTGTTGCTGTAATCCCAGTAACGGACCTTGAAGAGGGCCTCCATCGCGGCTCCGGTGAAGTATTCGAGGATCGTAGCTCCTACTGCGCCGAAGAGGAAGGTAAGGAAAACATTGTCCCGGACCGGAATGGTCACAAACAGCATAATGACGGCTCCGGAACCGTAGAGGGGAAGAAACGGTCCGCGCATAAAGCCACGGTTGACCCATTTCTTGTGCTGAATGGAAACATAGGTGGATTCAAAGCACCAGCCGAGGAAGCAGTAGATGTAGAAGAACATCAGCCAGTCCACGGTGGTATAGGTTTCATAGCTCATAGACTTACTCCTTTTTTAAAAAATTTGCAGGTTGAAGTTAATTCCTATTGTAGTGGATAAATGAGAAAAATTCCACTTTTTTTTATATTAAGGGCGATAGTAACTGTGAAGATACTGAACAGTTACGAGCGGTAATATCGGAGCACATGGGAGACATATTCCGGGTCGCCGTACTGGCTCCAGCCAAGCTTTCCCTTCATATTTTCGGCAAATTCCAGCGCATTGTCCTGGGAATAACCGCCGTAATTGGTGAGAGCCCAGGAAGCGTAGGAATTTCCGTAATTGTAGGTTTGTAAGGCGAGTTTTAGCCTGGACTTTTGCCTGGGGGAAGTGCAGCCGGCCTCGTTCAGGCAGTAGGCGAAGGTTTCCACGCCCACCCGGATGGAATAATCTGGATCCAGGATGCTGTTCGGTGTGTTGGCATACCAGGTGTTGAAAGGGCTTTCTGAGGCCTGCATGACGTCGGCCACAGAACCGGCGCTTTCCTGCTGCATGATGGCCAGCACGACCTGGGAGAAAGCCGGGATGGAGTATTCCTCACAGTACTGATCCACCAGGGCCTGATATTGAAGGACCGAGTCGGAGAGATTTACCGCCCGTCCTTTTCCGAAGAGCAGATGGGGCCCGAAAGGCGCCAGAAAGAGGAAGAATACAAGAAAAATTCCCGCCAGGGAAAGACCAATGCGAAGATGGAGCTGTTTTTTTCGCTCCGCCACGCTTAAAGAGCGCCTTTTTCGGGGCGGCCGCTTTGTTTTCGTTTTATTTTCCATAAGAATCCTCATTTCGTAAGAGTCCCCCTCAGTATAGCAGAGAACAGATAAATGTCAAATCGGGATTCCCAAATAAAAACAGTCGTGGTAAAATGAAAAAGCGTAAGAATAGCCGGAGGGACGGCTGATATAGGAGGCAGAAGATGAAATTTACAAAAATGCAGGGAATCGGCAACGATTATGTGTATGTCAACTGTTTTAAAGAAGAGGTAAAGGATCCGGCGGCTGTGGCCCGTTTCGTCAGCGACCGGCATTTCGGGATCGGTTCGGACGGCCTGATCCTGATCCGTCCCTCAGAGAAGGCAGACTGCACGATGGATATGTATAACCTGGACGGTTCTCAGGGAGCTATGTGCGGAAATGGCATCCGTTGTGTGGCAAAATACGCCTATGATTACGGCATTGTGGACAAGACGGATATCGCAGTGGAGACGAAGGCAGGTATCAAGTATCTTCATCTGACTCTGAAAGACGGAAAGGTTTCTGAAGTTCGGGTAAACATGGGAGCGCCCATTCTTGAGGCGGAGAAGATCCCCATTGTTTCCGAGAAGGAACAGGTCATCGATGAATCCCTTGAGGTTGAGGGAAAAGAGTACTATATCACCGGCGTTTCCATGGGAAATCCCCATGCGGTGATTTTTCTCGATTATTCCCCGAAGGAGCTGGAGCTTGAGAAAATCGGCCCCTCCTTTGAAAATCACAAACGCTTCCCGGACAGGATTAATACAGAATTTGTCCATGTGCTGAACCGGAACACCGTGGAAATGCGCGTCTGGGAGAGAGGCTCCGGGGAGACCATGGCCTGCGGAACAGGAGCCTGCGCTGTGGCAGTTGCTTCTATTTTAAATGGCTTTACGGAGGACGAAGTGACTGTGAAACTTCTGGGAGGAGATCTGAAGATCTTCTGGGACAGAAAAGAGAACCTGGTCTATATGACCGGACCGGCGACCACCGTTTTTGACGGAGAGATCGAGCTGCCGGAGGCAATCGCATAAGAAAAGGAGAGGAAAACTATGATCTATCAGGTAATGAATATTAAAGCAGAAACCTATGAAGAGCCTGCGAAGCTGTATCTCTATCTTCTGGAGAAATCTCCGGAGATCGGCATCGACAAACGGCCGCTGATCTTTATCTGCCCGGGCGGCGGCTACGGCATGACTTCTGACCGTGAGGCGGAGGCAATCGCTCTGCAGTTTGTGGCAGCCGGTTTTCATGCGGCAGTTCTCCGCTACAGTGTGGCTCCGGCCCGTTATCCGACCGCCCTTCTTCAGGTGGCAGCAGGCTTCAAATATTTAAGAGAGCATGCGGAGGAGTTCCACATTGATGCGGACAGGATGGTGGTTCAGGGCGCATCTGCAGGCGGCCATCTGGCAGCCTCCTACGGTGTTTTCTGGAAGAAAAAAACCTTCCTGGCAGAAATGCTGCATACGACGCCGGAGATGCTGAAGCCCAACGGCATGATCCTGAGCTATCCGGTTATCACCTCCGGACCGAAGGCTCACAGAGGCTCCTTTGAAAATCTCCTGGGCGACCGCTATGACGAGCTGGTGGATGAAATGTCCCTGGAAAATCAGGTAGATGCGGACACGCCGCCCGCTTTCCTGTGGCATACCACGGAGGATGACTGTGTACCTGTGGAAAATTCCCTGCTCTTTTATCAGGCTCTCCACAACCAGGGAATCTCTGTGGAGATGCATATTTATCCCCATGGCCCCCACGGTCTGGGTCTGGCCAATGAGCTCACGGCTACCAAAGATGGTTTTGGCATCCAGCCCGAGTGTGCCACCTGGATCGACCATGCAAGGACCTGGCTGAAAAATCTCTGATACGGGGAATGGATATGGAATCGAAGATCGAACGACTGTTAAAAGAACTGACTCTGGACGAAAAAATCGGCATGATTCATGGAAAAGGCCTTTTTGAGACAAAGGGCGTGGAGCGGTTGGGGATTCCGCCTTTAAAACTTTCCGACGGCCCCATGGGTGTGCGGAACGAATTCCCGGGGGACAGCTGGGTTCCGGTGGGAAATTCCGATGATTATGTCTCCTATCTCCCGTCCAACAGCGCCCTGGCTTCCACCTGGAATCGGAAGCTTGCCGGAAAATGCGGCCAGGTCTTGGGAGAGGAGGCCAGAGGCAGGGGAAAAGACGTGATCCTGGCTCCGGGTATCAACATCAAGAGAAGTTCCTTATGCGGCAGGAATTTCGAGTATATGAGCGAAGATCCGTATCTTGCCGGGGAGATGGCAGTTCCTCTCATTGAAGGCATCCAGAAAGCGGATGTGGCGGCCTGCGTGAAGCATTTTGCCCTGAATAATCAGGAAACGGAGCGCCTCTGGGTGGAGGTGGAGGTCAGCGATCAGGCCCTCCGGGAAATTTACCTTCCGGCTTTCAAAAAGGCGGTGAAAAAAGCCGGTGCTTTGTCTCTGATGGGAGCCTATAACCGTTACAAAGGAGCACTGCTGCGAAAGCAAAGAACTTTTGACGGATATCCTGCGGAAAGAATGGGGCTACGACGGAATGGTGGTCTCCGACTGGGGAGCCGTCCACGACATGAAGAAAGCGGCGGAGAGCGCGCTGGATCTGGAGATGTCCGTCACCTATGATTTTGACAATTACTGTCTGGCGCGGCCTCTCAAAGAAGCGGTGGAAAAAGGCGAGATCTCCGAGGGGCTCATTGATGAGAAGGTGAAAAATATCCTCCGGCTCATGGATCGGCTCCATATGCTTCCGGGAGAGCACCGGCAGAGCGGCTCCTACAATACGCCGGAGCACCAGAAGACTCTTCTCAAAGCGGCGGAGGAGTCCATCGTTCTTCTGAAAAATGAGAACCACATCTTGCCCCTGAAGCCGGAGCGGATCAGAAAGCTTTTGGTCGTCGGCGACAATGCCAACCGGGCACATTCCGGCGGAGGCGGCAGCGCGGAGATCAAGGCTCTTTACGAGATCACGCCCCTTCTGGGGATCAAGATGCTGCTGGGTGGCAATACCCGGGTGGATTTCTGTCAGGGTTATCTGGCGGATGATCTCCTGACGAAGGAGGCCGGCTGGCAGGAGGAGAGCCTGAAAGACGGCGGCGGAAAGACTGCCGGGGAAAAAGATACGGACGGGACGCTGCTGCAAAAGCAGAAAGAACTTCGGGAGGAAGCCCTGCGGAAAGCTGCTCTTTACGATCAGGTTATTTTTGTGGGCGGTCTCAACCATCAGCAGGATCTGGAGGGTCAGGACCGGCCAGATATGAAGCTGCCTTATGCTCAGGATCAGCTGATTCTTGAGCTTTTAAAGGCAAAGCCGGATACGGTTGTGGTTATGGCAGCCGGTTCTCCGGTGGAGATGGGGGCGTGGCTTTCAAGAGCCAAAGCCCTGGTCTGGAACTGGTACGCCGGTATGGAGGGCGGCAAAGCCCTGGCAGAAGTCCTTTTCGGTAAAGTCAACCCCTCGGGACGGCTTCCTGAGAGTTTTCCTTTTTCTCATATGGACTGCCCGGCCCACTGCATCGGAGAATTTCCCGGCGGAAAGACCGTGGCCTACAGAGAGGGAATTTTCGTGGGCTACCGCTATTATGAGACCCGGCAAATGCCGGTGGCTTTTCCGTTCGGCTATGGTCTTTCCTACACGGAATTTACCTATGAGCGGCTGAAAGCCCGGGTAAAAGGAAACGGAAATGGCGCGAAGGTCCAGGTGACGTTAGGCGTGGTCAATACGGGAGCCATGAAGGGAAAAGAAGTCGTACAGCTTTATGTGGGAAGAAAGAATTCGGGAGAAGACCGGCCCATACGGGAGCTGAAGGCTTTCGACAAGATTTCACTGAAACCGGGCGAGATCAAAAATCTGGAATTTATGCTGGATATGGAAGCTTTTTCTTACTATGATGAAAAGGAAAAAGAATTTCGGGTGGAAAAGGGCGCCTATATCATCAGTGTCTGCCGGTCCGCCCATGAGGTTTGGATGGAAACAGAAGTGGAACTGTAAAAAAATGCTGCGGCGTCAGAAAATGACGAACCGCAGCATTTTTTATAGCGACGAGGAAAATGCACGCACTTGTGCAGGTGCGTTAGAGAAGTTCGATGCCGTGTTCTGCGGCAGCCTTGACGTCCTCCTCGGGCCAGAGGGAAGCCTGTACCTCGCCGATGTGGGCTTTTCTCAGGTAGAACATACAGATACGGGACTGGCCGATTCCGCCGCCGATCGTGTATGGAAGCTCTTTATTCAGGATGGCTTTTTGGAAGGGAAGCTCCGCCCGCTCCGGGCAGCCGGCCCGCTCCAACTGTTTTTTCAGGGAATTCTCATCCACGCGGATACCCATGGAAGAGAGTTCCAGAGCGATGTCGAGCACCGGATAGTAGACGATGATATCGCCGTTTAAGGACCAGTCGTCGTAGTCCGGAGCACGGCCGTCGTGAGGAATGCCGGATTTCAGCTTGTCGCCGATCTGCATGATAAAGACAGCGCCCTTGAGCTTTGTGATCTTGTATTCCCGCTCCTTCGGGGGGCAGTCCGGATACATATCTTCGAGCTCCTGAGAGGTGATGAAGAAGATATTTTTCGGAAGGATTTCCTCAATATAATCATACTCGATGGCCATGTATTTCTCTGTTTTTTTCAGAGCCTGGTACACTTCCTGAACCACCTGTTTCAGAGTGTCCACGTTGCGGTCTTCTTTGGAGATGATTTTCTCCCAGTCCCACTGGTCCACATAGATGGAATGGATGTTGTCTGTCTCCTCATCCCGGCGGATGGCGTTCATATCGGTATAAAGACCCTCGCCGTAGGAAAAACCGTATTTTTTCAGAGCGTACCGTTTCCATTTTGCAAGAGAATGGACGATCTCGGCATTTTCGCCCTTTATGCCGCGGATATCGAAGCTTACCGGGCGCTCCACGCCGTTCAGGTTATCGTTCAGACCAGAGGAAGGCTCAACGAAAAGGGGAGCGGTCACACGCAGAAGGTTCAGCCGCTCGGTGAGGGCGCGCTGGAAGAAATCTTTGACGGTCTTGATGGCAACCTGGGTATCGTGAAGATTCAGATCGGAATGGTAATTTTCAGGATAAATGGATTTGCTCATAAAAATCCCTCCTTTGTTTTCTTTTCAAAGGCCAAAAGACAGCAGACGTGTATTCTCTGCCGTTTTGAACCGCTACAGTACATGTTAGCATACCAGGAAAAAGGTGTAAACTGGAAATTTCAAAAAATGAGGGCTGTTTTCGGAAAAGGATCTGCTATAATAAAGATACTATCTTTTGCGTGGGAGAATGAGAAAATGAAAAGGAAACATTCTTTGAAACTGGTGATCGTAAGTCTGGCTTTTCTCTGCTGGCTGATTCCCATCCTTCTTATGGTGGCGGTGATGGGCTATTATGTGCTGAGTAAGCAGGATGACGAGCAGCTGGAGCGGCTGGCGGAGCAGATGGCAGCCAGCAGCCGGATCTGTCAGGAGCGGCTGGATGGGGCCATTGCCAATTCGAGAAGGATCAGCTATGACAAGACCGTGCAGCAGAAATATGAGCAGTACCAGCGGGGAGAGCTGTCCTACGCGGCCCTCTACTCGGAAGTCCAGTACTACCTTTCCGTGGAGTACAGCCGGAAAAAAGAGGCGGCCTTTGCTCTCATCATGATGAACGGAAAGGAAAAGGACGAAAGCTTCAACGTGGTAAACAGCAGTGCCGGCGGAAGCTATCAGGGGATTCTCGAGTTCTGGGAGCAGGACGCGGAGCTGGTGAAGGAGTGCGCGGCAAAACTTGATACGGCCATCGGTTTCGTTCAGAATCAGGGCCGCCTTTACCTCGTGCGTAACATGATGAACAGCCGGTTTAAAAGCTGGGGTGTGATTGTGCTCTGCCTCAATAAGGACTACTGCTTCGAGACGCTTCTTTCCGGTCAGGAGAATATCGGCCTTTCGGTGGACTTAAGCGGTGAGAATGTCCTTTCCCAGGGAATCAGCGGGAAACTGCCGGAGTTTACCTGGGATTCCACCGGCCGCTATCAGGTGGAAAAAGGAAAGATTTACCTGACTTTCCGGATCAAGAGCTCCGATTATACGCTGAAAACGCTGATGATCCACAGCAGGGAGGAGCTTCCGGTGCCGCTTTACGGCTACGAGTATGTGGTGATCGGCATGCTGGCCTGCCTGCTTCCGCTCTGTCTTCTGATGTTTGTGGTCTTCCGGCGGCAGGTCAACCAGCCCATACGGACGCTGATGGAGAGCGCGGGAGAGATTGAGAAGGGAAACTTGGGCTACCAGATCAGTGAGGAGGCGGCCAACCGGGAGTTCCAGTACTTAAAAGAGGCCTTCAACCAGATGTCCGGCCGCCTTAAATACCAGTTTGACCATATTTATGAGGAAGAGCTGGCCCTGAAGGACGCCAGAATCATGGCCCTGCAGTCCCATATCAATCCCCATTTCATGAACAATACGCTGGAGATCATCAACTGGGAGGCCCGTCTGGCAGGAAACGACAAGGTTTCGGAGATGATCAGTTCCTTAGGAACCCTTCTGGATGCGGCGCTGGACCGGAAAAAACAGCCGGAGGTGCCGCTTAAGGAGGAGCTTACCTATGTGAAGGCTTATCTTTTTATTATGAAGGAACGCTTTGGCAAGCGCCTCGAAGTCACGCTGGAGATCCCGGAGGAGCTCTATCAGGAAAAGGTTCCGCGGCTGATCCTTCAGCCCGTCATCGAGAATGCCATCGCCCACGGCGTTCAGGTGCAGGGCACAGGAAAGGTGCGGATTACCGGAAAAAATATGTAAAGGAGGCGCAGGAAATGAAGGAAAAAAGATTTTCAGCAGGAAAATTCATCGTCTATCTCATCCTGATCTTCTGGACGCTGACTACCATTTATCCTCTGGCCTGGGTGTTCTTAAATTCCTTCAAGGATAAAAAGCAGATCATGAGCAATTCCTTTGCCCTGCCTATGAGAGACCTTTTTACCACGGATAACTACGGCAATGCGTTTCAGAAGCTGAACATTTTCGGCGCTTACCGGAACAGCCTGATCATCTCCTGCAGCGTGGCGGCTCTCGTGATCCTTTTTGAGGGAATGGCTTCCTACGCGCTGGTGCGTTACAGCTTCCGGGGCAGAAAGCTTCTGAATAACCTGGTCATTGCGGCCATGATGTTCCCGGTTTTCGCCACCATCATTCCGGTCTACCGGATGGAATTTTCCTGGGGGATCGTCAATACCCAGAATCTCTGGCTTTCCCTTCTTTCCTGTGCCCTGCCGCAGATCGCGGGCAATATGGCTTTTGCGATTGTGGTCCTCACAGGATATATTCAGGGACTTCCCATTGACCTGGAGGAGGCGGCCTATATGGAAGGCTACACGGCCATCAAGATCTTTTTCAAGGTCATCATGCCGCTGACCAAGCCCTCCTTCGCAACCGTTGGAATTTTCAGTTTTATCTGGAGTTACAACGATCTGTTTACCCAGCAGTTTTTCCTGAGAAATAAGGAACAGTACGCCATCACCCGTCTTTTGCTGGAGATTTCCAGCCGGGAAGGAACGAACTATGGCCTGATGGCAGCTGTAGTGTCCCTTATCGTGGTGCCCATGCTGATCGTTTACGCCTGCCTCCAGAAATACATCATCAAAGGAATGACTGCCGGAGCACTGAAAGGCTGAGAAGGCTTTACAGAAAGTCTGTAAAATGGTATGATGCAGAAAAAGCAGTGTGGGGAAGAGAACTTATGTATAAGGTAATGATCATTGATGATGAACCCATCATCGCCGAAGGACTTTCAAAAATCATACCATGGAGCCAGTGGAATGCGGAGGTTGTGGCTGTGGCACCGGACGGTCTGACCGGGCAGACACTCATACGGGAGAAAAAGCCGGATCTGATTATCAGTGATATCTGTATGCCAGGTCAGGACGGCCTGAACATGATCGCAGCTCTGAAATCGGAATTTCCGGATATGGAAGTAACGATTCTCACCGGATATCGGGATTTTGACTACGCCCAGCGGGCTATCCGCCTGGGCGTAAGCCGCTTTCTCTTAAAACCTTCCAATCTGGGAGAACTCAACGAGGCCGTGGAGGCCATGGTACACAATCTGAAGAAGAAGGGGATCCAGCCGGACCGGCAGGAACCTTCCGGAAAAGAGGAGAGCGAAGAGCAGAAAAACGCCGCCGGAAGCTTCATCGTCAGCAATGCGGTCCAGTACATGCAGGAGCATTTCCAGGAAAAGATCACCCTTCCGGAGGTGGCCGAGAAGATCTATGTGAGCCAGTGGCATTTAAGCAAGCTTTTAAACCGCCACATGGGGAAAAATTTTTCCGAAGTTTTAAACAGCATCCGCATTGAGAAAGCCAAGGAACTCATGAAAGATCCTTCCCTTCGCCTGGCGGACATCGCGGAGATGGTGGGCTTTCTGGATGTGGCCCACTTTTCCAGAGTTTTCAAGAAGCTCACCGGAGTCTCCGCCGGCGAGTACCGGAACCATCTATAACGACAGAAAAACCGAATGTATTTTTATAAAAACCCTCTTTACGATAGAGGGTTTTTGTTATATGATATAGAAGACTGTTCAAGAATTAGTGTGAAACGCACTGGAAATACACAACATATAGTATAATTGAAGGAGATTGCATATGTACGTTATCAAGAAGGACGGCACCAAGGAAGAATTTAATGTGGACAAGATCATTGCCGCAGTCAATAAATCCGCGAGCCGTATTATGTACCGTTTTACAGAAAATGAGATTGCCTTTATCTGTGAATATGCCAAGGAGAAAGCGAAGGAGAGAAGCAAAGACGGCATCACGATTCCGGAGATGCACAACATTGTGGAGGGAGCCCTGGACAAGGTCAATCCCGCTGTGGCCAAGAGCTACCGCGATTACCGGAACTACAAGCAGGACTTTATCCACATGATGGATGAGGTCTACACCAAGAGCCAGTCCATCCGCTACATCGGTGACAAGAGCAACGCCAACACTGACAGCGCTCTGGTGGCCACCAAGCGAAGCCTGATCTTCAACGAGCTGAACAAGGAGCTCTACCGGAAATTCTTCATGAACCGGGACGAACTTCAGGCCTGCAAGGACGGTTACATCTACATCCACGACCAGTCCGCTCGCCTGGATACGATGAACTGCTGTCTCTTTGATATCGGGAGCGTGTTGAGCGGCGGTTTCGAGATGGGAAATGTCTGGTACAATGAGCCGAAAACCCTGGATACGGCTTTCGACGTCATGGGTGATATCATCCTGAGCACCGCAGCCCAGCAGTACGGCGGTTTTACCGTACCGGAGGCGGATAAGGTTCTGGCGCCCTACGCAGAGAAGAGCTACCGGAAATATAAGGAAGAGTTCCTGAAATATGCAGATCCCTCCTGGCAGGGAGCCGAGGAAAAAGCCGAGCAGTACGCCATGAACAAGGTAAAACGTGACTTTGACCAGGGCTGGCAGGGCATTGAGTATAAGCTCAACACGGTCGGTTCCTCCAGAGGAGATTATCCCTTCGTTACCGTGACCATCGGCCTGGGTATGGAACGCTTTGAAAAAATGGCTTCTGTCACTCTTCTGAACGTGCATATGGGCGGTCAGGGCAAGCCGGGAAATAAAAAACCCGTGCTTTTCCCGAAGATCGTCTTCCTCTACGATGAGAACATTCACGGACCGGGAAAATGCTGTGAGGATGTTTTCGAGGCGGGCGTGGCCTGTTCCTCCAAGACCATGTATCCTGACTGGCTCTCCATGAGCGGAAAAGGCTATATTTCCAGCATGTACAAGAGATACAAGAAAGTCATCAGTCCCATGGGCTGCCGGGCCTTCTTAAGCCCCTGGTATGAGCGGGGCGGCATGCATCCGGCAGACGACAAGGATGAACCCGTATTTGTGGGGCGCTTCAATATCGGCGCCGTGAGCCTGCATCTTCCGATGATTCTGGCAAAATCCCGTTCCGAGAGCAGAGATTTCTATGAGGTGCTGGACTACTATCTGGAGATGATCCGGAATCTTCACAAACGGACCTACGATTATCTGGGCAATATGAAGGCCTCCACCAATCCGCTGGCTTACTGCGAGGGCGGTTTCTACGGCGGCCATCTGAAGCCCTCCGAGCGCATCAAACCGTTACTGAAGCCTATGACTGCTTCCTTCGGTATCACGGCTTTAAATGAGCTTCAGGAGCTTTACAATGGCAAATCCATTGCCGAGGATGGGGCGTTTGCTCTGGAGGTCTTGA
>OLRT01002270.1_pt1 | contig 12271 bp, 9 predicted proteins | sample 1672021 | NCBI WGS metagenome assembly OLRT01 (sample SAMEA3136637, study PRJEB25190) | human gut metagenome | reverse complement strand
GGGCATGCCCGGCCCCTACCCCCAATGCAAAGCATAACACGACACCCCGTAGGGCGGCCGGTCTCCGGCCACCGCGGCACACCATAGATTTACGCGAGGAGTATACTATGAAAATCCCTGCAAAAGGCTTTACCCACGGCGGAAAATTCCATGCGGACGATGTTTTTTCCACCGCCCTTTTACAAATCCTGCGCCCTGACATTCAGGTGACGCGGGGCTTCGTTGTGCCGGATGACTTCGACGGCATCGTCTACGACGTCGGCGGCGGCATGTTCGACCACCACTCCGAGCCGCGGGAGTGCCGCCCCAACGGCGTGCCCTACGCCGCGTTCGGCCTGCTGTGGCGGCTGCTCGGCGCACAGCTCGTGGGCGAGCATCAGGCCCGCCTGCTGGACGAAAACTTCATCCAGCCGTTGGATCTGAACGACAACACCGGCGAGCAGAACTCGCTGGCCGACGCCATCGGCAGTTTCAACCCGCTGTGGGACTCGAAGGATGACCCCGACGTGTGCTTCTGGCGCGCCGTGCCCGTGGCAAAGCAGATCCTTGAGAACGAGATCGCCGCCGCCAACGCCGTGAACCGCGCCGACGACACGGTCCGCCGCGCTTACGCCAGCATGAAGGACGGCATCGTCGTGCTGCCCGCCTACATGCCGTGGAAAAACGGCCTGTACAAGACCGACGCGATCTTTGTCGTCTACCCCAGCCAGCGCGGCGGCTACAGTGCGCAGTGCGTCAACGACCACCGCACCAAGCGCAGCAAGCAGCCGTTCCCGGTGGCCTGGGCCGGCAAGCCCGAGGACAAGCTGCGCGAGGTCAGCGGCCTGGGCCTGCGGTTCTGCCACCCCAGCCGGTTCCTGATCACCGCCGATGACAAGGCGACGGCCATCGAGGCATGCCGCCGCACGCTGCGCGCCGCGGGGAAGAAGGTCAGCGAGGAATGAGCGAAGCCGAACCAATTCGCTTTGGCCCGTCCCCCAGCCCCGCCGAGGCGCAGGAGCCGACCCCCGCGCCCGCCTGGGCCTACCTGCTGCGCTGCCCGGACGGCAGCCTGTACGGCGGCTGGACGAACGATCTGGCTCGCCGCTTAAAAGCCCACCGCAGCGGCAAGGGCGGGGCCAGGTACACAAAAAGCCATGGCAGGGACGCCGTGCGCCTGGCCTACGCAGAGAAATGCGCCGATAAAAGTGCGGCACTAAAACGCGAAGCAGCGCTGAAAAAGCTGCCGAAGGCCGACAAAGAGGCCCTGGCCACCCGGTGGGCCGCCGACAACAAAATTACCCTGCGGATGGCCACGCCGGACGATGCCGCCGCGGTCTGTGCGCTGTACAACTGGTACGTGCGCCACGGCACGCAGACCTTCCAGTACACGCCGTCCACCGTGGAGGAATACCGCGCGAACATTGCCCATGTGCGGGAGAACGCGCCGTTTATCCTGGCCGAGAGAGCCGACGGACGGCTGCAGGGCTTTGCCTACGCACACCTGTGGCATGAGCGCGAGGCGTACTCGTGGGATGTCGAGACGACGGTCTACTGTGCGCCCGACTGCGTCGGTCAGGGCGTCGGCGGGCGGCTGTACCGCGCGCTGCTGGCGCTTTTGAAGGCGCAGGGCTATTACAACGCCTTTGCCCTTGTGGCCGGGAATAACCGCCAGAGCAACGATTTCCACCGCGCGATGGGCTTCAAAAAGATGGCGACGGAGAAGCGCACCGGGTACAAGTTCGGCCAATGGCTGGATCTGGATTACTGGGTGATGGTTCTGCACGGAGGCGGCGGGGAGCCGCAGCCGGTCCGCAAGACCCTGACGGACGCGGAAATTGCGGAGGCGATGGGGTAAGGACGGTGTCTTTTCCGTGGACACTTTCGCTGCCGCACACGGGCACGGAGCGGTCAAGACCGCTCCCTACAAAGCACCCGTGAACGTTAGTCCGTAGGGAGGGGTCTTGACCCCTCCGCCGGCCTTGCGCGGCAACCCGTTAAACAGGCGGCCACGCGGACCTTCGGCGGCATGGGGGCATGCCGCCCTACGGCTGTAATACAGATGAGCACTCGTCCCAAAACCCCGACAACGCCTTAGCCAAAAAAAGCGCTGCTGTCACTCTCCGACAGCAGCGCTTTTTTCGTTTATTTTATTGGAATTTCTTCGGTTCCTTCTTTGTAAAGAAGGAACAAAACCCCCGTAAATCAAATCGCTCCGTTCTCCCGCAGCCACGCCTCCAGCTCGGCGGCGGGCTTGTAGCCGACGGATCGGCTGACCTCCTGACCGTTCCTGAAAAGCAGCAGCGCCGGGATGGCGTCGATCTTGCGGGCCATGGCCAGCTTCAGGTTCTCGTCGGTGTTCAGCTTGCCGACCTTGACGGTGGGATGCGCCGCGGCAAGCTCCTCCAGCACGGGACCCATCATCTTGCAGGGGCCGCACCAGTCGGCCCAGAAATCCACCACGACGGGCATGGCGCTCTGCAAAACCTCGGTGTCAAAATTCTGTTCGGTGATCTTGATAGACATAGTTGCATCTCCTTTATAATAAGCTCAAATTTTTGCGTCCGCATACTGTAAGGCCAGCACCGCGCGGATGTCCCGGCTCGAATGCCCGATGCGTATTTCGTACCGGCCCGGCGCGGCGCACCAGGCGTGCAGCTCGGGGCTGTAACGGCTTATATCCTGCGGCGTCAGCATAAAGACGATCTCCTGCTCCTCGCCGGGCTGCAGGTCGATCTTCGCAAACCTGCGCAGCGCCTGGGGCACCCGCCCGCCCGGCACCGGCGCACCCGTGGCATCGGCCACATAGAGCTGCACGACCTCGGCTCCGCGCATCGCGCCGCTGTTTTTCACCGTCACCCGCGCGGTCACGGTGCCGCCCGGCGTCAGCGTGTCGGCGTCCAGCGCCGCGCCGCGGTAGACGTAGCCCGTGTAGCTCAGCCCGTGGCCGAACGGCCAGCGCACCGGCATCTTGCGGGCATCATACCAGCGGTAGCCCACGTAGACGCCCTCGCGGTAGTCGGCGGTCACGCCGTCACCCGGGAAATCCAGATAGCAGGGCGTGTCCTCCAGCCGCAGGGGCCAAGTCTCGGGCAGACGCCCGCAGGGGTCGGCGTTGCCCCACAGCAGGGCGTCCGTGGCCTCGCCCAGACCCTCGCCCGCCAGATACATGCACAAAACCGACGATACATCGTCCGCCCAGGGGCACTCCACCGGGCCGGAGGTGTGCAGCACCACGACGGTGTTCTTCTGCACGGCGGCCACGCGGGCGATCAGGTTGTTTTGGCATTCGGGCAGGCGCATGTGCCGCCGATCCGCGGCGGCCAGCTCGGCGCATTCGGGCAGACCGGCAAAGATGACCGCGGCGTCCGCAGCTTCGGCGGCGACCACGGCACGCAGGAACTCCGCCTCGTCGCGCTGGTCGCGGTCCGCGGGGAAGCCCTCGATATAATGGATCTTGCGGCCATGCAGGACCGCAGCGTCGATGGCACTTGTGACCTGCGGCGCGCGGGGATGACCGGCGGAATAGCGCGGGTGGGCGGCGAAAGCGCCGATGTAGGCTACCTTCTGCCCCTTGTGCAGCGGCAGTGCGCCCAGATTGCGCAGGAGCACACCGCTCTGCTTGGCCAGCTCGACAGCCAGACTGCGGTCTGCGGTGCGGTCCGCGGGGGACGGCTGGGTCGATGCGGCCAAAAGAGTGCGTATAATGTTCGATGCAGCGCGGTTTAAAACGGACTCGTCCAGTGCGCCGGACTGCACGGCATCCACAAGCCGTCCCGCGTCCGCAGGGGCAAAGTCCACGCCCGCGGCCAGCGTCCGGGCCGGGTCCTGCACCGCGCCCGGCTCCGCCAGCACCGCACCGGCAAAGCCCCACGCGCCGCGCAGCGTGTCGGTCAGCAGAGCCGTGTCTTCGCAGATGCGGGTGCCGTTCAGCTGCCCCGCGCTGCACACAACGGCCCGGGGCTGCCCGTCCCGCACGGCAGTCTCAAACGCGGGCAGGTAAAGCTCCTGCAGCGTGCGCTCGTCAACACGGCGGTTCAGCGTCCGGCGGTCTGTCTCCTGGTTGACCACGGCCAGCCGCCCCGCGCAGCCACCCACACCCGCGCTCTGCACGCCTTGCAGGAACGCCGCGGCCAGCGCCCCCGTCAGGCAGGGGTCCTCGGCCCAGGTGTCGGCGCTGCGTCCGCTCAACGGGCCGCGCTTCAGGTTCACGTCCGGCACGTCCAGCAGCTGTGCGCCGCAGCAGCGCGCCTCCCGCCCGAGCGCCGCGCCCATGCGGCGGGCCGCCTCCGGGTCAAACGACGCTGCCGCCGCGCACGCCGACGGAAAGCAGACGCCCCCGGCAGATTCCTGACTGTGCAGGCCGTTGACCCGCAGCGCCGGAAGGCCCAGCCGCGGGACCGCCGCGCCGGTGCAAAGACCGGCCTTTTCTTCCGGCGTCAGCGCGTCCACAAGCTCTTGAACGGTAGCGTACATGGGAAAATTCTCCTTTGACAAAGCAGTTTTCAACATTATACCACGACGCGGGTGGAAAATAAAATAAAAAAGTGTAAAATTATAGCTATGAGGACACAACCTTGTAACAACACGGGGTTACAATACCCCCAAACAGGGAGGAAACACGGATGAACAACATACTGATCGTGGAGGATGAGCACCTGATCGCGCGGCTGATCGAGATGACGCTGACCCGCGCCGGGTACCGCTGCACGCTGGCCGAGGATGGCCGGACGGCGGCGGATCTCATCGAAACCACCAATTTTGATATGGCGCTTTTGGATATTATGCTGCCCGGCCTGGACGGTTATGCACTGTTGGAATGTCTGCGGCCCCAGGGCGTGCCGGTCATCTTTATCACGGCCAAAAGCGCGGTGAAGGACCGCGTGCAGGGGCTGCGCCTGGGCGCGGACGATTACATAACCAAGCCGTTCGCGGCGGAGGAGCTTGTTGCCCGGATGGAGACGGTTTTGCGCCGCACCGGGCGCGGCGGGCGGGAGCTGTGCGCCTACGACGTGGTGCTGGACACGGTCAACCACACCGCCCGCCGGAACGGTGAGCCTGTGGAGCTGCGCCGCCTGGAATACGATCTGTTGGAGCTTTTGATGCGCAACCGCGGCGCGGCGCTCTACCGCGACGTGATGTATGAGCGCGTCTGGGGCGGCATCCCCGACACCGAAAGTCTGCGCACCGTTGACACCCACATTGCCCGTCTGCGCAAAAAGCTCGGCTGGATGGACAAGATCGAGACGGTGTACAAGATCGGGTATCGGTTGAAGAAGGAAGATTGAACCGGGAACGGCAGTCTCCCGGGAGGTTGTTCTTTCTTTTGGCAGCAAAAGAAAGAACCAAAGAAAACTGCCGCTGTTTCGACGCAGCGGACCCGCGACTTAGGGGCTGCACGCCCCTAAGAACCCCAAAGCGGAAGTCGGAAGGGGCGGGGGCTAAACGAAAGCAGTATTACTTTTCGTTCTTAACGCCCCCGCCCCTTCCTCCACCTTAAATTCGGGTGTTCCCCCGAACCCCCGATGTTTTTAACGGCTGCTTTGTAGGGGCGGCATATATGCCGCCCGCAACCTACCGCAGCAACCCATCAACGGGCAACCTCCGCCCGCTGCAAAAGGGGAGGGCTGCCGCCCTCCCTTGCCCCTCTCGTGCGTAAATTTTCACAGCAGTCCGTAGGGGCCGGGCATGCCCGGCCCGCAGCCTTGCGTCAGCTCTCGGTTTCGTTTTGTATCCCCTTTATCTTTTGCATCGTAGGGAGGGGTCTTGACCCCTCCGCGGGGCGTCACACCCCGTCCCCGGGCAACCAACACCCCGCCCCCACCAAAGGAGCTCTCTCATGCGATACTTCCAAAAACTGCTCTGTCTGCTGATCCTCGTCCTGGCCGCGTCATTCGGCGTGGGCGGGTGCGTGCTGCTGTACAGTGATTTCTCCGTGCAGCGCAGCCGCATGGCCGCCGCCAACGCCGCCGCCCACGCCCAGGCATGTACGCTGCTGCAAACCGAGATCCTCGACCTGCAGCGCCGCGGCATATCCACCGGGGATGCCGCGCTCACGGCCCGCGTGACGGCACAGGCTGTCCCCGCGGCGCTCTGGCGGGGCGACACCCTCGTCTGCGCCACGCTGGAAGGGCTGCAAAGCCTCCCCCTTGGCGACGCCGCCACCGTGACCGTCAGGACCGAAAATTCCATTTATGCCGTCTACGCCAGCGACCTGCAGGGCGGGCTGCGGCTCGTCACAGCCTACGACCTGACCGGCCTTTACCGGGACAGAAACGCCGCCCTGATGCGCTTTTTGCTGCTGGAGGCCGCCGTGCTGGCCGCGGCGTCCGCCGTCACGGCGCTGCTGGCCCGCCGCCTGACCCGCCCGCTGGCCGTCCTGACCGACGCCGGAGCGCAGATCGCAGCCGGGGACTACGCCCGCCGCACCGACCTGCACACCGGCGATGAGATCGAGGAGCTGAGCCGCAGCTTTGACAAAATGGCCGATGCTGTGCAGGAAAAGATCGCCGACCTCGAGGCCGACGTCCAGCGGCGGGAGGACTTCGTCGGCGCGTTCACCCATGAGCTGAAAACTCCGATGACCAGCATCATCGGCTATGCGGACATGCTCCACACCATGCAGACCGACCCCGACGAGCAGCGCGAGGCCGCCGCGGCCATCGTGCACGAGGGGCGGCGGCTCGAGGCGCTGAGCCGCAAGCTGCTGGCCCTGCTGGGCCTGAATGAGGAGGGCGTTGAACTGACCGCCGTGCCGCTGCCCGCGCTCTGGCCGCGGCTGCACGCGGCCTGCCCGGACGTCACCCTGCGCACGCCCGCCGCCGCGCCTACCGTGCGCGGGGACGCCGACCTGCTGCTGGATCTGCTCTGCAATCTGGTGCAGAACGCCGCCAAGGCCAGTGCGCCCGATGCGCCGGTGCTGGTGCTCTGTGCGCAGGCCGGGGACGCCGTCACGCTGACCGTGGCGGACCGCGGCTGCGGCATCCCGCCCGAGCTGATCCCCCGCGTGACCGAGCCATTCTACATGGTTGATAAATCCCGCGCCCGCCGTCAGGGCGGCAGCGGCCTGGGGCTGGCGCTCTGCCAACGCATTGCCGCCGCCCACGGCAGTGCGCTGCGCATCGAAAGCGAACCCGGCAGGGGCACCCGGGTCAGTGTGACGCTGCCCGTCTGGAAGGAGGATGCACCGTGAGCCTTTGGAACCATCCGCGGCTGACCGCCGCGCTTTGCACCGTGGCCGTGCTGGGCTGCGCCGCCGCGCCCGCGGTGTTTCTGGCCGCAGCCGACGCTGCCAGCCTTGGCCGCGTCGAGACCGTGGCCGACCCCTACGTTGCCCCGACGCCCACGGCGGACGATTATTATATCCTGCGCCAGCTGGCCGCCCGCAGCCGGAACGCCGAGAGCGAGCGGGAGCAGCGCCCCGCCGAGGTTCTGACAGCCCCGAAAATGTACATAGGTGCGTCCGCCAGCCTGCAGTCCATGCAGTATGCGGATTCCGCCGCCGCCGAGGCCGCCGAGAACGCCCTGCGCCAGCTGGCCGAAACCGGCGCCGTGCCCGCCGCCTGGGCTGCCGAGGCGCTGGACACGGCCGAGACCGGCGAAAGCTACACCGACTGGGACGGCAAATATTACTCGCTGGACGCGACCTACTGCGTCACCGACAGCCTCGGCTTTGTGACGGTGCGGCGGTTCGGCATGACGGACAATGCACTTTTTACGCGCTACAGCGTCACTATGGACAGCCGAACCGGCACAGTGGTCGAGGCATGGCTCTCGATGGCCGGGACCGACGCGGAAAACACCCCGCTGCCCACCGAGACCGCCCTGCGCAGCTTTGCCGCCCAGGCCGGACTGGAAAGCCTCGTCGACTGGGCCGCCCCCGCCGACAGCCCCTACGGCTGCGCCCTCTACAGCACGAACGGCGGTGCGCTCATCACCGCCTCGACCCACCCCTACACCTACCAAGATTACGTCGGTACAGCGCCGGTTTCGTCAGACCGCTGGTACTACAGCCTGACCCTCCAGCTCCGCACCGAGGACCAGCTGCCGGGGTAGGGGGCGGCGTCCCCTGCCGCCAACAACAGCCCTTGCCTTCCCCCTCGGGGGAAGGTGGCCCCGCAGGGCCGGATGAGGGACAGGCTTCCGTCACCGCCATTCCCAGGCAAACCGTAGGGGGCGGCGTCTCCGACGCCCCGCGGAGCCTCCCGCCAACACCCATTCCCCGGGTAACCACCCGCGGAGGGGTCAAGACCCCTCCCTACGGACCGAACCATTGACGCCTGCCTACGCAAACCCCCGGGCCGGGCATGCCCGGCCCCTACCGCACGCCGGCCCGGAAACGACTGCTCACGTAAACTCCACAGCGTTTCCATATCCCCCCATACGTAGGGCGGGGTGCCCCCACCCCGCCGCGACCTTCCGTCACCGCCCGCTCCCGGGCAAACCGTAGGGGGCGGCGTCCCCGACGCCCCGCGGAGGCTTCCGCTGCCGCCAACAACAGCCCTTGCCTTCCCCCTCGGGGGAAGGTGGCCCCGCAGGGCCGGATGAGGGACAGGCTTCCGTCACCGCCATTCCCAGGCAAACCGTAGGGGGCGGCGTCTCCGACGCCCCGCGGAGCCTCCCGCCAACACCCATTCCCCGGGTAACCACCCGCGGAGGGGTCAAGACCCCTCCCTACGGACCGAACCATTGACGCCTGCCCACGCAACCCCCCGGGCCGGGCATGCCCGGCCCCTACCGCGTAATAATCCCACTCATCTCTACACTACTTAAAAAGGAGGCTCCCATCATGCGCAACCACCATCTTGCCGCCATTCCCCTCGCCGCGCTTCTGCTCACCGCCTGTGCGTCCGCCACGGATACGGCACCCCTGACCACCCCCACGCCCGAACCCACCGCCACAGCCACCCCGACCCCCGCCGCCGGGGACTTCGCCTGGCTGAACCGCCACGACAGCAGCTTCAACAGCGGCGACGCCTACTATGAAATGGTCTACCGCAACCACGGCGGCCTGCTGCTCAAAACCGACTACGCCACCGCCGCACAGACCGTCGCCTGCACCGTGCCCGGCTGCACCCACGACAGCGCCGACTGCCCGGCCTGGTTCCCGGGGCGGTACCGCTACTACTGCCCCTTTGTGGCGGACGGCGCGGTCTATGTGCTCAACGCGACGTTATTCCACACGGATCGGACCTGGGAGGAATACCGCGAGGAGTACCTCACGCCTCAGCTGGACAGCACCGACCTCACGCCCGAGGAGCTGGAGGCCCACTACTACGGCCTGTGGCAGCAGCAAAGCGCCGCGCCGCAGGTGTACAGGCTGACCGGCGACGGCAAGACCTGCATCGACCTGCCCGCCGAGAGTGTGGATTACGAGTTTGTTTTTTGCGACGACGCGGCCCTGTACGGGGTGATGACCTCCGGCAACAACGGCCAGAACACAAAGGCCGTCCGCGTTGACCTGACCACCGGTGCGCTGCAGTCCGTGCCGCTGGAGCCCACAGAGTACTTTGTGACCTGCTACGACGGCGCGCTGCTGACGGTGCGCTATGTGACCGACGCGCCCCTGCCCGACGACTTTGAGCAGTTCCGGGCCGCCGTGCAGAGCGCCACCGTTGAATTTGACCGCTACGACCCCCGCACCGGCGAGCGCCGCAAGCTGATCGAGCGCCCCTACAACATCGCGGATGAGCGGTTTTCCGGGTATCTGGGCACCCACAACGGCAAGCTCTACTTTGAGGAGCGCGAGGCCCTGCAGGGCGGCGGCTACAACCGCGGCACCTTGCAGGAGTATGACCCCGCCGACGGCAGCACCGTCACGGTGTGGGACGCGCCCCCGACCGGCAACCTGTGGGATTACCGGGACACCGACACGAACGTCCTGCCCGCCCGGGGCAGTCAGGCCGAGGACTGGCTCTGGCTGTACGGCACCGACGGCGCAGTGGGCGGCAACCGCTGTTATTTGATGAACGCCGCCACCCGCGAGCTGGTGCCCATCACCCAGCGGCTGAAAAATTACGCCTACAACATACCCCCGTCCCTTCTGGCCCAGACCGCCGATGGCCGCTGGCTCCTCTGGACCGAATCCAACGACGAAAACGCGCATCTGGCCTATGGGCTGATCGCCCCCGACGATTTTGCCGCCGGCAGCACCGACTATACGCCGGTGGAGATGTGGGCAGGGTGAGGCGTGAGAGCCGCCCATTCCCGGGCAAGCCGTAGGGGGCGGCGTCCCCGACGCCCCGCGAAACCTCCCGCCAACGGCCATCCCCCGGACAGTCACCCGCGGAGGGGTCAAGACCCCTCCCTACGGACCGAACCATTGACGGGTGCCCACGCCAACCCCCGGGCCGGGCATGCCCGGCCCCTACCGCGCGGCGGCCCGGGAACGGCTGCCCGCGTAACCCCCACAGCGTTTCCATATCCACATCCGTAGGGCGGGGTGCCCCCACCCCGCCGCGACCTTCCGTTGCTGCCAACGGCCCGGGAGGGATTACAGCCCTTGCCTTCCCCCTTGGGGGAAGGTGGCCCCGCAGGGCCGGATGAGGGGCAGGCTCCCGCTGCCGCCCGTTCCCGGGCAAACCGTAGGGGGCGGCGTCCCCGACGCCACGCAGAGGCTCGCGTTGGCGCCCTTCCCTGGGTTACCACCCGCGGAGACTCCCGCTGCCGCCAACACCCGCGGAGGGGTCAAGACCCCTCCCTACGGGCCGAACCATTGACGGGTGCCCACGCAAACCTGCGGGCCGGGCATGCCCGGCCCCTACCGGGTGATAATCCCACTCATCTCTACACTACTTAAAAAGGAGGCTCCCACACATGAACCGCACACTTCCGCTCATCCTGACCGCTGCCCTCCTGCTCACCGCCTGCGCGTCCGCCGTACCGGCACAACCCGCCGACGCCACAACCTCCCCCTCCGCCGCAGCGTCCTCCCCGGCACAACCTGACGCCGCAGCGTCCTCCCCATCACAGCCCGCCGCCGAAACCTCCGCCCCGCCGCTTACCCCCAAATTCCCCGTCGGCCATCTTCTCACCCTCCCTCAGAACCAAAACAGCGGCCCCGTCTGGAACACCGGCGACGCGCTCTATGAGCTCCGGGACGCCAGCAATATGACCCCCGAGGCCCTCGTCCTCAAAACCGACTACGCGGCCCTGACCCAGTCCGTCTACTGCGATATTCCCGGCTGCACCCACGACTCCGACGCCTGCCCGGCCTACCTGGCCAGCGACTTCTGCGTCGGCGTCATGGCCGTGGACGGCACGGTCTACACCTACCCCGGTGAGCTGACAAACGTCGCCCCAACGCAGATTTACCGCATCGACCCCGCCGCCGGCAAAACGCCCGTGGCCGCGGTGCCCGATGCCCTGCCCCACCACATGCAGCTGCAATGGTGCGACGAGTACGCCCTGTACGGCTGCCCCCTCGCCGCCAGTCATCAGCCCGGCACCCTCTACCGCTGGGACTGGCAAAATGACACGGTGCAGACCATCCCGATGCTGGCCGACGAGAAGATCATCGCCTGCGAGGGCAGCCGCTTCCTGACGATCCGCATCGAGGCGAACGAGCCGTTCCCCAATTTCGGCAGCACCGAGCAGGAAAAAGCCATTTTGGCGCACGCCGTCTACGTCTACGCCTGGCTCGACCCCGCCACCGGCGCACGGGAGAAAATCTGCACGCGCCCCTACGCGGACGGCTATTTCCACAACTATTACGACGGCAGGATCTACTACACCGGCAATTTCCGCAATGCCGACACCCCCGGCCAACAGGCCGCCCTGCTGTACTTTGACACCGCCGACGGCACCGAGAAAACGCTGCTCGAGACCATCCCGTTTGACACCTACGGCATCGACGTGTGCGAACCCTTCAGCCCGGCGTTTGCGGGCGTGCCGCAGCGGTATCTCCGCGTGCTGAACGTCGGGGACGCCTACGCGGACTGCCTGCTGGACATGGAGACCGGCGACGTCCTCCCGGCCCCCGCGGTCACGGCGGAGGGCGTGCGCCGCCCTGCGCTGCTGCTGGCCTGCACCGCGTCGGGCCAATGGCTGACAACCGCCAACCCCCGCGACAGCTATGACCCGCAGTACAGCCTCTACGCCCTCTGGGACCCGGCAGACTTTTTGGCCGACGGGCAGCCCGCCGCGTGGGTTACGATGTATGCGACAGAATGAACGGTTGTATAATTATGCGCAAAAACGCCGATTTGTCCACAAGACAAGAACACCGGCACGCCTGCCGCAAACAAAATTTTGAAAAGTAAACAAAAAACTCTTGAAAAATTTCTTTTGTGGT
>OLRT01002260.1_pt1 | contig 12308 bp, 9 predicted proteins | sample 1672021 | NCBI WGS metagenome assembly OLRT01 (sample SAMEA3136637, study PRJEB25190) | human gut metagenome | reverse complement strand
AAGCGAACATTCAACCTGCAGCGACTAAAGTCACAAATATAGGGTATCGGCTCTCCTTGGAAGCGTCTCCTTTGCTGTGCAAATCAGGATTTAATAACTCTTATATGGTTTTTCCATCAATTTCACTACTTCATACAGCAACATTGTTGCTGCACCAGTTCCACCCTTAGAGTAAATCTCAGTATCTTCATCAGATTCCGATGTTCCAGCAATATCAAGATGTACCCAAGGTTTTTTCTCAACGAATTCACCTAAGAATCTTGCAGCGGCAGTTGCACCACATTTTTTACCACAGTTAGCGATATCTGCTACAGTAGATGCGTTCAGATTATCATATTCTTCATCGCCCATTGGGAGTCTCCAGATATTTTCTCCTGCAAGGATGGATGCCTGGACAATCTTGGACATAAGTTCGTCGCTGTTACTGAAAGCACCAGTGTAGCGGTCACCGAGGGCAACAACACAGGCTCCAGTTAAAGTTGCTACGTCAATTAATGTTGTAGCTCCACATTCACGGATTGCGTAAGTAATGGCATCAATAAGTGCCATACGGCCTTCAGCATCAGTGTTAACAACTTCGATGTATTTGCCATTCATAGACTTAACGATATCGCCCGGTTTCATTGCCTTGCCGGAAATCATATTTTCACAGGCAGGAATAACTGCGGTTACGTTAATGCCAAGTTTCGCCTCTGCGATTGCACCCATAGCAGCGATAACTGCGGCTGCGCCGCCCATGTCACCATGCATGCCTTTCATGGCATTGCCAGGCTTTAAATTATATCCGCCGGAGTCAAAGCAAAGACCTTTTCCAATTAAAGCAATCTTTTCATCGTCTGTAACACGGCCGTTATATTCCATAACGATAAACTTAGCGGACTGTTTAGAACCACGGGCAACTGCCAGGTAGGAATTCATGCCGAGTGCTTCGCAATCCTGCTTTTCAAGAATTGTGCATTTGATATTGTTCTTTTCACAGATTTCCTTTGCCTTAGCTGCGAGAGCTGCAGGAGTCATCACGTTCGCTGGTTCATTTACCAGGTCACGGGCTGTTGTAACGGCTTTTGCCATCATTCTTGTGTACTGCTCTTCCTTTTTAAAGGATGCAGAATCAATTCCTGTCAGAATTCCAAGATGCAGCTCTGGAGATTCTGGCTTATCAGAAATGTATTTGTCAAAAGAGTAATCTGCGAGGAGAAGTCCCTTCATAGCAGAACTTAACCAGTAGGAAACATCTTCTCCGATTGCGGTCATAAGAAGGTTCTTTCCGTGGAAACGCTTTGCTTCCTTCATAGCCTGACCGAACTGTAACTGAAATCTTCTCGGAGTTGCCTTCTCAGGAATACCAATGAAAATCAGGTTATAATAAGGCTGTCCCTGATAAGAAAAATCCTTTCCTCGGAGACCGTATACCTTGCTTCCTCCAACGAGACCATCGGCCTGAAGACTTTCAAAAATCTCGCTAACTTTTCCAAGCTCGATACTCAGACGATTTTTATGATTGTATGTGACGAGCAATGTATCAAATTCGTAGTCCTCCAGATCTACGAGACGTTGTATTTGCATAAATGATACGCTCCTTTCTAAAAAATATTTTTATTTAAATAATTATAAGTTGCATTAAAATCGGGAAAAGTGCATACTATCCCCGATTATAATATGTAATATATATACGTTTTAGTGCATATATTCTTCAGCGTATATACAGTTATTTATAGTATAGCACAGTCAAATATTTTAAAACAGAAAAAACTTGTACACATTACATAAAATTTTGGTGGTAAGAGACACGGTTTTTGCGTAAACTACTTATAAACAGGGTAAAATCTTGTCAGAATAAATTGTAGTTAAATAAAGAGTGTTTGAGAAATCACTCCAGTAATGTGTATGTTCCAATTTATGGGGAAAGCATTTTTCAAACACGCTCTAGTATACTTCATCTGTGATGAATTTGACAAAACAAATTTTTTTCTATATAATAATTAACAAAGCTAACTAACATTGTTAACCAGGAAAGAATAGGTGATAGAATGAATGAATACTCAATGATGACACAGGAACTGCAGGATCTCGCTGCACTTTCTATGGAACACGGACAGATTCCTTCAGGCCTGTATGACCAGTACCATGTACTGCGAGGTCTTCGTGATGTGAACGGTAAAGGCGTGTTGGCAGGACTTACGGATATTTCCACCATCACCTCTTCCAAAGAAGTTGATGGAAAGATGGTTCCCTGCGATGGAGAGCTGCGCTATCGCGGCTACGACATTCACGATTTAGTAGACGGATTTGTAGCAGAGCAGAGATTTGGCTATGAAGAAGTAGCCTATCTGCTTATTTTTGGACGTTTGCCACAGAAGCAGGAATTACAGGAATTCCAGAATCTTCTTGGAAGTTATCGTACATTGCCGACGAACTTTGTGCGAGACGTTATTATGAAAGCACCAGGTAAGGACATGATGAATACACTGCAGCGAGGCGTACTGACATTATACGGTTATGACGATATGGCAGATAACATTTCCATACCGAACGTACTGCGCCAGTGCTTACAGCTTACAAGTACTGTGCCGTTACTCGCAGTTTATGGTTATCAGGCATATAATCATTATGTAGAAGGCAAGAGTTTTTACATTCATTCTCCGAAGCAGGAACTTTCCACGGCGGAGAATATTTTGCGTATGCTTCGCCCAAATAAAAAGTATACACCACTTGAAGCAAGAGTTTTAGATATTGCCCTCGTACTTCACATGGATCACGGCGGTGGTAACAACTCGACATTTACCAATCATGTAGTAACTTCCTCTGGAACAGATACTTACTCCGCTATGGCAGCATCTCTTGGCTCACTCAAAGGGCCAAAACACGGTGGAGCAAATATCAAAGTTGTTCATATGTTTGATGAGATGAAGCAGGAAGTGAAAGATTGGAAAGACGAAGACGAGATTAAAAATTACTTGCTGAAGCTTCTCAATAAGGAAGCCTTTGATCACAGCGGATTGATTTATGGAATGGGACATGCCGTTTATTCTATCTCCGATCCAAGAGCAAGAATCTTCAAGGGATTCCTTGACAAACTCGCGAGGGAAAAAGGTTACGATGAAGAATTTGAATTCTATGACAGAGTAGAAAAACTCGCCGTCGAAACCATTCAGGAAAAACGCCGTATCTATAAAGGTGTAAGTGCCAATATCGACTTTTACAGCGGATTCATGTATCGGATCTTAGGGCTGCCAGACCAGTTATTCACCCCGATGTTTGCCGTGGCACGTATGGTCGGCTGGAGCGCACACCGTTTAGAAGAGTTAATGAACTGCGATAAGATTATCCGTCCAGCATACCAGAGTGTGGCTATGGATAAGGAATATGTTCCAATGAAGGATAGAATTATCGTGGAATAGTAAAGAGAATTTTAAAATAAAGCTATTTTTGGGAGGAAAATAACAAAAATATGAAAGCGAAAGACACAGGGAGTTCTGACTGGCCAGAAGGCGAGCCGTCAGCAGAACAAAAAGTGACTTTAGAGGACTACCAGCAACTAATCATCCAAATGCGAAAGGCCAATGTACAGTTTCAGCAAATGTGTAACATTCCATCAGGTGAACTGACAATGTTACTCACCCTGCGCCACCTGTTACTGGCAAAGGAATTTGTCATTCCGTCAGATATTGGGGATGCGATGAAGCTGTCAAGGCCAGCTGTATCCCGAATGCTCCATAATTTAGAGCGTAAAGGATATCTGGAAATGAAAAGCAGCGAAGAAGATCACCGCTACGTCAAGGTACAGTTCACCCAGACTGGAAAAGAACTTATCATCGAAGAATTTGAAAAATGCTGTAAGCTCTTAGAGAGGGTAAAAGAGCGAATGGGAGAAAAGGATATGTATAAGTTTCTCTATTATTACAGCCAGTTTTGCACGATTTTAGTAGATGAGATTTTTTGAGTGTCTCTGACAGGAGAAGCAGCTTAATTCATTAGCATTTAAACACCTTCTAATGCTAATGAATTAAGCTGCTTTTTTCTGGCTTTGGAGCCACTCAAAAAGGGTATCTTCTCGGGGCAGGCATTATTCTTCGTATGAGCGAAAATGGCTTTGGAGCCATTCAAAAAAGGGTATCTTCTCCCGTTAGGAGCGTTTCCCCCCTGCCTGCGGCAATCAGAATTCCTCCAGCTTCTTTAGCAATGCCATTTCCCCTGAAACCTTATACTTCGCACAGAACCGACATAATGCAAAGAGAACTTCCCCCAGCTTCTCTGACAATTCCTCATCACTGCTGAATTTTTTCTCTGGATCTTCCCCAGCGGTGCCGAGCTGTAAATTCACAACAGAAGTTAGCAGGTCTTTAAAGACATCTTCATCCTCCGTGGAAAACAGTCCGGCGGCGGCAGCCTTTTTCGCAATCTTCTGGCCGCGGATGAGGGCAGGGAAACTTTCTGGAACAAGGGCAATCTCTTCTTTTAAAGAGGTCTGTTTATGTCCTTCTTCTTGAGATTTTAACTTCTCCCAGTCGGCCTGCTGCTGTTCTACACTATCATAATGGCGGCCAGCAAATACATGAGGGTGACGGTGGATCATCTTGCGGGCGATGCCATCGATAACATCTTCGATAGCAAATTCGCCATTGTCTTCAGCAACCTGGGACTGCAAAAGTACCTGAAATAAAAGGTCACCAAGTTCTTCTTTTAAATTAGCGCAGTCGCCAGTCTTAGTGAGGTCAGTTACTGCCTGATTCACCTCGTAGGCTTCCTCTAATGTATATAACTTAAGAGATTCATGCGTCTGTGACTTATCCCACGGACAGCCATTCTCTCCGCGAAGTGTGGCAACAATCGCCTGTAATTCCTGAAAATTAAACTTTTTATCCATTATAAATGCTCCTCCTTCAAACAGAATAAAATGGAAAATAATCTTTAATAATATGTGGTCAATATTCAGCTATCCAATTACATTTCAAGTTGAAATGTAATATTGTCCCAATATCTATAAAATCTTTGTATCAAGTAAATACAAATAAAATATAAGTAGAATGCGACTGGAATTACTATCATGCAGAAGTAATTCTTAAATATGCAAAACTATGCAAAAGACTATTGTAAAAATATGTTATTTGATTTATTATATCAGTAAGTCACGAAAAAATCTACATCAAAAAGAAAGAAGGTTTAGGATTAATGAACAACTTTGGACGGGCAGTACTGGCAGTGGGGTTAAGTGCAGTCATGACATTTACAGGTCCAGAATACTTTTTTCAGTCAGGGATAGAACCTGTAAGTGTTTATGCAGCAGAGGAGAAGGCTGTGCAGAGCAAGACAGCAGGAGATAATTCTGAAGAAGGCGAGAGCACGACAGAAGTGACAACAGAGAAGAAAGAAGAGAGTACGACAGCAACGGAAAGTCAGGAGAGCCAGACTTCTTCCGAAAGGGATACAAGCAGCGGTAATAAAGAGCATTCGCAGACAGAACATACAACAGAAAGTACGAAGAGGAATACGTCTGGTACATCTGGTAATACAGATCAGGCAGAAGATACCGATTCTTCTACATCAGATACATCCGGAAATTCCTCTCATAGTAACGAAGAAGGAACAACTCAGAAGAAGGCGAAGAAGGACATTTCCTCAAGAGAAGATGCAGAGATTCGTACAAAGGCGATTAAGAAGATTACGGATCAGTTAGCAGAGAAAGACGCACCGGACGGAAGCGATAAAACGAGTACATTTATCCCGAAGATTTATAATGATACCCGTCTGGCTATGAAGAATAATAAGGAATATATTGCGGGATATGTATATTTTAATCAGACAGATAGTGCCTGGAATCAGAATGGCTACTGTATCGCTAAGGCTGGATGTGGTCCGACTTCCATGGCAGTAGTAATCACATCTCTTACAGGTAAGTGGGTAACTCCATTGGATACAGCCATCTGGGGCTATCAGCATGGCTTTTACTCAAGAGCAGGTTCGGCACATGAGATGATTCCTGCGATGGCAGCGGCTTATGGACTGAAGTGTCAGGGAGCAGGAACCGATTATAATGCGATTAAAAAGGCATTAAAAGAAGGCAAGCCAGTAGTATGCCTTATGGGACCTGGATATTTTACCCGAGGCGGGCATTTTATGGTACTGGTAGCAATTGATAAGAACGATTGCGTAACAGTAGCCGATGTCGGAAGCAGGGTGCGTTCCGCTTACAAGTACAGACTGTCAGATGTAATCGCACAGTCAAAAGGTGCCAGTGCAGGCGGTCCATTCTGGATTATGTCCTATGATAAGGAGAGTAAGTCTGCGCTTCAGGAGAAACAGGCGATTAAGGATTATACAGAAGAAGATATGGCAGAAGATTTTGCTGATGTTTCCTACATGAAAGTAAAGGGAGATCTTCCAGAAGTACTCCAGGAAGAGAAGGCAGATGTTTCTATGAAAAAGGTAGTATCTATTCTTAAGATGTCAACTGGTAAGAGCCTTTTAGATACAATTGGAGCAGGTAAAGGAACCGCATTGGCAGGCACTTCTAATGCGGGAAGTTCTGTACTTTCGCCAGTGAGCCAGAATAGCCAGGTTATTGTGGTGAACACAGATGCGAGTAATAAGAAAGCAGGTAGCCAGAGTGGAAGTACAGCACTTGCAGGAAGTGCTGCAGATACAGTGAGCCAGGGTCAGTCTGCGAAGAAGTCACAGAATCTGGCGCTCACACTGAAGCAGGATATCGCAAGAAGGCAGTGGGAGAAAAAGATTGATTTAAGCTGGATGGACAACTATATGCAGGGAACTTTGGAAAAATAATCTGTAAATTGAGGCGTGCAGGTTGTAGGAATGATTTTTCAAACACGCTCTAAGCTAATGAACAAATAAGTTGTGATAATTTAAAATAATGGACAAAGAATTATGAGAAAGATTAATTACAGAATTACAGTTAATATAACACAGAAGACGATGAAGCTTGGATTTCGCGCAAAGATGCCGGACGAGATGCAGGGAAAGCGCATCCGCGTGCAGGCTGTATTTACTCAGAGACAGGTAGAACGTCGTTTTCCGATGGAAGTAGTAATAGAAGAAGGAGAAGTTGGTGACCAGATTCGCGCAGATGCAGAGATACTGCTGCCATATGTATTTTACAGTCCGCCACGCCATAAGGTGAATGTTATTTTTACGCTTTGGTGTGGAGCGGAAGAGATTTGCTTAGATGACCAGCCATTTCCAGTGCAAAAGGAACTATTTGCCAGAGCGGAGATTGTCCGCAAGAGGAATCTGTTCAAGTTTGGACTTTGCTCTCTTGGATTGCCATTTTTACTGGTCAGAGATTATTTTAAGGAAGACAAGAATTTTATAAAGGCAGCGAAGCGGGCGAATGATACCGTATATAGAATTAGTGGTTATAATTATAGTGCCCGTCAGCAAAATACTGACTATTTTGCAGCCAGATACCGCAAATATATAGCGAAGAATAAGGTAAATCCGAATCAGATTCTTTTCCTTTCAGAGAGAGAGCCAGAGAAGAATGGGAATCTTATGCTTGTGAAGAAGTGGTTTGAGGAGAATGAACCCGAGGTAGAGATTACGACATTTATCAATACAAAGACAGTTGATCAGCTTCGCAAGAAGGAACTTCGGGATTGTGCGTTCAAATGCGCTACATCTGCAGTTATCATTTTAGAAGATTTCTATCCGCAGCTTCATAGCATTCAGAAACGCAGCGAGACAAAGATTGTGCAGTTGTGGCATGCCTGCGGAGCTTTTAAGACGTTTGGCCTTACCCGTATGGGTAAACAGGGCGGTGCGCCTCAGACATCGATGAATCACAGGAATTATGACCTCGTACCAGTCAGCAGCGATACGGTGAGAGATATTTATGCAGAAGCATTTGGCATTTCAGGAAGTAAGGTACAGGCGCTGGGAGTACCGCGTACAGATCTGCTTTTTGACTGGGATTATGAGGAGAAAAAGCGCGAGGAACTCTACGGGAAATATCCTATATTAAAGGAGAACAGGGTAATCTTGTTTGCACCGACATTCCGCGGAGATGGGAATAAAGATGCATATTATCCATTGGAAGCATTTGATGTGAATCACTTTATGGAAAGGCAGCCAGAAGACACGGTACTTATTTTAAAGAATCATCCATTTGTAAAGCAAAAGTTTACTGTGGATGCACAATGGCAGGACAGAGTACTTGATTTGAGCGGGGAAGAACATATCAATGACCTCATGCTGATCAGCAACCTTCTTATCACAGACTATAGTTCTAGCGTATTTGAGGCAGCGATCCTTGAATTACCAATGCTTTTCTACGCATTTGATGAGAAAGAATACATGGACAGCAGAGACTTTTACTTTGATTATTCGCAGTTTACACCAGGTCCCGTTGTCACGGATTTTGAGACATTATGCGAGAAATCTGCTGCCATGCTTCAGAATATTGTATCGGCAAATGAACAGGCAGACCTTAAGAAATTCCGCGAAACGTTCCTAAATACTGTCGATGGCTGCAGTACAGAGCGCATTTGCAGGAAAATAAAGACAAACTATATAAATATTTAACTAAATTGCAAAAAAAGTTTGACAGCTCATGGAAAATAATATAAAATATTGGAATCATGGTAGTTTGTTAAAATAAAAGCATTAATAAGCATGAATCTAAAGACAGCATCATGTAAGAATGTTGACAGCATAGTTGAGACATTATGAGTAACATAGGGATTCAAAGTTACTAAGGAGGACTTATTTTTATGAAAGGAATAGTATTAGCGGCTGGAAGAGGTACGAGACTGTACCCTATGACAAAGCCAGTTTGTAAACCATTACTACCAGTATATGACAAACCGTTAATTTATTATCCAATTGCCACTTTACTTCAGGCAGGAATCAGGGACATTCTTGTAATTATTCCACCAGGGGAAGAAAGAGAGTTCCAGAACCTTCTTGGAGATGGAAGTGAATTAGGACTTCATATCGAGTTTGCAGTACAGAAAGTTGCGCGGGGAATCGCAGATGCACTTATCATCGGAGAAGACTTCATTGGAGATGATTCTGTATGTCTCGTATTAGGAGATAACATTTTCCAGTGCCATAATCTTGATGAGATCATGAAAGAAGCCATCAAGGATGACCACGGCGCAAAGGTATTTGGTTATTATGTAGATGACCCAAGACCATTTGGTGTTGTAGAATTTGATGAGAACGGACAGGCTGTATCCATCGAAGAGAAGCCAAAGAATCCAAAGTCTAATTACATCGTACCAGGATTATACTTCTATGATAATCAGGTAATTGACATTGCTAAGAATCTTGAACCATCCGCAAGAGGTGAGTACGAGATTACAGATGTTAACTTAGAGTATTTAAGAAGAGGCCAGTTAAAGGTAATTCCATTTGACAGAGGACTTACATGGATGGATGCCGGAACAGCAGACAGTATGTTAGAGGCAGCCGAGATTGTTAAGGCACTTCAGAAGTCAGGATGCTATGTAGGCTGCTTAGAAGAACTTGCATGGAAAGAAGGATTTGTATCTTTAGATAAGGTTCATGAGATTGGCGAGAGCCTCAAGATGACCAACTATGGACAGTACTTACTCAAATTAAAGTAAAAAGTTGCTATTTTACACGGGAGATAATGAGACAACCCGAATCAAATAACAATTTTTTATAGAAGAAAGCACAAAACTTCCCATATTTATACTAGAATGAAAATAAAACGGCAAACTGTCATAACAATTTCAAAACAACAGTTTCTAAAACATTTAACATTTTAAAAAAGATTATCTATTTTTTGGTTGACAGACTAGCTGCTTTATGATATACTACAATCAACCCAGAGGACATTGCACGGGTGCACATCATAAGAGAGAATATTATAGCACCAGAGAGGAGTACGTTATGCAGAGTACAGGAATAGTTAGAAAGCTTGATTCATTAGGAAGAATTACATTACCTATGGAACTTCGTAAAAGTTTCGATATTGGTGAGAGAGAGCCTTTAGAAATCTTCACAGAAGAAGATAAGATCATCATTAAGAAGTATAACCCTAGTGATATCTTTACAGGACAGTGTGAAGACCTCATTGAATACAGAGGTAAGAAGGTATCCAGAGATTCTATCCGCGAGCTTGCTAGAATTGCCGGATTTAAGCTGACAGAAGAGTAATCTTCTAACCCAGCTACTTCAACGGGAGTTCCCTGTGGTAGTATACAAGAGATAAAGATATGCCTTAAAAAACCAAGAACCAGTAGAGAGAGGCAAAACGGACAGCCCCCTCCTTTGCGAAAGCAGAGGAGGGGGCTGTACTTTGGTTGGAGATGGAACTACTATTTCATGGAAAGCCATAACCATCTGATGATTCCCCAAATCCCTCCAGCAATAAATAGAATTTTCCTCCCCAGCCAAAACACAGCCCTCTGGAAGATAAATAAAGCATATTTGTGGCCTCGGAGCAAAGGTTGGATGCGAGCGCTTAAAGCGAGCATTCAACCTGCAGCGACTAAAGTCACAAATATGCTTTATTTATCAAAAGAGGGCGTCTCCTTTGCCTGCGGCAAATTCCTATTTATCTTTTCTATCTTGCAGCTATGCATTTTTGTTTCTTTATTATAGTTTATGCCTACAAGTAGTATTTCTCCTGTATACTTTGCTTTTTCTGCTAATTTTCCTTTAAAACGTAAAATATACTGTTTATCTTTGATTTGCTGGATTGCTTCTTCTGGAGAAGCATCTACTTTTAATTCTAATATAATTGCAGAAATGTTCTTTTTATCCGGATAAAAGATAAAATCTACATATCCTTTTCCCGCTTTATCTTCTCTTTCAACACGGTATTTGTCTCTTGCTGCCAGATATACAAGATTAACTATGGCAGATAATTCTATTTCATTGTTATAAGATAGAATAGGAGATTCTGTATTATGAGCATACTCCAAAATTTCTGCCATTGTTTGTGTATCTCCAGCTAGTGTTGCCTTTAGCATTCTTTCAGATTCTTTTGCTAATCGATATACATATCCCAAACTTTCATTTGTTAAAAGGAGTTCATTATATTTGTACATCAGCTCTCTGTTTGGAATAAAGACTTCTCCATCTTCATAAGTAAGTAACCCGTATATGACCATTGCAGAGTATATCTGGTTTTTTGTTGTTAATTCTTCTGCGGTGGCCGCATACTCTTGTACTTTCGCCTCTATATGTTCGCCGGAAATCATAAGAATAAAGTCTTCTCTGACTTCATCAATATTCCCTTTGATATAATAAAATATTTCATCATAGGGACCAGAACCTGTCCAGTAACTGCCTAGCTGGTTATCTGATAAAGCACAGATAATTGAACGGGGATTATAAAGCTGTTCACCCGATGCCGTACAATATCCATCATACCAGATTTTTAAATCCTGTCTTGTAATTCGTGGTCGAATTGTGGTTTCACTATAAATTTGAAACAGTTTATCTACCTCCTCTTCTGAAAATCCAAAATAAGAGCTAAACCGTTCTCTTGTTGCCATGTTATATTCCACAAACATATTTAACTCTGAAGCGGCAGAATATTTGGCTATTGGAAGTATTCCAGTCATATAAGCAAGCTCTACATATACCTGATCTTTCAGTAAGTTTTTAAGAAAAAGCAGGTATTCTTGTCTTTCTTTTTGGGAAATAAATGGCATATGAAATACTGCATCCCATTCATCCATTATAAACATAAATTTACGATTTGTTTTTTGAAAAATTTTTGCCAGGATATCCCAAAGTGACATTTCTTCTTTCAATTCTAATTCGGGAAATTCTTCAAGCAAATCTTCTTTTATTCCTGTTTTGATTCTATTAATATATTCTTCATAAGTTTGGCAATTCTCTGGAAGCCTGCTGAAATCAATATAGATAACATCATATTTATTTATATATTCTTCATATACCGGGCTTTTTGCTATCGCAAGATGTTCAAATACAAAACTACTATCTATTGCCTTGCCAAAATATGACGCTACCATATTTGCCATTACGGTCTTTCCGAATCGACGGGGTCTTGTGATACACAAAAATCTTTGTTCTCTTCCTATTGATGGAATCAATTCTTCTATTAACATCGTTTTATCTACAAAGTATTTATCCAGGGCTGTTATCTTATATGCTTCAAATGGTGCAGTACTGTTTAAAAAGATACCCATTATATCACCGTCCCTTCTTAAAAGATATCATTTGTATTATAACATCCTTATGGGAATTCTACTATTAAAAATTGGAATTTGCCGGGGTGAGTAAACAGACGAAGTCCGAGAATCAAATCATCTATATTTGTGATTTTCGTCGCTACGAGAAGTCGTCTTCTA
>OLRT01002254.1_pt1 | contig 12315 bp, 12 predicted proteins | sample 1672021 | NCBI WGS metagenome assembly OLRT01 (sample SAMEA3136637, study PRJEB25190) | human gut metagenome | reverse complement strand
ATATGGATCACATTTACAGTCACAGGAAGGATGTGTACCGTATTCTGTGGAGTATGTTTGGTGATCCTGATATTGTTGAGGAAATAACGCAGGGTGTTTTGGAACATGCGTGGAAAGGTCTGGACACGTTGAAAGATCAGAATAAAAGCTGGGCGTGGTTAAAGGGGATCCTTCGGAATGAATCCCGTACACATATTAGAAAAAAAGAAGAATCTCCAGTTATGGAGATCTGGGAACCTGCTTGCGAATATATCGGGGAGGATGATCTTCTGTGCTACGAGCAGGATATTTTAGATTCGATCGTGAAAAAGGAAACCGGAGCTCAGATCACTGAGCTTCTGGAGCAGATGGATGAAAAATATAAGAGTGTGATCAAGATGCATTTGATCCTGCAGTTTTCACTGAAGGAAATTGCGAATATGAAGGGGATGGAGTATAGTACGGTACGCTCGCTGTATTCTCGTGGGATCCGGAAGCTGCGGAATTCCTGCTTGAGTCTTGAGGAAGGAGGCTCCGATGAGTAAGGACTGCAAAAGATCTTATGAAGAAGTTCACAAGAAGCTGGGGGAGGAGCTGGAGAAGGCGTATTTGAAACGAGAGACGCCAGAGGAGAAGATCCCGGAATTCGATCTGTCATTTCTGGAGGAACAGCCATATGAACCGACCGAAGAAAACGATGCGGCCAGAGAAGAAAGCTTTATATCCCCGAAAGAGGAGAAAAAGCATCGCTTCAGCCGGTTTGCCAAGGTCGCGGCAGTTCTCATCATCTTCCTGCTTTGTACGAATATCATCATGCTGGGAAGAGATTCCTCCGAATCATATGGCGATAAAGGTATCCTTCACAGATTGTATCAGGGTGTGACCGGTCTTTTTACCGATTCCGAAGAAGAAACGGAAGAATCGGATGTGGAAGAGTTTATGACGTTTGATCATTTGGGAGAAAAGGAATTAAAGAAAGCGAAAGAATTTTTGCCAGGATTGTATGTACCTACTTATATACCGGAGGGGTATGAGTTTGAAAAGCTGGAAATAGAAAGATATAAGTCAGGAGATTATTGGGCAAGTTATTATTATACAAACGGTAAGCAAAACATTATCTTGTTATTAGGATATACGATATCAAGTAAGCGTACATATGAGGCTCAAGGAGATGGTGCTTTAATTAAATTAAATGATAGAAAGATTTTCAGTACATCTGATAATTTAACCGAGGAGCAGTGCGTGACTGTCTATACAGAGTCTTGTAATATAGAAATTTCAGGTCAACTGAGTCAAAATGAATTGGTGAAAATTGGTGAATGTATGATAAACAATTAATAAATTGTAGGAGCAAATTGCTCCTACAATTTTAAGATTAAGATAAAGATTTGTAATATGTGTTTCCTCTTGTAACGCCATCTTCTTTGTAAGAGATCGTAACCTTAATTCTATAAGTTCCAGAAGAAGAAATAGAAAATGTTTTTATGTGGTTGATATGATTACCTTGTACTGTTTTGCTAGCAGAAGTAACTTTTTTATATGAGCCACTAGATTTTTTTTGAAGAGTTATAGTGGATGTAATAGAAGTGGCTCCTGGTCTTCCGGCCATTGCCTGTGCTTTAGCTGATGAGGATGAGGTTCGAGTAAATACTAATGTACAACTTGTACTTGATGCGGGCATCACGGTATCATTCGACAGGCTCACTGTGTCAGTGGGTGCCGGAGTGGATTTTGCAGCAGTCTGTCCTCCTGATGTGGTGGCCGATGCCGTACAGGTGAAAGCGAAAAAGATCGAAATGATCAGTGTGGCGAGTATTGTTTTCTTCATGTTAGAAAACCTCCTTTTTTTCACCAATAGACATAGTAATGGTGGTTGTGTGAGGTGTTTTTTTGAACGGAAAAACACTAGCTTTGTCGAAAAAGAGCGTACATTACGGTAACAGGGTATATTCCACACTTCAAACCTATCCGATCATTTAGGGGTGACCTAAAATAGAGAACGGATTCAAACGTTTGTACTAAAAAAGGAGTGTTTTAAAATGTCCAGAAAAAAGAAAACAGAACCTAAAGAAGAGTATGAGAACCATATGGAATATTCAGAACGTTATCTGCATGCGACCTTGTTCCTTGCAGTCATGGTGGTGCTCGTTTGCTTCGGCATGTTTATAGGATTTTTTTGGAGTATGTGAACGACCTATTGAAAAATAATGAGAAGAAACAGTACAAAAGCGAGAGAAAACTCTGGGATGCCGCAAGGTGTTTCAGAGTTTTTCTTATGCCTGGGATGTTTTCCTGCAGAAATCATGGTACAATCTTGATAAGAGAGGTTAACCTATAATGAAAAATATCGTAATTGGAATTTTAGCCCACGTAGATGCGGGCAAGACCACACTGTCCGAAGCGATGCTCTATCAGACGGGAGCGATCCGGAACCTGGGACGGGTGGATCATAAAAATGCATTTTTAGATACCGATATACAGGAGCGTGATCGAGGGATCACCATTTTTTCCAAGCAGGCAGAAATGACGTACAAAGATACGAAGCTGATGCTGCTTGACACCCCGGGGCATGTGGATTTTTCTGCGGAAATGGAGAGAACGCTACAAGTGCTGGACTACGCCGTGCTGGTCATCAGCGGAAGGGAAGGTGTACAGGGGCATACCGTGACACTGTGGAAGCTTTTGCAGAAATACGAGATACCTGTATTTCTTTTTATCAATAAGATGGATCTGGAAGGAGCTGACCGTGCGCAGATCTTAGAGGAACTGCAAAGTTCACTAAGCGCGGGATGCCTTGATTTCGAGGATCTGGAAGAAGAGCAGGCCGCTATGTGTGAGGAGGATTTGCTGGAAGAATATCTGGAAACAGGTCATATTTCTGTGCCAAGTATAAGAAACAGTATTTCTAACAGAAAGATATTCCCTTGCTATTTTGGATCGGCTTTACGTATGAGCGGGGTGGAAGGATTCCTGGATGGGATCGTGCAGTTTACAGAGGAGCCTTCTTATCCGAAACAGTTCGGAGCACGGATCTATAAGATCACCCGTGATCCGCAGGGGATGAGACTGACGCATATGAAAATCACCGGTGGAACACTTTCTGTGAAGGAAACTTTGGATCTGACAGATGCTCCCGGAGCATCTGGGGAAAAAGTGAATCAGATCAGGATCTATTCCGGAGGAAAATATCAAACGGTGCAGGAAGCGGAAGCCGGCACAGTCTGTGCTGTGGCAGGACTGGAACACACTCACGCAGGGCAAGGCCTTGGCGTGGAAGAAAGTGAGAATCGTTTCGTGCTGGAGCCTGCCATGAGTTACGGTGTACTGCTGCCGGACGGAGCAGATGTACATCGCACGCTGCAGCAGCTAAAACAGCTGGAAGAAGAAGATCCGCAGCTTCACATAGCATGGAACAGCCAGACAGAAGAGATCCAGATCCAGCTTATGGGAGAAGTGCAGCTGGAGATTTTAAAAGAGATGATCCGGCAGCGGTTCGATTTGGAACTGGAATTTGGAGAAGGCAAGGTGGCGTATCGTGAAACCATTGCCAAACCGGTGATCGGTGCAGGACATTTCGAACCGCTTCGTCATTATGCAGAGGTTCATCTGCTGCTGGAACCGGGTGATCCCGGAAGCGGTGTCGTGCTGGATACCGCATGCAGAGAAGATTTGCTGGATCGCAACTGGCAGCGATTGATCCTGACACATCTGGCCGAAAGAGATTTCCCGGGAGTTCTTACAGGTTCTCCTCTAACCGATGTGAAGATCACACTGCTGGCAGGGCGTGCTCATTTGAAACATACGGAGGGCGGAGACTTCCGGCAGGCAACTTACAGGGCAGTACGGCAGGGCCTTAGAAAGACGCAGAGTATTTTGCTGGAACCCTGGTACGATTTTGAGCTGGAAGTACCACAGGATATGACGGGCAGAGCAATGGCGGATATCCAGAGAATGGGAGGCTCTTTTGAATTGCCTCAGACGAGAGGTGATCTATCCCTGATCGCAGGAAAAGCACCTGTATCTGAAATGAAAGGTTATATGGCCGAAGTGAACTCCTATACGAGAGGCTATGGACACCTCAGCTGCAGTGTGGCCGGATATGAGCCGTGCCACGATGCGGAGAAAGTTATGGAAGAGACAGGATACCGTGTGGATGAAGATACAGAAAACACGGCGGATTCTGTTTTCTGCAGTCACGGTGCAGGATACCTTGTGCCATGGGATCAGGTGGATGATCACGTACATATCATACTGGACCGGAGCGTGCTTCCCGATCAAAACAAAACGATGGGACGGCCTGAGGAAAACAGCAGATCCATAGGCGTAGAAGATTTTGCAGGAATGCCGGAGGCGCCTTTGCAGAAACGAACGCAGGGATCCATCGGACCGCGTGTCATAGAAGGAGAGCAGGGATATCAAAAAACCAAGTCGGCGGAGATCCAGAAGGAATATCTGGTGGTGGACGGGTATAATATTATTTTTGCATGGGAAGAGCTGAAATCGCTGGCGAAGACCAGTATGGACGCGGCGCGGACTGCTTTGATAGAGATCCTTTCCAATTACCAGGGTTATCGAAGATGCAAGGTCATCATCGTATTCGATGCTTATAAAATAAAGGGTGGCGAGCGACGTCAGGAAAAGCACGGGTCTGTCGATGTGGTGTTTACGAAAGAAGGCGAGACTGCCGATACTTATATAGAGCGGCTGACTTATGAAATGAACGGAAAATACCGTGTGAGAGTGGGCACATCGGATAGGCAGGAGCAGATAATTGCTTTGGGAAATGGTGCTTTCAGGCTTTCGGCATCGGAGCTTAAAGGAGAGATCGAGCGGACGAACCTGGAGATCAGTTCTTTTCTGAAAGAGTATGCGCGAAAGAACCAGATCCGCCACAGGAACAATATCAAGATCCCGAAGAAGTAAGACAATCAACTATTGCTGCAGATGGTGATTCTTGCGAAGGTTGTAGAGGAACATCCAGATCGCAACACCGGAGATGATGCAGTAACCGATGACACTGAGGATATCGGGGAGCTGGCCGAAAAAGAGGAAGCCTAGTCCTGCGGCGAAGACGATCTGTGTGTAGTCGAAGACTGAAACTTCGCGGGCGGGAGCACGGGTGTAGGCTGCGGTGATGGTAAACTGGCCGCCGGCGGCAGAAAGCCCCGCTAATAGAAGCGTGAAGAACTGCGCGGCAGTCATGGGATGAAAATCAAAGATCAGATACGGCAGTGTGATGAGGCAGGAAAAGGCCGAAAAGAACAGGACGATAAACGGGCCTCGTTCGCCCCGCTGTCCCAGCACCCGCACCAGCGTATAAGCCAGACCTGCACACATGCCCCCGGTAACGCCTACGAGGGATGGGATCAGCACATTCGCCCCTGCAAAACCTGGTTTTACCACCAGGATCGCACCACAGAATGCCGCTGCAACTGCTGACCCCTGTACCAGGGTCAGTTTTTCCTTTAAGATGAAATAGGAAAACAGGATCGCAAAAAACGGTGATAATTTATTTAAAATGGAAGCATCGGAGAGCACTAAATGATCCACCGCATAGAAATTGCAGAGAATACCCAGCGTGCCGAAAAATGATCTGCCAATAAAGACAGGCAGATTTTTTTTCTGAAAGGAAAATCCTTCTTTGGAACGGAGCAGGATGATCAATGCAAAAAAGAAAGCAACCAGATTTCGAAAGAAACTTTTCTGGATGGACGGCAGATCGCCGGACATGCGGACGAACATATTCATCAGGGCAAAGAAAAATGCTGAGCAGATAATGTAGATGATCGCTTGTTGTTTCTTGCTTATGGATGACATAAAATGCTTCCTTTCTTTTCTTTTTATACTGCAAAGACTGCAGCCGAACAGTAAAAGTATATCCCTGAGAACAGAGTTTTACAAGGGAAAAACAGGATTTTAACCGATTATCTTGCCGTGAAGTATGGAATATTTTCCTGCAGAATGGTATACTGTTGAATCGTAGAAGATTGGATTACAGGAGAACTGAGAAATATGGACTTAGAAAAAATCAAACAAGGTGCAAAACTGATCCTGGAAGGGATCGGAGAAGATCCGGAGCGAGAAGGGCTCATGGATACGCCTGACCGGATCGCGCGTATGTGTGAAGAAATATTTGGAGGGCTTGAGCAGGATGCTGCGGAGCATTTTGAGAAGAAATTCCATGCGACGAGCAACAACATGGTATTAGAGAAAGATATTACTTTTTATTCTGTTTGTGAACATCATCTGCTGCCGTTTTATGGCAAAGCACATGTGGCTTACATTCCCAGCGACAAAGTGGCAGGACTGAGTAAGATCGCGCGGACGGTGGAAGTCTTTGCTCGCAGACCGCAGATCCAGGAAAACATGACGGCGCAGATCGCGGATGCTCTGGAACAGCACCTGGAGCCGAAGGGCGTCATGGTCTTGCTGGAGGCGGAGCATATGTGCATGACCATGCGGGGCGTGCAGAAGCCTGGAACAAAAACGGTAACAACCATCGTGCGTGGAGCCTTTGCAGAAGATATGATGCTGCAGCAGACTTTTCTGCAGATGGTCAATAAAGGATAGAAACATGAATAGAGAAGAAAACATCAGGGTGCGTCAGATAGTTACGCACCCTCTTTATCAGCAGGAGTTCTCTGCGCTGCAAAAAGCGGAGCAGGAGCGGATCTACTGCAATCATACAATGGAGCACTTTCTGGACGTGGCGCGGATCTGTTACATCATGGTACTGCAGGATAGAGCGGAGATCTCGCGGGAATTGATCTACGGGGCGGCTCTCCTCCATGATCTGGGCAGATGCAGGCAGATCGCAGAAGGGATACCTCATGAGGAAGCGAGCGCTTGTCTTGCAGAACAGATTCTGACAGATTGCGGCTTTGCAGCAGAAGAACGAAGCCTGATAAAAGAAGCGATCTTACAGCATAGAGGCCATGGTGCGGCGAAACCGGCTGAGGCGCCAGCGGCGGGCGATCCGAAGAATACTGCAAAGGGTTCGCTGGGCGATTATCTTTACCGGGCGGATAAAATGTCGAGACTTTGCTTTTGCTGCGACGCGGCAGAAAGCTGCAAATGGAGTGAAGAAGAAAAAAACATGGAGATCATATTATAAGGAAGGAAACAGAAAAAACATGAAGATCGGAAATCGTAATTTTGACACAGACAATCATTGTTATATCATGGGGATACTGAATGTAACACCGGATTCCTTTTCGGATGGCGGCAGGTTCGATCAGCTGGATGCGGCTCTGAGCCATGCGGGACAGATGATCGAGGAAGGTGCGGATGTGATCGACGTGGGAGGCGAGTCTACAAGACCGGGACATCAGCAGATCACCGATGAGGAGGAAATCGCCAGAGTCGTTCCGGTGATCGAGGCAGTCAAGAAAAATTACGATGTACCGGTATCCATAGACACGTACAAGAGCTCCGTTGCTGAGGCAGCTTTGCAGGCGGGGGCGGATCTCGTAAATGATATTTGGGGATTCAAGTACGATCCTAAAATGGCAGAGGTGACAGCGCGTCATGATGCGGCATGCTGCCTGATGCACAACAGGAAGGAAGCGGTCTATGGAGATTTTTTGCAGGATGTCATATCGGATATGAAAGAGTGCCTGGCACTGGCCGATGATGCCGGCGTGGCGCCAGGCAAGATTTTGCTGGATCCAGGCGTTGGATTTGCGAAATCGCTGGAACAGAACCTGCAGATCACAAAGCATGTGGATCTTTTAAAGGCACTGGGATGTCCGGTGCTGCTGGGAACGTCCAGAAAGTCCATGATCGGGCTGAGCCTGGATCTGCCGGTGGATCAGCGGGTGGAAGGCACGCTGGCAACGACGGTTGTTGGTGTTATGAAAGGCTGCGGTTTTGTGCGTGTGCATGATATCAGGGAAAACAAACGGGTCATTCAGATGACGGAAGCGATCTTAAAGAGTGATAACGTGGATCGGTAAGTTTGACGGGAAAGGGTTGACAGGTGGAATGTATGGATAACATAAAGATAAAGAAGCTGGACGTGTTTGCAAAGCACGGTGTATATAAGGAAGAAAATGTGCTGGGGCAGAAATTCGTATTTTCAGCTGTGCTGTATCTTGATACTGCAAAGGCTGGCGTCAGCGATGAGCTTGAGGATTCGGTGAATTACGGAGAGGTGTGTCATTTTATCAGGGAGTTTGCTGAAGGTCGAACTTTTAAACTCCTGGAAAGTCTTGCAGAGCATACGGCGGCTGCTGTGCTGGATCGTTTCCCGCTGGTGAAGCGGATCGATCTGGAAATCGAAAAGCCGTGGGCGCCTATCGGGCTGCCTCTGGAGTCTGTGTCGGTGGAGATCTCACGAGGATGGCATCAAGCCTTCATAGCGTTAGGTTCTAATATGGGGGATAAGAAGAAGTACCTGGATGATGCGGTGAAGGCAATGGATGATCTGGATGGTTGCCGTATCGTTACAGTTGCGGATTATATCGAGACGGAACCTTACGGAGGCGTGGAACAGGATGATTTTCTCAACAGCGCGCTTCTGATGGAGACCAGGCTGCAGCCTGAGGCGCTTCTGGAAAAACTGCATGAAATAGAGGGTTTGGCGGATCGGAAGCGAACTATCCGGTGGGGGCCGCGAACTTTGGATCTGGATATTATTCTTTATGATGAGATGATCTGGAACTCTCAAACTCTCACGTTACCGCACCCTGAGATGCACAAGCGGAGCTTTGTGCTGGATCCCCTGCTGCAGATAGCTCCGTGGGCTTATCATCCGGGGCTTGGAAAGACGGTGCGTGAGCTTTGGGAGGAGCTGAAATAGGTGAATAGGCAGAAACGTTGAAATCTAGCGAATTGTCAGTAAATTAAAACAACCTTATATTTTGTTAAGTGGTTAACAAAATGGTTGCAAAACGTATTTTAGTATGCTATATTCTACCTGTAGGGCATTTAGGGAAATTAGAGAGCGTTATGCTAAACTTTAAGGTTATAGTCAGAAGTGATCAATTAAATGGTTAGTAAAAAGTTTAGGAGGATAAATAATGGACTTCAAATTATCAAAGACACATTTGCTTCAGCAGGAAATGTACCGGAAATTCGCAGAGACCGAAATTAAGCCGATCGCAGAAGAAATGGACGAAACAGAAGTGTACGACCAGGAGCTTCTTGCAAAGATGCATAAGTACGGACTGATGGGTATCCCTTACTCCAGAGAGTTCGGCGGCGTAGGTGGAGACTACCTCAGCTATGCACTCTGCATGGAAGAAGTATCCAAGATTGACGGAAGTACTGGTATCACGATTTCCGTACACACATCCCTGTGCTGCTCCTGTATCGATGGATTCGGTACTAAGGAACAGAAAGAAAAGTTCTTAAGACCGCTGATCGACGGATCCAAGACTGGATGCTACGGTCTGACAGAACCAAATGCAGGATCTGACGCTGCTGGACAGCAGACTCAGGCTGTATATGATGAAGCAACTGACGAATATATCATCAACGGAGGAAAGATCTTCACAACAAACTCCGGTTTTGCTGATCTGTGTGTAGTATTCGCACTGACAGACAAGAGCCTGGGAACGAAGGGTATCTCCGCATTTGTAGTTCCTCTCAAGAACGAAGATGGAAGCAGAGCTGAAGGTGTTACTGTAAGTGACAACATCAGAAGAATGGGTATCAGAGCAGCATCCAACTGCGAAGTATCCTATGAAAACGTAAGAGTACCGGCTGCTAACCGTTTAGGCAAAGAAGGACAGGGCTTCAAGATCGCTATGAAGGCTCTGGACGGCGGACGTATCGGTATCGCTGCTCAGTCCGTAGGTCTGGCTCAGGGTGCTCTGAACGAAGCACTGGCATACGTTAAGGAAAGAAAGCAGTTCGGAAGACCGATCGCAGCATTCCAGACTACTCAGTTCAAACTGGCTGATATGCAGACTAAGATCGATGCAGCAAGACTCATGACTTGGAGAGCTGCTAAGACTAAGGATGAAGGTGGTAACTACGGACCAGAAGCTGCTATGGCTAAGCTGTTCGCTTCCGATGTAGCTAACCAGGTTTGCCGTGAAGCTGTACAGCTGATGGGTGGATATGGATACTGCCGTGAATATCCTGTAGAAAGAGCACTGAGAGATGCTAAGATCACAGAGATCTATGAAGGTACATCTGAAGTAATGAAGATGGTAGTTGCAGGATCGATGAAGATCAAGTAGTAGTGTGAAAGGAGAAAAAGACAGATGAAAATAGTAGTATGCATAAAGCAGGTTCCGGACACAAACGAAGTAAAGCTGGATCCTAAAACCAACAGACTGATCAGAGATGGTGTACCAAGCATCATCAACCATGACGATAAATCCGGTATCGAAGCAGCGCTGCAGTTAAAAGAAAAAGTAGGCGGAACTGTTACAGTAGTATGTATGGGACCTCCACAGGCTGACGTAGCACTGAGAGAAGCACTGGCAATGGGATGTGACGAAGCATACCTGCTGTCCGCAAGAGAATTCGGTGGATCCGATACTTGCGCAACAGCGATCATCATCTCCACTGCACTGAAGAAGATCGGATACGACATCGTAATCACTGGCCGTCAGGCTATCGATGGAGATACAGCACAGGTTGGACCGCAGATCGCAGAAAACCTGGGAATCCCACAGATCTCTTACACAGAAGAACTGGACATCAACGATGCAGCTGACACTGTAACAGTAAAGAGACAGTATGAAGACAGATATCACATGATCGAAGCCAAGACTCCTTGCCTGCTGACTGCACTGCAGGAACTGGCAGAGCCAAGATACATGCACGCAGGCGGAATCATCGACGCTTACGCAAAAGACATCACTGTATGGGGCTTTGACGACTTAAAGGATGGACTGAATCCGGATCACATCGGACTGAACGGTTCCCCGACAAAGGTAGTAACTTCCTTCGGTAAAATGGCGAAGGGCGCTGGCGAAAAGCTGGACGTTACACCGGATGAAGCAGTAGCTGCAATCATCGCTAAGATGGAAGAAAAGCACATCATTTAAGAAAGGGAGGAGCCAAGAACAATGAGCAAAGATTTATATGTAGTAGCAGAACAGAGAGACGGAGAAATCGCTAAAGTCACTCTGGAGCTTTTAGGCGAAGCAACAAAGCTCGCAGCAGATCTCGGTGAAAAAGTAGTTGGAGTTCTGATGGGAGATGGAATCAAGGGCAAGGCACAGGAAATGATCGAAGCTGGTGCAGACAAGGTAATCGTGATCGAAGATCCGATGCTGGCAGAATACGTAACAGAACCGTATACGAAGGCTCTGACTGCACTGATCAAGGAATATGACCCGAACATCGTACTGTTCGGAGCTTCTTCCATCGGTAGAGACCTGGCACCAAGAGTAGCAGCAAGAATCCACACAGGGCTGACAGCTGACTGTACTCACCTGGACATCGACATGGAAAAATACTTCGAGTTCCTGCACGCAACTTCTACAGCTGATACAGATGCGATCGCTAAGAAGCTGGGCATGGACGACAAGACACTGAAGATGACAAGACCTGCATTCGGCGGAAACGTAATGGCAACTATTCGTTGCGCAGATTACAGACCGCAGATGGCAACTGTAAGACCTGGAGTAATGAAGCTTGCTGAGGCTCAGCCAGGAAAGCAGGGTGAAGTAGAAGACTTCAAGGTAGAATTCACACCAGAAGATATGAACGTAACCATCAAGGAAGTAATCAAGGAAACGAAGAAGGCTGTTGATATCACAGACGCTAAGGTTCTGGTATCCGGCGGTAGAGGAATCGGTTCCGCAGATTACTACAAGGAACTGCAGAAGGTAGCAGATCTGCTGGGCGGAGAAATCTCCTCCTCCAGAGCAAACGTTGATGCAGGATGGATCGCTAAGGACAGACAGGTAGGACAGACTGGTAAGACTGTAAGACCTGACCTGTATCTGGCATGCGGAATCTCCGGAGCAATCCAGCACATCGCAGGTATGGAAAACTCCGAATGCGTTATCTCCATCAACAAGAATGACACAGCAGCGATCTTCGATGTATCCGATCTGGGTATCGTAGGAGATGTTAAGGTGATCATTCCGAAGCTGATCGATGCACTGACGAAGTACAAGGCTGCTCAGAACTAGTATTTGACAGTTGGACTTAGAGTCAGATCAGATAAAAAATAAAGAGACTATTGGACTTGGCTGTTACAGCTAAGGCAATAGTCTCTTTTTTATGAAGATCACTTTCGATTTTCCTGAGGTCAGAACGTATTTACAGATCTTCGCACATCTCCGCCACTTTCAGCATGATGGCGCATTCGATCCGTTTTTTGTGGAGCTGGCAGCCCAGGTCGTAGACTCCGGTGATGGAGCCTGTGGT
>OLRT01002251.1_pt1 | contig 12324 bp, 10 predicted proteins | sample 1672021 | NCBI WGS metagenome assembly OLRT01 (sample SAMEA3136637, study PRJEB25190) | human gut metagenome | reverse complement strand
AGGGGGTCTGGATTTTTAGCATATCCAGAAGAATTAGATAAGTTTTTAGATGAAATATATAAGATTGATAATATGAAAATATCAATAAAAACAAGATTAGGAAAAGAACGAGCTGATGAATTTTATAAATTAATAGAAATTTATAATAAATATCCACTTGAAGAATTAATAATTCATCCAAGGACAAGAGAAGATTTTTATGGAAATACTCCAAATTTAGAAGTGTTTAAAGATGCATTAAAATTAAGTAAGCATTCTATATGTTATAATGGAGATATTTTTACACTTAATAGTTATAATAAAATAATAAATGAATTTCCAGAAGTAAATAAGGTTATGCTTGGAAGAGGGATATTAGCTAATCCTGGTTTAATTGGAGAAATCAAAAATAATGAATTTGCCAATAAAGAAATAATAAAAATGTTTCATGATGAAATATTTGAAAATTATACAATATTATTAAATGAAGATAAAAATGCAATGTATAGAATGAAGGAATTATGGGGATATATGTCACATATATTTACTAACAATAAAAAGTATTATAAGAAAATTAAAAAAGCTCAAAAAGCTATAGATTATAAAAATGCAGTTAATAGTTTATTTATAGAACAAGATATTATTAAAGGTGCTGGATTATTTAACAATGAAGTATAAAAATAGAATAATTTTTGTTAAGTACTTTAATGGTAAAAAATAATTTTGACTAACTTAAAAAAAGCTATATAATAGAATAAGTGAATTTTTTGTAAAATAGAATATGGGGTGACTTAATTTAATGGAAGATAAGAATAAACTTCAAGAGGAAATAATAAAGGCGGATTTAAGAAATGATGAAAAAATGTGGAAAAGTCTAGATGAAGCTTGCACATTAAATTCATTTTTAGAAAAAATGACTAAAGATGAATTAGTTAAAATAGCTAAAAAATATTCAGTAAAAGGTATTACAACATTAAAAAAAGCAGCAGCTGTTGAAAAAATCAAAGATGTTGTTTTAACTAAGGCCAATATTGCATTAGAATCAATGGAAGAAAATACTTTAAAATTTGTTGAAGAATTAATTAAAGTAAATGGATTAAAGAAGTATAAATTTGATGAAGTAATTTACATAAATTACTTAAGAAATAGAGGATTAGCTTTTTCTGGTATTAAGGATGAGGAAGCTTTTGTAGTAATGCCAGAAGAGTTAAAAGAAGTTATTTCTAAGCAATTAAATAAAGAAGTTAGAGATAAAGCAAGATTAAATGGAGAAATAATAAAAGCCATGGCAGGAATGGTTTATTATTATGGTGTATGCAACTTTGATTTAGTAAAAGCTAATTTAGAAAATATATTTGGAAAAACATTTGAAGAATCATACTTAAATGGATTAATAGCAAATGGTGAAGAATTAGGTTATGACTATGTAATTGAAGAAAAATTATTATGTCATATAGATGTTGAAGATGTAGAAGGTGTATTACAGCTTCAAGAAAAGGCTGAAAATGATTATTATAAGTTTGATAAAAAATCATTAATAAAAGCAGGAAAAATTGATTTTGTTGAAGAAAATAAGCAAGGAGCTAAAATAGAAAAAGTTTTAGGTGAAGTCTTTGTTATAGATAAAAATATATTAAAAGATGAAATGGTTGGGTTTATTGTTGCTATTAAAAATGAAATGGAAATGCAAGAAGCAATAGATAACTTCCTTGAAGCTTATGAAATTCAATCAGATGAAGAAAGAAATATTTTTGTACATGAATTAGAATTATTTGCAAAGAGCATTAGAAAATGGTCTTTAAAAGGATATACACAAGATGAAGTTGAAAAACTTAAAGCAAGAGTTGTTAACACTGTTAAAATAGGAAGAAATGATCCTTGTATTTGTGGAAGTGGTAAAAAATACAAAAAATGTTGTGGATAAAAGTAATTTAAATTATTATTTGGGAATGCTATGAATAAGCATTCCTTTTTTTAATAATTATAAATATTAATTAATAAATAATTTCAAATAATACTGGCTTAATTTATATAATTTATTTTATAATAAAAATATATGTTTATTTTGGGAGAGTGAAACAAATGATACAAAATGAAGCTAGAGATGTATTAAATACTTTGTTAGTTGATTTATTTAATGATATTTTAAAAATTGAAGCATCTGTACTTAAAGAAGGTGAGTTTAATGATTTATCTGTTACAGAAATGCATATAATAGAAGCTATTGGATTAGATAGAGAAATGACTATGACAGAAGTTGCAAGGGATTTAGAAATTACAGTAGGCACATTAACTACAGCAATAAATAGATTAATTAAGAAAGAATATGTTGAAAGAAGAAGAATTGAAGAAGATAGAAGAGTTGTATTAATTAAATTAACAGAAAAAGGTGATGAAGCTTTTAAGAGTCATGCTGATTTTCATGATGATATGATAAAGAGTATAATGAAGGAACTTCCAAAGGATGAAGAAGAAATATTAATTACTGCCCTTAAGAAAATGGTTAATTTTTTTGAAGAAAAGTATAATTTAAAAAAGTAAGTTTAAAATTCACATAGTTAATTTTACAATAAGAAATTATATATTAGAAATAAAATTGGGATAGATTAATTTATTAAAGTTTATTATGGAGTATGGGAGAGGTTAAAATGTATTTTAATTTAAGCATGGAAGTTGCAAAGGTTGCCACACAAATGGCTATTTCCACTAGGGAAGAAGAAGAAAAGTTAAAAGCAGAATATAAAAAAGAGGGAATTTTAGCAACTGCAGTTAATATTGGTGGAAATATAAATGAATCAACAACAAAAATTATGGAAAGAACTTTAGTAGCATCTAAAAGAAGTAATGTTATTAGGGAAGAGCATTTACATGAAGGTGGAGTAATTGGAGCAACAAGAGATGCATTAATGCAAGTTAGGGAAAGGGCTACTGGTCAAAATGTTGGAGGGAAAGTAGGAATTGCTAGAAAGGGCCAGCATTTAAGTGTATGTATATTTTTAAGTGTTGGGTTATTACATTTAGATGAAGTAGTAATAGGAATAGGGCATAGAGCTGTTCCTGAATAATATAAAATGATATTAATAAAAGGCTATATAAAACTTTATTTTATTATGATAAGTTTTTATATAGCCTTATTTTAATATATGGAAAAGAATAAAAGTTTTGAAGTAGTAAAGTTTAGTTATGTAATTTATTTCATATAAAATTAATTCCACAAAGTTAGTGTGAAGATAAAAGATTTTTCATATTTATATAGAATTAAAAGTAAGTTATTCAATAAAATATTAATATTTACATTATATCCAAATAATGGTATTATTAAAATTAATAATTTAATATAATAACTTAAGTTTTGGTAACAAAAGGATAAAAAAACACTATAATGATTAAATAAGAATAAAATTACATATAGTTTTATCGTTGTAGAAGGTAAAAAAGAAGAGTAATAGGACAAGCTAGGTTATTTTGAATTTTAGGAGGATAGAAATATGGTAGGAAAGAAAAAATTAGCTTTAATTTTAAGCGGATTATTAGTTATGACAGGATTAATGTCTTGCTCAAGCAATAACTCAAGTGAAAAAGGTGAAAATGCAACTAAAGCAAGTGAAAGTATTAATGAAGATGGTAAAACATATACTATTGGAATAAATCAATTAGTACAACACGATGCATTAGATGCATCAAGAGAAGGATTTATTGAAGGATTGAAAGAAAAGGGATTTGAAGAAGGTAAAAATTTAAAAATTAATTATCAAAATGCACAAGGAGATATGGCAATTGCAAAAACTATATCAGATCAATTTGTTACTTCTAATGTAGATTTAATATTTGCAATAGCTACTTCAAGCTTACAAGCATCATATAATTCAACAAAGGATATTCCAATAGTATTTACAGCAGTTACAGATCCTATTGATGCTGGAGTAGCAAAATCATGGGAAAGTTCAGGAACTAATGTTACAGGAACATCTGATATGGTTTCTATGGAAAAGCAATTAGAATTATTAACAAAATTAGTTCCAGATATAAAAACAATAGGTGTTATTTATAATTCTTCAGAAGCAAATTCTTTAGCTCAAGTGCAAGAATTAAAGAAAGAAGCTGAAAAGAAAAATATCAAGGTTAAAGAAATTTCAGTTACAACAGTAAATGAAATAAATCAAAATTTAACTGCTGCATTAGGAGAAATAGATGCATTATATGCACCAACTGATAACACTGTAGCTTCAGCTTATGATTTAGTAGGAAATATTTGTTTAAGCAAAAATATACCTATATTATGTGGTGAAGAAGCTGGAGTATCAAAAGGTGGACTTTGTTCAAGTGGTATAGATTATAATAAGTTAGGAAAAGAAGCAGGATATAAGGCTGCTGAAATTTTAAATGGAAAATCACCAAGTGATATAGAAATAACAACTTTAAGTGATATGACAATAACAATTAATACTGATGTAGTTAAAAAATTAAATATAACTGTTCCAGATGATATTAATTCTAAGGCTGCTAAAGTAACTGGAGGGGTTAAATAGTGGAATTAGTAGTTAATGCATTAGAACAAGGTTTATTATTTGCATTAGTTGCAATGGGAGTTTATATAACTTATAAGATATTGGATTTTCCAGATCTTTCAGTGGATGGGACGTTTCCTTTGGGAGCAGCAATATCAGCAGCATTTTTAGTAAATGGAGTAAATGCATGGGTATCTATAATTGTAGCAACAATTGGAGGTGCAATTGCAGGAGCTATAACAGGTTTTTTACATGTTAAGCTTAAAATAAGTAATTTAATGTCTGGAATACTTGTAATGATGGGGCTTTATTCAGTTAATTTAAGAATAATGGGTAAATCTAATATACCTTTATTTAATACAAATTATATTTTTAAGGATATTAAGATAAGTCCAATATTTATCATTTTAGCAATAGTAATAGTTGTAAAAGTTATTTTAGACTTATATTTAAAAACTAAAAGTGGATTTTTACTTACAGCAGTAGGAGATAATGAACAAGTAGTATCTTCACTTGGAGTAAATAAAAACTTAGTAAAAGTTTTAGGATTGGCAATTAGCAATGGATTAGTATCATTAGCAGGAGCATTAACAGCTCAGCACCAAGGATTTTCAGATGTTACTATGGGAACAGGTATAGTAGTAATGGGATTAGCTGCAGTAATAATAGGTGTATCTATATTTGGAAAGATATCATTTATAAAAGTTACTACTTTATCCATATTTGGAGCTATTATATATAAATTAGTAATAGCAGTTGCTTTATGGATGAAATTAAATCCAAATGACTTAAAGATATTAACAGCTGTTTTAGTTGCAATAGCACTAGCTGCAAATAATAATGTATTTAAATTTAAACGTAAAAAGAGTAATACAAAATCAATTAATGATAAGGGTGGTGATGATGATGCTAAAGATTCTGGGATTATGCAAGGTTTTTAATACTAACACCATAAATGAAAATAAGGTTTTTGATAATTTTAATGTTGATATAAAGAAAGGTGAATTTGTTACTATTATTGGTTCTAATGGAGCTGGAAAATCAACTTTATTAAATTTAATAAGTGGAAATATAAGTGTTGATTCTGGATTAATATTATTAGATGGAAAAGATGTATCTCATAAAGATGAATTTAAACGAGCAAAGCAAATAGGAAGAGTATATCAAAATCCATCATTAGGTGTATCACCTAACATGACAATATTAGAAAATTTATCATTAGCAGATAATAAAGGTAAAAGATATGGCCTTTCCTTTGGGATTAATAAAAAAAGAATAGATTATTATAAGGAATTATTAACTAAGATTGATTTAGGATTAGAAAATAAGCTTTATAATAAGGTTACATTATTATCAGGAGGACAAAGACAAGCATTAACATTAATGATGGCTGTTATGTCTGAACCAAAATTATTACTTCTTGATGAACATACAGCTGCTTTAGATCCTAAAACATCAGCTAAGGTTATGGAAATTACTAAGGAAGTTGTTAAAGAAAAGGGGATTACTACAATAATGGTAACTCATAATATGAAGCATGCTTTAGAATGTGGAAATAGATTGCTTATGATGCATCAAGGAAAAATAATTATTGATGTTAAGGGAAAAGAAAAGAAAAATTTAACTACAGAGAAGTTAATGGAGATGTTTAGCAAAGCAAATGCATTAGGTGAATTAAGTGATAGGAGTTTATTAACATCTCTTGCTTAATAGATAAAAAATAAATATATATAGCATATGCTCCCTTTATGGTAGATTGGTTTATAAATTTAAACTGTTTATCATAATGGGAGCATATTATTTAATTGATATTTTGATTTTGTTATTTCAGGATATTTACCAACTGAATCTAACATAACTAACACATTCGTATACGGCAATTTTAATAACATAGGATCTAAACCCGTTCCAAATCCTGCGCTCTCTTTACCTATTACTGTCGCAAATCCAGTGCACTGGGAAAATCTGGCAAATGAATCGGCTGCAGAAAAAGTTTTATCACCCATAATCAAATAAACTTTTTTAAAATCAAACAATTTCTCTGATTGAATATCTATGCAATCTATATATGAAAACTTAGATTCACTTCCTTGAACATCTATGCCATACGATTCCACATATTTTTTCGATGCCTTTCCATGACCTGTTATTTTAGATTTATATCTATAATCTGCTCCACTTAAATAAGACACTAACTTTTTCCATACAATATCCGATCCACCTTCATTATCTGAAATATCAATTATTATTTTATCCCCATGAAAATCTTGAAGCTCTTCGTTTATTTGAGCCAATGAATTTAACATACTTATATCAAAAGAATGAAACTCAATCACAAAGAATTCTCCGTCTTCATAGCAATCAGCACCTCTATCATTTTCTTCATGCAAATAAGAAGTGTCTTTTCCTAGTTTGGAATACGAATCAAACACCTCTTTATCCATTAGTTTCTTATAATTCCAGTTATTCTTACTGATTCTTTTGTCTTGAATTAAATTCTTATACACTTGATGTATTCTATGATATGAATCCACATCTACAATATTGAAATGGCCTTTTGTCTCATAATTGAAATAAAATTCAATTAAGTCATTTAAAAATTCACGATCATTTTTACAATTCATTATCTTATTTAAATATATTTGTTTTGTATCTAAATTCGGAATAGTATTTAACCTAAAAGAATTTGTTTCAACCACACGTATAAAATATAAATAATCTAAAACATATCCTATTGATTTCCTATTTATATAAAAAATCCCACTCAAAAATACAAATACAATCATCAAACATATAATAAATTTATTTCGCCATTTTCTCATATTCATTCTGCCTTTTATAGATTTCAATGCACATGCTCAAGTAATTCATAATACATTTGTTTTGTCTTCTTTTTCGTACCCAAATTAAACACATAAGACTTGGATGCACCTTTTTCATTAAGAACAATATAACTTTTATTATTCGCATTGATATACACTTTACCCTTATATATGTATTTTAAAGTTTTTTCACCTTTTTTTATATTTACATTGGCATCTCCAGAATAATAATCATCATTACTCCATCGATAGCCATTAGGTACAATCTCAAACTTTACATTATCATAAAACTGAACATCTTCTATATTATTAAGCGAAATAACTTCATTCTTTTTAAACTCTATATAATTTTCACCTAATTTGGCATCCACTTTAGGATTATCTTTGATACTTGTATACGTAGCATAAATACCAAACACAGCAAAAACCACGAGGCCAAAAATTATTTTTACTTTCTTGTTCTCTTTTAGTTTAGGAATAAATTGAAGTGGAAGTGCAACAAGACAAGTAATTAAGAATAGGATTAGTTCACCATAAAACTGATTATTCATAATCATTTAACCTTTCAACACATTTTATTTAAGCTAATAATAACATAAATGCCATTTAAGGGTATCAAAATTTATTTTTTTATTTTTTTGTACCCTTAAACACGCTTTTTCTATGTATATCACATAGAATATATATTATTTAACCGCAAGTTACGATAAAAACAAAGCAAATCTTTTTCGTCTCAGCTATTCTAACTTTTATAATTCAATTATTTCATCATGATATATTAAACGCGTACTTTCTTAGCACACCACTTCGAAACTAAATACAAAATCACACTATATAGTCCAACAATTACAATTCCTGCAAAATATCCAAAATAACTAGTACCTAATAGGTTCATTCCAAAATCTCTGTATGACATTGGATTGAATGTATTGATCTTCTGCATGTTTCCTAATGGCGATGCAAAAGAACAAAGACCCAAGACAACTAAAAATACAAGCAAAGATAAGTATTTGTTTTTCATAAGTTTAGATAATACAGTTATGAGTAGGACATAAAACGTTGTAGACAGCACAAGTCCAAATGTTACAAATAGTGTACATTGCCACAATGGCATCAACTCCATTCCTGGCGTTGTAAACTGATTGACACTCATATTCGTTAGTCCACTTGCCACAAGCTCAATATGATCCAATCCTTGTGTATCCCAATAATGAAAACCAGTAAATCCTGGTTTATAATATAAAACCGGATAGATCAGATTCGATACACCTTTAAAAGGTACAAGAACTATCATATAAACTAAAATAGGCAAGAAAACAACCAATAGAACAAAAAGCACGTCAGAAATCAAATTCCATCTCACATATTTTTTCTTTACTCCAGAAATAGTTAGAATTGTTTTTTCTGTCTTTGCTCGTCTTTCTCTTTGTTGAAACAATAGAAGTCCAACCAGCAAAGGTAAAACTACAGGCAATATATATCGAGCTATCTGTAGTGAAACACTGGATGCATCCACATATGAATATGTTATTGGAGTAAGATCATGTTTTAGCAAGTAGTCAAAGTAACGAGCCTGCTGCATTGAACAAAAATATAAATTATTATCATTTGATTTTTGTACAATTAATTTCTCGTATTGCGACAAATCAGGTAATCCATATTCCTTCCTTAATTCTTCTAGAACATCTGCATGTTCAAAATAGGAATCATTAGGCATGTTTGAAGTCACCATATACCACTGTGCTTCCAACACGCTCACCTTTACTTTATATTCACAATATGACTTCCAATTTTTTTCTTTTCCATCCTGCTCACCCTTATCAATAGTCTGACGTATCAAATTTACTTCATCCATAAATTCTTGGCAAAGTTTGGGATCATTCTTTTGTGAAACACTTGCTATACTAATGCCTAGTGATGTTTGATATGGACTTTCTGTAAATGATTTTGTATTCAAAATAAACAACAAAGCAATCTCACAAATGATGAATAGTACCACTAGAATTAGATTTTCTTTTCTTTTTAAATTAGATTTGATATTGAAAAGCACATAAGTCCACATTTATCTCACCAACTCTCTTTTTTTGAAACATTGTAATGAAATCAAACTACAAGACAGAAAATACATCAAGCTTATAATAGCAGCCAGGACAACCTGCTTATAAATAATTAGGTTCACAAAATCAATATGTAAAAATGGAATATACACAAAGAATCTAGAATAGCCTGTTACATTTCCTAAGACAAAGAAAAGTGCATATAGAATTAGATTTACAGCTACAATAAATCCATTATTTAAACTGAATGTAAATAACAATGCAGATATACCGACCACAAATATACTTTCTACAACTAATAGAATAATACTTTTCGCAACAATTTCTTTCACTGTATACATCTGATTAAAGTAAAAGTACGGATAATCACAATTTCCAATCCCAAAAATCAATCCAGAAAGAACGATAATCAAAAGCATCACTATTATCAAAAAAGTTGCTGCAAACAATGAAAACTTTATCTTATTCAACAATATTTTTTGCTTTGAAATTCTTGAAACATATAAGTTTTTATAAAATCCACTTTCCATTTCCAAACCGAATATATCGCATAATAATATGCATAGAATCAACATGACTACTAAATACAATTTTTGATTAAACAATTCGTTGAATATATTAAAAGTATTAGGTTCATATGGACTATTCAACATTTCAATATGATTCTTCTTTAGATATTTCAACTGCTTTGTTTCATTCTGCAAAGTTTGAACATCTCTTTTCTCAAAATCATTGATGATATACCCCTCATTATTTGCCTGCAACATCAAATGATTCCAGCTCAATTTTGATTCAATAAATTCATCTGTCTTATTTTCACTGTTGTAGTAAAAGCGGATCAGACCACTCGCATTGCGATAAACCTTTTCCCAAAATTCAGACTCTTCTTCACTTCCTGCTTCATCCATTCTGTTTTCAGAAACTCGATAGGCCTTTTGGTAGATTTTGATTTGAGATTCATTATAATGCTTATCCATGTATACGTTATAACCAATAAAACAAATAAGAAAGAATACAAGAAATCCAAATACACCGGCATTTCGTTTATTAAAGATAAACTTTTTAAGTTCGTACATCATAATGATGCCTCTTGAATAAACTCATTGTATACATCTTCTAATGTTTTGTGTATTTGAGTAATATTCTTGAGTATTCCGCTATCTGAAGTCCATGCAATATGCTACAGAAGTCCACATAATCCGTTAAAGAAGTCCATCTTTTTTAAATCTTAATACGTAATACAAGTCCACTAAAAAACACGGTCAAATTAAATCAACCGTGTTTTTTTGTTATTTCTTATTTTTTAATTTAGAGTATGTTTCTCTTAATGATTTTCCATGTAATGTAATCAAATAAGATGAATTTATTATCCTATCTAATATCGCATCCGCTATAGGTCCTCCATTTAATAATTGATGCCAACCATCAAATGAATATTGACTACAGAATATTGTTGATTTCTTATTACACCTTATTTCCATCAATTCAAGTAGATCACTTCTTTCTGATTCACTTGTCGATTTTAATAAGAATTCATCTAGTATCATTAAATCATACTTTCCTAGTTTTTTTAGATATTCATTATATTTTCCTTGAATCCTCATTTCTTCAAATTTTGAGAATAGTTCTGGTAATCGAATATATAAAACTGTTTTTCTATCTCTACAGGCATGGATCCCCAAAGCGTTTGATAACCATGTTTTACCACAGCCGGATGCTCCTACAAAAATTACATTCAAACCGTTGTTTATATAATTGTTTGTAGACAATTCCTCCATTTGCGAGCGATCGAGTTTTCTGTCTGGATTATAATTAATTGATTCCATACTTGCTGTAGAATCATAAAAATGTGCATTCTTGATAAATCTTTCTATTGTATGATTTACTCGACTATCATATTCCATATCAATTAATTCGCTGAACCGTTCATCGAATGATAATTGACTGTATTCTGGGTTTGCACTTTGTAATTCATATTGTTCTGCAATAACTGGTAATCTCATTTTCTTCAATTTTTCTATCAATTCACTCTTATCCATTGTTCTTGCCTCCGTAATAGTCTTTTCCTCGCACAAAGGCATGCATATCACATTCACTTTGTACATTATCATTTTTATCTTTCAAATCTTGATTTGACTGTAATATCATCTTAATATTTTTATAGCCAGGCTGACTGATGTGATCCAACGCCAATTGACACGCATTTTCCAGTCTGGTTTTTCCATATTTATCTGATAGTTTCAACAATGACATACAACCTTTATAAGCTTGTTCTTCAACTTTATAACGATCAAATAGTTTGGAAACTAAAATCGAAGTATTGTCTCCAATAGAGGCAGCCCACTTCATAAAACGGTCTTTGTTCCATTGAAATTTTTGGTGATTCTCCGGCATATGACTTTCATTTGTTGAGTATTGATTGATACGACCATATAATCGATCATGGGTACAAATTTGATTCATTTTATAATATACAGTTACAGTTCTTTTTGTGACTTTTACATCTACATAATTTCCAACGTATTCATATGGCACAGAATAATTCATTTTTTCTATCGAAATATGATAATTTAATTGAACTTTAGCTCGTTTCCATACACTCAACTCAAATGGCTGTTCAGGCAGAGCTTTCATAAACGGAAGTTCTTCGTCTAAATATACGCTTTTTCTGGAACCTTCCTTTTTCTGAAAAGGTCTGTTATTGAAATTGTCCAATTCTTTGATAATTGCTTTGTTTAGGTCCTCAAACGAAAAGAATTTCCTGTTTCTAAGTTTACCGACAATGGCTACTGTACAATCTCCAACCGCGCCTTCAACAGCTGCCTTATCTTTAGGCTTACGCACTCTTGTTGGAATAATAGTTGTATCATAATAGTCTGCCATTTCCTGATATGATTTGTTTAATATTGGATCCTCATATTTCTTGTTTTGGATAATTCCTACTTTTAGATTGTCTGG
>OLRT01002246.1_pt1 | contig 12346 bp, 9 predicted proteins | sample 1672021 | NCBI WGS metagenome assembly OLRT01 (sample SAMEA3136637, study PRJEB25190) | human gut metagenome | reverse complement strand
TGCACGAATGTGCAAACGCACCTGCAAAATCTTCCGGTCCATGCACTTCACCGCCGGAGCAGTGAATCGTATAGTTTCCTGCTGTCAGCTCACCGTCACAGTCGAACGAAAAACCGTCCAGTGTGCCGTTCTGACGGAGATACGCAAGCGAAGTAACAATCTTGAACGTAGATCCCGGCGGATATCTTCCCTGCAGACCGCGGTTCAGAAACACGCCGCTCTCATCGTCTGCGTTCAGTGCCTCCCAGTCCTCATCAATCGTATTGGGATTAAAAACCGGATTGCTCACATTGGCAAGTACACGGCCCGTTTTTGCCTCCAGCACGACAACTGCACCGCGGTATCCGTCCAGTGCATCGGCCGCGGCCTGCTGGAGTGTTGTATTCAGCGTTGTATAAAGACTGTCTCCCGGGTTCTTCGCATCGCTGAATTCATTCTTTACCTGCTTTAACTTACTTGTATGGGACTCCATCAGCATATAATTGTAGGAAGATTCGAGGCCGCTGTTTCCTTTTCCCGTGTAGCCAACCACCTGCGCAAACAGGCTGCCGAACGGATACGTTCTTACCTCATCCCCGTTTTCATCCGTCGTCGTCTTTGCCAGTTCCTGGCCGTCCGCAGAATAGATTGTTCCGCGGATCACGCGCTCTGCATAGTTATTCTGTCTCGTATTGTAAGAACTATTCAGAAATTCTTCCTTCCGCACGACATTAAAGTAAACGAGATACGCGATCAGCCCAAGAAACATGGCCACGAACAGGAACGAAACGATCAGATACGGCCCTGCGCCGTTGTTTGCCGCCTTACCAGTGGAGGCTGTTCTCGGTCTGCTCTTCGATCCGCCGTTCGAATTCATCCGGCTGCTCGCGGTACTTCTGGCGGGTTCCCTGTCCGTCGTTCCGGCTGCCGCTCTTCTTTCGTCTTTCGGTCTCTTCGTCCGGGCGTCGTTTTTTCTTGGCGCCTGGGTCGTTTTTCTGCTGGTTTCGTTTCTTCTTGTTTCGTCTTTTCTCAAGCTCCTCACCTTCGTCTTCCCTTAAGATGTACAATCCCTGAATGATCGACAACATCAGCACCGTGGAGAACATGGAGCTTCCTCCATAGCTGACCAGCGGCAGCGTGATACCTGTCATAGGAATAAATTTAATGGTTCCTCCGATGGTGAGGAACACCTGTGTCGCATATTCCGTTCCAAGACCCATGGCAATCAGTTTGTAGAACCGTTTGCTCATCTTCATGGAAATATTGATAATCAGAAGGAATGTGGACATGCACAGCAGAATCAGGCAGATTCCGAAGATAATGCCCATCTCCTCACAGATCGCACAGAAAATAAAGTCTTTCGTTGCAACCGGGATAATGTCAGGCCGTCCCTCGAAAAGGCCGGTTCCGAACCATCCGCCGGAGCACATGCCGAAGAGGCCCTGTGCTAACTGGCTGCTGATATCCCAGTTTCCGATCGGATCCTGCCAGAGTGCCACACGGTTCCGTACATGGGAAAACAGGAAATACGCCACAACGCAGGCGGCACTCATTCCCGCAAGTCCCAAAAGCGGATATCTGGCTTTTCTCGTTGCCACATAGATTACAACCACGTACGCCATAAAGAAGACGAACGCAGTTCCAAGGTCGGTGGATGCAACAAGGATCAGCACATGAACTGCCGCAATGACCGTTGCTTTCACAACGTTTCCAAAGGAATTATCCTCGCGCAGCATGCCTGCCATAAAGAACACGAGTGTGATCTTGGCAATCTCGGAGAGCTGGAACGTAATGCCGTGGATTTCGATCGACAGCTTCGCACCGCCGGAAGTAAAGCCAAGCACCATAACGACGGAAAGCATGGCAATTCCGAGCACAGCGTAAATCCAGGTCAGATTTTTCAGGAACTTGCCCTTTCGGACAATGACCGGAATGATGAAGCAGAGCAGTGTGGATGCCGCCAGAATTTTGTACTGGGACATCGCCTTTGACACGCTCAGTCTCGTCAGAATAATCATGCTGATCGAGAGCAGCATACACATGTTGTTTACCAGGATCATCGATGCCTTCCGGTAAATCAGGCGGTACAGGATCTGTACGCCCAGGATATACGCCATCGTGAGCAGAAACATCTGAATCGTTGATACTTCGCCCTCCTGCAGGAACATCACGAAGAAACAGATGAAATTCATCAGAATGATCATGATGATCTGCCGCATCAGAATGTAATGGCGCTCATCCTCATCCCGCTCTTTGAGTGCAGCAAACGACTGCACGGTAAAACAGATCATGAGGAAGGTAATCACATATTTTGATAACTGAACAATGGTATTTTCCATAAATTCCCCTTATTTTTTTCTCACCGTTCACTCTACTTTCCGGCGGAAATGGCCTTTGGTATATTCCTGTTCGGCCGGAACTGCGATTCCTTTACAGTACGTTCCAGCAAACGCAGCGGCGATTTCTTTTGTCTCCTCCAGTGTCTCGATGGTAAAATTCAGCCGCACCGCAGCCGGATGCATGGACCGGATCTCATCGGCTTCTTTTACCAGGCCGAGCGGAAGGCTGTTGTAGATCACACTGTAGCACGAGGTGCAGTAACTCTTCACCGGGAAGTATTTTCCCATCCGGTCTTTTAAGCGTACCAGAGAATAACTGTGATTGCAGCCGTTCAGGTTCTTCTGGACACACTGGGCGGAAACCATCATCGGAAGGTAGCCGTAGACCACCATTTCGCTGTTCGTATTGTCACGTTTTCCGATTTCCCGCTCGTTCAGCTCATACGGAACGGTATCACGCTGCACGCCCTGCTCCTGCCAGAATGCCTGCGCACGGCTGTTGTACGTGTAAACGCTGTAATCGAGCCGGATATCCTTTTCCATTCCCATCTCTTTCAAAAACGAAAAGCTTTCGAGATTGCGGATCAGGAAACCGCCAAGACCGATCTCCTTCAGACAGCGGAACGTGTCGCGGTATTCCTTCAGATCGCCTTCACGCACAACGTGCGGCAGCATCAGATAAACCTGTTTTCCCAGTTCTTTCGCCTGCAGGATGCCTTTTTCCGCCTGCTCTTCGAAGATTTCCCGTTTGAAGCATCCCATGCCGGCGTAGATCGTCGTGATCTCCGGAATCTCGAGCAGTGCATTCCACTGGGCTCTCGTCTCGGCAGATGCGGTCAGCTCCATTTTCTTTTCTGCCCTGCTCTCCTGGTCCGGTTTTCCAGATGCTTTTGCTTCCTGTTCCGGCTTTTCCGCTGCTTTTCTGCGGTATGGCTCTGTCATCTCTTTCACCAGCTGGTCCGAAACGCCTCTCCGCAGTTCGTTTAACGTCTGCATCGGCACGAAACAGTTGTCATCCATACAGACATCGAGTTCTTTGAAATAGAATGGTGTCTCGCCTGTCTTTTCCAGCTGTGTTTTTACGCGTTCCTCGGTCAGCGGCTGCTTCTTTGCCGGTTCTACCATGCCCGCCTCTGCTGTTACGCTGTATTTTCCGCTTTCTGCACTTAAAAACGCCGGCTGGCCCGGATACAGGGTCAGAAAGCCGGAAATCGGCTCTTTTGCCTCAGTCTCGATATAATCTCTCTGGATCTCATAAAAGAGCTGCTCATTTCTGCGCTGTTTCTTTTTATTTTCCTGCTCTTTTTCGTTCTTCAGCGCCATCATATCGCGTCCGTTTCTTACGGTATAATAGCTTTTGTTGAAACCGTCACGGTTATACAGCTCATACAGCTTTTTCATGTCCTCCGGCAGAACGTGGAAACGGGACGGCTTTTTTTCGTACAGATCGAGGTATTTGCGGTAAATGCTGACAACGCCCGCTGTATACTCCGGCTTTTTCATTCTGCCTTCGATTTTGAGGGACATAATCCCGGATTTTACAATCTCCGGCAGCAGTTCTACCGTACACATATCCTTCGGGCTTAACGGATAGCGGTCGCCCGGCTCCCCCATGCGGTGGTTGTCTTTATCGTACGCTTCGTACGGCAGACGGCACGGCTGCGCGCATCTTCCGCGGTTTCCGCTTCTTCCGCCGATCAGGCTGGAAAAAAGGCACTGTCCTGAATAGCAGTAGCAGAGCGCCCCGTGGACGAAGCATTCAATTTCAAGGTTGGTCGTCCGGTGGATTTTCTGGATCTCCGCAAACGAAAGCTCACGGGCCGGTACCACACGCGTCGCGCCAAGGCTCTCCAGGAAACGCGCTCCCGCAGATCCTGTCACTGTCATCTGTGTGCTCGCATGAATGTCGAGATCCGGGAACCAGGAGCGGACCGCCTTTAAAACGCCCATATCCTGGACAATCACGGCATCCAGTCCCTGCTCATAGTACGGACGCAGATACGGATACAGTTTCTCTTCCAGTTCCTCCTCTTTTAAGAGGGTGTTGACCGTCAGATACAGTTTCCGGTTCCGCAGATGGACGTAATCGATGGCTGAGAGAATCTCCTGCTCATCCAGATTTTTTGCATACGCTCTTGCGCCGAATGCGGCTCCGCCGAGATAGACGGCATCCGCACCGGCGGAAACTGCTGCTTTTAACGCTTCCATCGAACCGGCTGGTGCTAATAATTCTGTCTTCATCTTTATCTCCTAAAAACGGGCGATTACCTGTTCCGCAATCCCCCGTTTTTCCTTCTTTTACGCTTTTAATAAATCTTCCAGATCCTTATTTGCCTTATCAAGCTGCCGCTGCAGTTCTTCCCTCTCGCCGCGCACATGTTCCAGCTCGATTCGTTTCTCTTCCAGCTCTTTTTTCAAATCGCCGGCCTGGATTTCCGCTGCGATCAGATCGTGCTTCATATCGTAGGTTTCCCGGTCTTTGGCTTCCATATCCTCTTCGAGGGTATCTACCTGGCTTTTTGCTTTGAAATAGTCGTCTGCAATGTTCAGTGCAAGCAGTGTGTGCTTCGTATCCACCGACAGGCGGTTGTATCCGGCTGACTGGGAAAGTTCGCTGATCTTCTGATTCAGATAAGCAGCTACTTTCTGCAGATATTCCGGGCTCTCATAGCCTCCCAGTGTGATAATTTTTCCATCTATTAAAACCTGTGTTGTATTTTTTACAGCCATTCTTTTGCTTTTCCTCCACTGAATTTAACCGGACCAAACTCCCGGCTAATATAACCTATCATATACCGAAAATGGAAGAAAAACAACCTTTTTCTGCAAAAAGCGACAGAAAATGAAAGATTCAGGGCTTTTACTCTTCGATCTTACGCGGTGCCTCCAGCCCCAGGTGGTGCCAGGCAAATTCCGTTGCCACTCTTCCGCGCGGAGTGCGGTTGATAAATCCGGATTTGATCAGGAACGGCTCGTAGACATCCTCGATGGTGCCGGCATCTTCTCCAATCGATGCAGCCAAAGTATCGAGTCCCACCGGACCGCCCTGGAACTTTTCCATAATGGTGGTAAGAAGCAGCCGGTCAGTCTGATCCAGTCCGTAACGGTCTACTTCCAGCAGATCGAGAGCAAATGATGCGACCTCTTTTGTGATTCTTCCATCGTATTTCACCTGGGCAAAGTCGCGGACACGCTTTAAAATCCGGTTTGCCAGACGCGGTGTTCCCCTGGAACGGCGCGCCATCTCAAGCGCTCCCTGCGGGTCCACCTCCACATTCAGTACTTTTGAGGAGTGCAGGATAATGTTGGCCAATTCTTCCTCCGTGTAAAATTCCAGATGGTGGATGACACCGAACCGGTCGCGGAGCGGGGCAGTCAAAAGACCTGCACGCGTTGTTGCGCCGACCAGCGTAAACTTCGGCAGATCCAGGCGGATCGAGCGCGCCGAAGAGCCTTTTCCGATCATGATATCAATCGCAAAATCCTCCATCGCTGGGTAAAGAACCTCCTCGACCTGGCGGTTCAGGCGGTGGATCTCATCAACAAACAGGACGTCGCCCTCCTGCAGATTGTTGAGGATCGCTGCCATCTCACCCGGTTTTTCGATCGCCGGGCCGCTCGTTACCTTCATATGGGTTCCCATCTCATTTGCAATGATGCCCGCCAGCGTTGTTTTTCCAAGTCCCGGAGGGCCGTAAAACAGCACATGATCGAGAACATCACTTCGCTGTTTTGCTGCTTCAATATATACTTTCAGGTTCTTTTTCGTCTTTTCCTGTCCGATGTAGTCGTCCAGGCGCTGGGGACGGAGCGAACCTTCGATTTTCACGTCCTCCTCGAGAACGTCAGTTGTGATAATTCTTCTTTCCATCGTTATAAGGTTTCCTTCTTCCACAATTTAGGACCATCTGCTAAAACATATGCTTCAATGCCGCTTTCAGCACAGCCTCGCTGTCCATGCCTTCGGTGATTTCGACTTTCTTTACTGCCTGCAGTGCTTCCGTTCCGGAGTAGCCAAGCGCAGTCAGCGCCTGTACCGCATCCTGGAAGGCATCCGGTTCGCCTGCCTGCCGTACCGCCGCAGCCGCCTGATTTCCTGCCAGCTTCTGCTCGAACGCTTCCTGCAGGTCGAATTTGTCTTTTAATTCCAGAATCAGCTTCTGCGCGGTCTTCTTTCCGATGCCCGGTGTTTTGGCAATCGCCTGGACATCTTCCGAGAGGACGGCAAAGCGCAGATTGTCTGCAGTAAGCGTGGACAGCACCGCAAGCGCCGCTTTTGGTCCGATGCCGCTTACGCCGATCAGCATACGGTATATTTCAAGATCTTCGCGGGACAGAAAGCCGAATAGGGAAATTCCGTCTTCCCGCACACTCATATGGGTATATATCTTTAACTCTTCTCCCTCCCGGATGCCTGCATCGAACATACTCGCTGGAATATTCAGCTCATAGCCGATTCCATGGCTTTCGAGAATCATTTTTCCTTCAGAAAGAGAATCTACAGTTCCTTTGATAAATGCAATCATGTTTTTCCTCCAAAGCGCCGTTTTCTTTTTTTGAAAGCGAACGCATATTCTATTATAGCAGAACTTTTCTCATCACGCAACGATTAGTCGCTGTCTTTCTTGCATGTCAGATTTTTTCGTCTTATAATATCTTTAGATTCAAAAAAGTTTTTCAAAGGAGACAAAAAACCTTATGCAGATCATAGATTCTACCCCCGCTGCTCTCTCTGCCGATCTTCAGATGTATCTGAGAAACGGCGATGTCTTTTTCGATATTGAGACGACCGGCCTTTCCTGGCGTACCTCGCATCTCTATCTGATTGGTGCGCTGTTCTTTGACCCGGCCGCGGATACTTTCACACTGCGCCAGTGGTTTCTTGATCGACCGACCGAAGAAAAAGAGATGCTTGTCTCTTTTTTCACGTTTCTTTCCGACGTGAAGCGGCTGGTGCATTTTAATGGAACGACATTTGATCTTCCTTACCTCACACACAAAGCACTGTTTTATCAGATGGAAGATCCGCTTTCGTCAATCGCATCCCTGGATCTTTATCAGGCACTCCGCCCGTTTCAGTCAATCCTGGGACTTTCTTCAATGAAACAGAAAAATGTGGAACAGTATCTCTCATTCCCACGGAAGGATCAGCTTAACGGAAAACAGTTGATTTTGGTTTACCACGACTATCTTCAGACACTGGATGAAAAGAAACTGGAACTGCTTTTCCTTCACAATTATGAGGATGTCCTCGGCATGGGTTCTGTTCTGGAACTGCTCGCGCTTCCTGCCCTGTTTCACGGCGATTTTTCTGTCCAGTCGTGTCGTTTTACCGGACAGACACTGGAAGTTTCACTGCAGCCCGAGCGGGAAGTTCCGGTTTTCCTCTCCCGTGTCTGCGCGGATGGTTCTCTTACAGCCTTTGGTTCACGGGTTTCTCTCTCCCTGCAGACGCATACGGCGGAGCTGAAATATTTCTTCCCGGACTATAAGAATTACTATTATCTTCCGCTGGAGAATCAGGCTGTTCACAAGAGCGTTGGCGCGTTTGTCGATCCGGAACACCGTCAGAAAGCAAAGGCTGCCAACTGCTATCAGCGGCGGACCGGTACATTTCTTCCGCAGCAGAAAGAGTTTTTCACCCCGGCCTTCCGCGAGGATTTCAAAAGCCGCCCTTACTATTTTGAGTGGTCCGACGCCTTTCTTTCGCAGGAAGATCTCCTGAAAGAGTATCTCTGCTCCGAGCTTCAGCTCTTTTTCAAAGACGATAGCAAAACTAGTACATCGTTTTCGAAATAACTATACCACTCACTTGTCTGCAAATCCGATTGCACAGGCATAAAAGCCTCGGCGTAGCCCGCTACGCCTACATTTTTATACCTGCACACTCGAATCTGCATCCTGCGTGATTGGTATAGTTATTTACGAAACGATGTACTAGAAAATAAAACAGCCGTACACGTTTTTGCATGCACGGCCGTTTTTCCGGGACTGTCCTTTCCAAGCAGTCCTTTATTTTTTCTCTTCTGCCTTTTTTTCTTCCTTTTTCAGAGAAGCATGATGCGTTCCCTGCAGATGCGGATAGGCGCGCAGATAACGTTTCGTTGTCAGGCGCATCAGCCAGTTGGTCGGAAGCTGCGGTTTTGTCATCTGGTCAAAGCGCTCCAGCAGCTCTTTAAGATCCGGCATCTTATCGCTGCGCACATCAAATCCAAGTGCCGCAAACCGTTCTTTCTGCTCTGCTCCGAACTCGGCCAGGCGTTCCTTCTGCTCTGCTCCGAACTCCATCAGGCGGTTCTTCGACTCGGAAAACGGATTTCTTCTTCCCTCGGCTTCTTTCCGCTCCTTCTCCAGCTTCTGCATCTGCTCCATTGCCTCAGACAGTGTCTGGCGCTTCTCGGCCAGATATTCTTTCATCTTATCTCTGGAATACTCTGCACGATACTGCTGTACTTTCGCATTCATCTCCTCGGCAAGCTGGTTAAAGCGGGATTTCTGCAGATATTTCAGAAATTCTCCCCACGTTTTCTCCAGACTGCGCATCTTCTGTCCCAGCTGGAATGCTGCGGCTGCGGAAAATCCAAAATCTACCAGATAGCAGACGGTAACAACGGAAACAATGATCTCTCCTGTAGTATCCGAAACAAGATTCACTACTTTCACGGCAATCGGCTGCAGAATATAGAACAGCCCCAGTGTAAAGAATCCCCAGGCAATCGAACTGCTGAGGCAGATCTTTCCCTGAAAATTAAACTTCTGATTGCTGTAGTCCCACCAGTGCGCATGAAAAATGGTCTCCATCAGCACGCCGGTTACATATTCCAGAACCGTCGCTACAATGACACCTCCGAAATACAGTGCCCAGACGTTCGCTTCAAACGGGCGCAGGATCAAGTATACCATAACAGCGCCGGTGCCGTACAGTGTCAGCAGCGGACCATTGACAAAACCGCGGTTGACCAGTTTTTTCTGCCGGATCGATACATAGGAACTCTCCCAGATCCATCCGCAGAAGCTGTACAGCCAGAACCATGCTAGAACGTGGTACAGATCCACACCCAGAATCTTCGTCTCCCACATAAACTTTCATCCCCTTTTTCTTTTCTGGTGCCAAAAACAGGATGATAAGAAAATACCGCAGACAACAGGTTTCCTGTCTGTTCAGGAAACCCGGTTGTCTACGGCATTCTAATCATCCAACTGCAGCACCTGCAAGTTAAATTATTCTTACTCTTCTACTGGCTCTTCGTTTTCCAGAGCTTTCATGCTCAGAGAGATTTTTTTGTCTTCCTCGTTGAAATCAACTACTTTTGCAGTGATCTCCTGTCCGATTTTCAGTGCATCAGACGGTTTCTCAACATGCTCTCTGGAAATCTGGGAAACATGAAGCAGAGCATCTACGCCCGGCTCAAGCTCAACGAATGCACCAAAGTCAGTCATACGGGCAACACAGCCTTCTACTACGTTGCCTACAGCGTATTTGTCAGCAGCGTTCAGCCACGGATTCTCTTCCGGGAATTTTAAGGAAAGAGCGATCTTGTCGCCATTGATGTCTTTGATCAGAACTTTTACAGTCTCACCAACTTTGAATACTTTTTTCGGGTTCTCTACGCGGCCCCAGGACATCTCAGAGATGTGAAGCAGTCCGTCAGCTCCGCCCAGATCGATGAATGCGCCGAAATCGGTAACATTTTTAACAGTTCCCTCTACAACATCGCCAACTGCGATGCGTGCGAACAGTTCTTCCTGCAGTTTCTTCTTCTCAGCAACGATGAGCTGTTTGCGGTCACCGATGATGCGTCTTCTTCTCGGGTTGAACTCGGTAATAACGAATTCAATTTCCTGATCTGCATATTTAGACAGATCTTTTTCATATACATCAGATACAAGGCTGGCCGGAATGAATACTCTGGTCTCCTCAACAACTACGGATAATCCTCCGTTCAGTACCTGTGTTACTTTTGCTTTCAGAACTTCATGATTCTCGAATGCTTCCTCGAGTCTCTTGTTGCCTTTTTCAGCAGCAAGTCTCTTGTAAGTAAGAAGGACCTGTCCCTCTCCATCATTTACTTTCAGAACTTTGACTTCCATTTTGTCACCTGGCTGTGCAACGGTGTGAAGATCGATGGAAGAATCGTTGGAATATTCGTTTTTGGTAAGAATACCATCGGCTTTGTATCCGATATTCAGGATAATCTGATCGTCTTTGACATCGATTACAGTACCCTCAACGACTTCTCCGTTTCTGATTGTTTTAAATGATTCATCCAGCATTTGTTCAAAACTCATTTCTGACATTTTTTGAACCTCCTCAATTATTTTATTCGGGGTGGATGCCCCAGCTGTAATACCTACGCGACCAAATGATTGAAAAGGCTTAGATTCCAAATCAACGAGTGTCTCTATAAAGTAAGTATTTTTACATTCTTCTTTACATATCTCATACAGCTTTTGCGTGTTTGAACTATGTCTGCCTCCCACGACAAACATGGCATCAACCTTCCTGGCAATTGCTCTCGCTTCCGTCTGTCTTTCCTCGGTAGCGTTGCAGATAGTCTTTAAAACAGTACTATCATAACTCTTTTTCAAAAAAATTTCAACTAAATCTTTAAATTTGTTGTAATTAAATGTCGTCTGTGCCACAATAGATATTGGTTTTCCATTTTCGGGCACAAAACTTTCCGCTTCTTCGGCGGTATGCACCACGGTAACCGGGCCGCTCGCCCATCCCATGATGCCCTGCACCTCCGGATGATCCGCGCTTCCGATGATGACGACGTGGCGGCCTTTTCTGCCCTCCTCGTCCACAATCCGGTGGATCTTCTTGACAAACGGGCACGTCGCATCTACAATCTTCATGCCGCGCGCTTCGATCTTTTCACAGACATCCCGCGATACGCCATGCGACCTGATCACAACGGTTCCGCCGGAAAGCCCCTCTAGTTCATCTTCCGAATGGATCACCTGCACGCCGCGGTTTTCGAGATCCTCCACAACCTGTTCGTTGTGAATAATCGGCCCGAAGGTGTAGACCGGCTTTTCACCGCTCTCAATTTCACGGTATACCGTATCGACCGCCCGTTTGACGCCGAAGCAGAAGCCTGCACTTTTTGCAACAGTTACTTCCATCTGTTTTTCTTCTCCTCTTTTCTCTGCCGCGTTTACATGCGCTCGCGGGCAAGGCTTAAGATCTTTTCCACAACCTCATCGATCGTCATTTCAGAGCTGTCAACGAGTACGGCGTCTTCTGCCTGTACCAGCGGGGAATGCTCTCTGTGCATGTCCTGATAATCACGCTCATTGATATCTTCCTCGATTTTCGCAAGATCGGCTGTCTGTCCCTTTTCGGTCAGCTCTTTCCAGCGGCGCAGTGCGCGGACATGGGCACTTGCTGTCAGATAGACTTTCAACGGTGCGTTCGGCAGAACGGCAGTTCCGATATCGCGGCCGTCCATTACCACATTGTTCTTCTCTGCAAGATTTCTCTGCAGGTTGAGAAGATGTGCGCGGACTGCCGGGTTGGCAGAGGTCTTGGACGCCATATTTCCCACTTCTTCCGTGCGGATACAGGCATTAACATTCTCCCCGTTCAGGATCACCAGCTGTTCTCCATCTTCATAGCGGATAGAAACCTCTGCTTCCTGACAGTGATCTGCAACTGCCTGGGAATCCGTTCCGTCGATTCCTTTCTTCTGCAGATAAAGTGCAACTGCACGGTACATGGCACCTGTATCTACATAGATAAATGAAAGCTCCTTTGCCACTCTTTTGGCAATGGTGCTCTTGCCGGCTCCTGCCGGTCCGTCAATGGCGATATTGCATCCCATTATTGTGTTACCTCCTGGTACATTTTGTATCTGATATCAGGGGCAAAAGGTCAAAAAGCTGTTCATGCTTGCATGATAAGGCTTTTGAACTTGGGCCCCGCCGAACATGAGGAAGTAGCGATTTACATAGTAAATCAGCGGATTCCGAATGTTCGAGAATTGCGGGAGCAGCTTTGCCGCGAAGCAATTCGTGGATATTAA
>OLRT01002244.1_pt1 | contig 12347 bp, 7 predicted proteins | sample 1672021 | NCBI WGS metagenome assembly OLRT01 (sample SAMEA3136637, study PRJEB25190) | human gut metagenome | reverse complement strand
GTTGGAACAGTCCAATGAAAAACTGTTTTCGACGGTGTTAACAGTGAAGGTTGCCGCTGTCAGCCGCGACGAGCTGGACATGTTGGTGCGCAGAGTCATGTCTGCTGTTCGGGGGAAGTCCTGCCCGGCCGAGATCGCCACACACATGCAGGCTGAAGCATTCACGACCTGCCTCCCGCTGGGAATCCGAGCGATCCCGATGAGGCGCACGTTGACCACAGCGGCGGCCGCGACGCTGGTGCCGTTCACGAACCAGGAGGCGTTCGAGGACGGCGGCTACTGGTACGGGGCGAACGCCCGCAGCGGGGAGGCTGTGGTGCTGAACCGCACCACGAAGGTCAACGGCAACGGGTTCATTCTGGGGACGACCGGCTCCGGCAAGTCGCAGGCGGCGAAGTTGGAGATCACCAACACGTTCTTGTCGCGGCCCGATGATGACATCATCATCATTGATCCCGAGCACGAGTACCAGCCGCTCATCGACGCGCTGGGCGGCCAGATCATCCAACTGTTCCCCGGCGGTACCCAACGCCTCAATCCGATGGACATGACAGTAGGCGGCGGTGAGACGGACCCGGTGAAGGAGAAGTCCGCCACAATTGTTTCGCTGCTGTCGGCGCTGCTGGGCGGGTCCGGCGGCCTGGACCTCCCAGAACGCGGCATCATCGACCGCTGCTGCTTGGACATTTTCGGGGCCAGGCAGAATGATCCGGTCGGGCCGGGACCGACATTGGAGACGCTGCGGGTCGCCCTGGTGGACAGCGGATCGCCGGTGGGCCGCCGAGTGGCTGATTCGTTGGAAATCTACACGGCCGGGTCGTTGGACATTTTCTCCCACGACACGACGGTGGACATGTCGTCGCGGCTTGTCGGCTGGGACATCTCGCGGGTCGGCACCGAGCTCCGCCATTTCGCTGTCATGGTCATCTGCGACCAGATTTGGCAACGGATTTCCGCCAACCGGGCGCAGGGGCGGCGCACCTGGCTCTACATCGACGAGTTCCATGTGCTATTCGCGAACCCTGCTTCCGGGGAGTACTTCAAGGAGTTGTGGAAACGTGGCCGCAAGTGGGGGCTGCTGGCGACCGGGATCACCCAGAACATCGACGAGCTGCTGGCCTCCGACCAGGCCCGGCTCATGTTGTCCAATTCAACGTTCCTTGAACTTCTGGGCCAGACCTCGACCGACGCGGAAACGTTGACAGAGGTGTTGAAACTGTCGCCGTTGCAGGCGTCGGCGTTCACCAATGTGGCTCCCGGCCAGGGATTCATCCGGTGCGACCAGGTTCAGGTCGCGTTCGACGCGCGCATGGATGATTCGAGCTTGCTGTACCGGCTGTTCACCACGAAGTTCGGTGAACATGCCGGCGTCGTAGTCGGGGACCGTGATGGCTGAGTTCCGTGCCACCGACGAGCCGGGCAAGGTGGCCGACCATCTCGGCTCGTTCAACGTGCAGTTGCGCCAGGGCATGGCGGTGGCCACCCATGCGGTCGGAACGGCGGCGACAGTTGGCATGAGGGCGGGGCAGGGCGCCGCCGACGGCCTGAAACCCGAGATTGCGGGACAGTCTGGCCATGCCGGTGACTATGCGTCCAGGGCGGTACGCCAGGCGAGTCGCCGGATCGGCCGTGCGGTCGGCGGGAAGATTCTTCCCGGGCGGATGCGAAATGCCGTCGGTGTGGTGGGCCAGATGAAGCAGCCCACCATGAACCTGTCGGGTGACCAGGAAGCTACCGAGGCGGCCACAGTCGCCGCCGAGGGCGGTGCCGAACGACGAATGTGGCGGGCCCCCCACGATGCCCGCCAGGGGGCGCGGGTGGCAGCGAAAACGGCACGCGGAGGCGCACGGGCGGCACGGGCGACCGGTCGAGGAGCGGCCACTGCGGGCCGGGCGACAGGACGTGCCAGCGTTGAGGCGGCACGACGGATCACGGCGGGCTTGGTCCATATGGGCCGGGCCGCAGCGTCAGCGATCAGTGCGGCGTTCGCGACAATGAGCCCCGCTGTGGTGATCGGGGTGGTGGCGGTCGCGCTGATAGCGGGCATTGCCGTGGTGATCGGTGGCACGTCGAGCACCGCACAGGCCGCCAGCTACGCGATGGGCGACGATTACCCGTTCAAGGACAAGCCGGTGGACACCCTCAACACCGTCTCGGGCTACTACTTCGGCAATTGCACCGACTTCGTGTGGTGGCGGGTCAACCGTGACGCGGGTTCCCTGGCCGCGCCGTGGCGGTTCGGACACGCGGACCTGACACCTGTTGACGGCAACGGTGCGAATTGGGGCCTGCCGTCGTCCCTTCCCGGGTGGTCGGAGACCTCCGATCCGGTCCCCGGAGACATTGTGGCGATCCGACACGGGGGAACATTGTCGGCAACCGCCGACTTCCCCGGCCATGTCGCCTATGTGGGTGCGGTCGATGGGGACCAGGTGACCACCGAGAACTACGGCAACGGACACTACTACCAGGTCCACACGACCGTGGGGGAGTTGCGTGCCGACATCGGCAATGGATGGGTGACGATCAAGCACAACCCTGCCGGTCGAGTCGCCACAACCGGGCTGGACCTGTCCGGCGGCGACACGTCGGGAGACGCGAAAGCCTATGCGTCATCCGTGCTGGACCCGACCGAAATGGCGTGCGTCGATTGGGTGTTCACCCGCGAATCGGGATGGAACCCGAACGCCACCAACCCGTCATCAGGCGCCTACGGTATCCCCCAGGCACTACCGGCCGACAAGATGGCCTCAGCCGGACCCGATTGGCACGACAACCCGATCACCCAGGTCAAGTGGGGATTGCAGTACATGCAGGACCGCTATGGGGGCCCGTGCGCCGCACAGGCGTTCTGGTCGGCAAACGGATGGTATTAGAAACGGACGGACGGAGCAGCCATGCTGGACCACAAGAAGATCAGGAACATCATCATCGGTGCGGTCGCGCTCGTAGTGGCGGCAGTCGTGGTGATCGTGATCGCTATCGAACACGCCGAAACCCGACGCCAGGAAGCCGAGGCCGCTGCCGCATCATCGGCATCAGTGTTCTGGAACGGCGAGCCGACGTCCCCAAGGAGCAGTGCAGCATCACCGAGCCAGGAAAAGTTGCAGCAGGTTGCCGATGTCACGTTGAAGGTCGTGAGCTGGAAGGACAGTGACGGCAAGAACCTGGGCGCCACCGACCCCATGATCGACGACAAGGTTGCGCAAACCTACAAGGCACCATGGCCCGAAGTGCTCGACGGTAAGACCGGCGCACAGGTCTACATGCTCGGGTCCTCCACCGATCCCCACGGGGACCACACCGCACACGTGGGCGACGTGACCTCCAATACAAATATGTACCAAACCACAATGGTCGTCACCAGCTATTGGCGGGCCACCTGGTGGGAGCAAGCCGAAGGCCAGTCTGCGGTACAGAAGTCGTACACATCCAAGGGCACCGACTCATGGGGTGTCACCTACGACTGGGCCACAGACAAGATCATCGCCATCACCTCGCCGCATGTGATCCTGACGAAGCAGGTGGTGGGCTCGTGAAGATGACCAGTCGTATGGGGTCCTCCGACACGGCCGCCCTGGTCACGCTGGCGGACCAGAACCAGACCATCCGTGGCGAGACGCCCGATGATGTGCGGGCCTCCATCATTTCCACCGCGTCGGCGTGGGCGTCAGCCCATGGTGAGGCCGTCTACCTTGAATCGACCGAGGACGGCCAGACCTGGGCTATCCAAGTCACACCGGACGGTTCGATGGACGAAGTACCCGTCGCCGCGTCCAACTCTTCCAACGTGCCGGCGGGCACGGCCAGCGCGCCGCAGGAGGACTTGTTCGGTGTCGATCCGGTCACCGAGCCGATACCCGTCGTATCCAGCGCCGCCAGGGCCACAGAACACCGACCGGCCAGCCCAGAGAGGACACCGGAGCTCGACGCTTCCGACACTGCGGCTGATGCGGGACTGGGTATCCTCACCGGCCGGCCACAAGCGACACCTACCGGCCAACCGGGGGGCGTCGACAATCCGTTCCGGCGTCCCGGTAGCCGCACGTCCCCGGCACTGTCCCAGACGGGCTCGGTGCGTGTGATGGTCGCTAACACGGCCGGCGGGGCCGGAAAGACCCCCACTTTGATCGGTGTCGCCCAGGCGATGGCCGCCCAGCGTGGCGGCGAGTGGGTGCTCGTTGACCTGAACCCCACCGGCAACCTGGGCGACATGGCCGGGGTGGATCATCAAGCACCATTGCCGGACCTGATCGAATGGCTCCACGCGAACCCGAACCCCACGCGCACGCAGTTGCAGCAGCACTTGGCGTGGTCGTCGCGGTTGGGGTGCTGGATCATCACGTCACGGGAGACGGTCACCGGGCCGGACGGGACGCCGATAGATGGTCCCGGACCGTCCGGGGAGGATACCCGGCGTGTCCTGGCCGTGTTGGCTGAACAATTCAGCCTGATCGGTATGGATACCGGCAACAACGACCTGGAATGGGCCTACCGGGTTGCCGCAGAGACCGCAGACAGGCTGGTGGTCGCCACCACTGGTAGCGCCAAGTCGCACGCTGGTGCGCTCGCCACCGTGGCGGACCTGTGGGACCTGGGCTACCACGACCTTGCCCGGCAGGCGGTCGTGGTCAACATGACACCCCGAATCAAGCTGCCCGGCATGAACTCACGTCGCCAGGGCCTCGACGGGCTCGGGTTGCGTGTCGTCGATGTGCCCTACGACCGGCAGGTCGCAGCGATGCGCCCTGACCGGATGGGCCGGGCCGTGCAGGCCGCATATACCCGTGTCGCCGACGTGTTGGGCAACAACCCATGACCACCAACCCGTACCGGTCTGCCGCGATGCAGGCCGCTGCCGACGCGAAACGACGGCGGCGGCCGGTCCGACTCATGGCCGTCATTGCGATGGCGGCCGGACTGGTGATCGTCGCCGGTGTGGGGGCGTTAGCCTGGATGCAGGCAACCCGGAATCCGACGGCGGCAGCCGCCAGTAACTCCTCTTCGGTGTCGCCCTCCCCGTCACCGTCCGGGTCGGCATCACCCGACGCGTCGTCGCCGGCTTCTGAGCCGGTCGCCGATCCGGCCACGGTCGCGGCCGCGCAGGAACAGGCCCCGGCACCGGCGGTGACGGTCACGAGGCAGGCGGCCGCACCGGCACAAGCCCAGCAGCAGGCCGCGCAGCCAAGGCAAGCAGCACAGGCCGGTGGGAACCACTACGTGCAGGGGTCCTTGTCCGGGTCGTCGTCGGGCTCGACGATCACCGCGACCGCATCCGTGTTGTCTGACGCCGCCTCGGCGTCTATCACGATCAGTTGCTCGGGTGCCGGGTCACGGTCCGGGTCCACGTCCGGCAACGGCTCGTTCACCGCATCCTTCGGGGGTGTCGGGGCAGGTAGCCACACATGCAGCGCCACGATCTCCACCAGCTCGGGGACGATCACGACCAACCCATTCAGCTTGACGATCTAGGAATCCAGGGAGGCACCGCCATGAACCGCGACGGAACGGACACGTCCAGTTGGACCGCCCTGGCGGCCATCGGAATCACCGTCGGAGTCCTGGCCTGCTGGCATGTGTCAGCGGTGGCCACGCTCGGCGGACACTGGGGGGACCCGCTCACGTCGATGGCGGTGCTGGTCGGGGCAATTGCCGGGACCAGGCAGGTGCCAACACCGTCCTGGGTGGTGTTCGCGCTCATGGTCGCGGCCGCGACCGTCGTGATTGTGCTGGCACGCATGAGGTGGCGGCGGGCCTATCCGGCGTCCCAGTCGGCATTGGATCGCCAACGTGGCCATTCGGCACGGTGGGCCAGCAAAAAAGACCTGGCGGACCTGATCGACGCCGGACCCGGTAAAAGGTTCATGGTTGGCACACTGTCCGGCCGCAGGGTGTGGACCGAGGTGGGCCGCTCCAAGTTGGTGCTGGCCCCCAGCGGCCAGGGCAAGACGCCCCGGATCGTGGTTCCCGACGTACTGCTGCACACCGGACCGGCCGTCGTCGTGTCAGTGAAAAGCGATGTGATGGCTCTCACACAAGCGCAGCGCCGCAGGGTCGGCAAGACGATGGTTTTCAACCCGGCGCATCCCACCACATCAGTGCGGTGGTCGCCGTTGGAGATGGTCACCGACTGGTCCAGTGCCCTGCGGGCAGCCTCCTATTTCACGTCCACCGCATCAGCGAACAAGGACCAGCAGCAATTCTGGGTCCAGAACGCTGAGGATTTCATGGCACCGCTGTTGCTGGCGGCCGCCCTGTCGGACGGCACCATGAAGGAGGTGAGCCAATGGGTCTACACGATCACCGAATCCTCCGCCGAGATCATTCAAATCTTGACCAGCCACGGATTCGATGACGCCCGCGCCCGGCTGTCCGCGTTGCTGGGGACCGTCGCGGAGACCCGCGACGGTGTTCTCACCACGGCCAGAACGATCATGAAGGCATGGAACCATCCCGATGTTGCCGCATGTGTGTCGGTCCGGTCCGGTGAGACCGGCGACAATGTGTTGCACATTCCCGACCTCATCCATTCCACTGACACTCTCTACCTTGTGTCGGCGGCCTCGGAACAGAAACTGTTCGCGCCGATCTTCGAGACGCTTGTCAACGCCGTGTATCGCGAGGTTGAGCTCGCCTATGAGGCCAACAACGGCCATCCGATCAATCCGCGCCTTGCCCTGGTCATTGATGAGGCCGCGAACGTCGCCCCCGTGCGGCGGCTCGCAGAGATCGCCTCGGCAGGGGCCGGGCAGGGTGTCCTTTTGGAGACCGTATGGCAGGACGAGGGCCAGATCATTGATTCCTATGGCCGCGACACTGCCCGCACGATCATGTCGAACCATTGGGCCACGCTGTATCTGTCGGGGATCAGCGACACTCAAACACTTACCAACCTGTCCAGGCGTATCGGCCAGGACTCGTTTGTGCGCTACTCGGTGTCCAACGACATGACGGGACGCCCCAACTCCTCCACGAACGTTGTGGAGGAGGATGTGGCCCCGGCTTCGAGCCTCGCCAGCGTTGGCCGGGGAAAGGCCATTGTCGTGATGGCTGACCGTAAGCCGGCACGCATGGATGAGCCTGGATGGTTCGAGGACAAGCAGCTTCGCGCGATGGTCGATCCGTCCGTCGCGGCCGTGTTCGACCAGGAGTACACCAATGGATAATCCCGAACCGTCAACGCCAGTCCGGCAGGTGCCGGACGTGTTGGAGTCCACACACACGCCGACCGGAGATTCCGGGCGGCTGTTCAGTAGCTTCCGGGTGTGGGTGGACTGGGTTTGCCACAACTGGGGGCTTCCGTCGGCCGGGCTGTTCCAACAGCCAGCAGCAGTCATGGAACTCGATACCTCGTGGCAGGAATGGTGCATCGCCTGGGGGCAAGGGGGGTCGCTCGCGGACAAGACCTTATGGTTCAAGGACTTCGCTGACCTGTGCGGCCGCGTGTGGGGCAAGCCGAAGAACCTGTTCCAGACCCTTACCAGCAGCGGAAAGTTCTGGACGATGCCCGATGCACCATCGGGCACCCTCGGCGCACTGGCAGCACCGACACGCGAAGAGGTGGCGGCCGTGGAATCGGCGGTGATGTACCAGGCCGGCGAACAGGACCACGGCCCGGACCCGTCACTAACGGCCGCAGACGCCCTATAGGTGGCGGCCGCGTCCACGGCCGCGCTCGCGGTCCTCGTCGTTGTCTCTGCGTGAGCTACGGCGCGCATCTTCGCGTTGACGCTCGCGCAGACGGTCCATGTCCCGACGCGTCGTGCGGCCAGGAGTCCGGCTACTGCGCCCGCCAGAGCGTTCCACGGTTCGATGCTCGGCCGGCTCCAGGGCTTCGGATGCGGCCTCGGGGGCCGGCAATTTCTCGCCGATCTCTGCGGCAACCCGTGCCCTGAAAGCCACCAGTCCGGCTTGTTGCTTGATGTCGGTGGCGCGGGATCGTAGGTCGGCGAGGTCGCGGGCCGGGTCGGTCCACCGTTCCACGGCGGGTGCCGCTTCAGTGATTGGTGGTAGCGGGGTCTGGGGGTCGGTGTGGCCGGTGAGTTGCCGCCATGTGTCGATGCGGGCGGCCTGGTATTCCCATGCACCGCGTAGCGGGTCCTTCGGGTCGGGTAGTGGCCCGAGGGCGTTCTCGGCCCATGCGGGGCGTTGTTCGGCGATGGTGTGGCCGCGTTGGCTGATGCGGTCGGTGATGGCGGCCTGGAGTGCGGCCAGGTTGGCGGCACGTTCTGCGGGTAGCCCGGCGGTGGTGGCGGTGGGATGGTCGAACAGTGGCCTTGATCCGGCGGGCATGTCCGGGGTGTGGGCACGCAGCCGGGCTTCTTCCAATAGCCGGTCGGCGATGGTTGCCGCGTTGCGTTCGGCTTCGGTGGCGGCGTCGAGGGTGCGCATTGTCTGCTGCCGGTGGCCGACGACGAGGATCGGGTTCGCGGGGTTGGTGACGGTGCCCCGCGAGTCTGCTTCCAGCTCCCGTTGGGTGTCGGTCGTGGCCGTACGTCGTTCGGTTTCTGCCGCGACGCGGGCAGCTTCGCGGGTGGCTTCCCGGACCCTGACGCCGGCGGCGTCGAGGGCGGCATGGGCTGTGGTTGCGGCTTGTGCGGCGGCCTGGACTTCGGGGTCGAGGCGCCGGCCGGGTGTGTTGAGGCGGGTCAGGGTCGCGTCGGCTGCGGCGGTGCGCCACCTGGCGGTGAACAGGTCACGGTTCGCCGCGGCCAGTGTCGCGGCCGTGTCTGTTTGCCGGTCTGCGAGGGCGGTGTCGCTCAAATGTCCGAGGTCTCGTTCTGCCCAGGAGGGGATGGTGGTGCTGTCGGGCAGGGTGACCGGATGCGGCACCAGCCGGGCGGCTTCCCTCGCGTCTGCCAGCCCGGAACGGGCAGCGGCCATGTCGGCTTGTGCCCGTTCCAACGCCTTGTCCAGGGCGGGTGTCGCCATGTCGGCAAGGGGCCGGTCGGACGGCGGGGTGGTGAATTGTGCCAGGTGGTCGGTGAGGATTCCGGCGACGGTGGCCGCGTCCAACGGGGCGTCGGGGCCGGTGGTGCGGGACAGCCGGTCGAGGTCGCCACGGGCGGCGGCCAACAGTTTCGTGGGGGTGATCCCTGCTGATTCCCCGGCCCGCATGGCCTCCCATACCTGGCGGCGGCTGGTACGGCTGATGGTGCGCTTGTCGCGGTTCAGGGCGGCCGCATACCTGTATGCGTTTGCGCTGGATAGTTCGGTGGCCAGGGCCCGGATCAGGTCGACCGGCTGGTCGGTGGCGGCCCAGCCGTCGATCATCTGCTCGGTGGCGGACACGTTGCTGGACAGTCTGGCGGCGATGTCTGCGAACGCTTTTTCGGCTTCCTTGTCGTCGGCGACGCCGGCCATGAATGCCTGGTTGGTGTGGGTGCCGCGCGTCATCGACGGGTAGGCGCTGTTCGCGTCCGCAGTCGGGGTGGCGAGCCACAGGCCGGCATGGACGGTCATTCCCTGCGCCATGTATTCGGTGACCGCATAGCCCAGCTGCACGTTCGCCGCGACGTATCCGGCGGGTAGTTCCACGGCCTTGGAGTGGTCGTTTATGGCCCTCAAAGACCCGTCGGGTCGGATCTCGGTCACGGTCCAACGGTCGCCGTTCTGGACTCGTGTCTGCCTGTCGGAGGAGACCAGACGGGAGTCTCCCAGCCGGGTGACGATGGTGTCGCCGACATGGATGGTCGCTTCCTGTCCTCCACACCGTGCAGTGGCCATGGGGCCATCTGTCTGGACGGTTCCGGCGGTGATGAGCCTGGCTTGTGCCTGGTGGTTGAGGGCGTCGGCCCCGGCGTTGGTGGAGGCGATCATCAACGCCGAATGGCCCGCGGTGACGTGTCCGGTCCAGGCGTCGATGATCGCCGCACCCATGGCGTCTGCTGTGCCGCCGTGGACCCTTCCGTTGGCCGTGTACCAGCCAACATCCCCCAGGTCGTGGAACCGCAGTGACGCTTCCGCCTCGGCGGGATCGACGAACCGGTGTACCTGTTCCAGGCGTGCCGCACCTGCCTGTCGGGCCACCAGGCCCATCGCTCCACCGGCACCGATGGAGGACAACTGCTTGTCGTCGCCGACGGCGACGACCTGCGCACCGGCATCGTTCGCGGCCACCACGATCCGGTCCAGGTCGACCGTGGACACGACGGCCGCCTCATCGACGATCACCACGTCACCAGCCGAAAGGGCGGCCGGTCCGGTGTCGGCGTGGAGCCACGCCGCGACCGAGAAAGTCTGGTCGGCGGCGATGGAATCACCCAGCGCGGTCGCGGTCCGGCGTGCCAACGCCACGGCCTGCACCGACCTGCCGGAGCGGTGTACGGCGTCGGCCAGGGCCGCCAGGGCGGTGGTCTTCCCGGCGCCGGCCGGGCCGATCCCCACCGTCAATCCGTGATCCGACAGCAGGTGCTCGACGAACGCCTGCTGGTCAACGCTCAACGGGACCGGCGACGCGGCGATCGCGGCCTTCACGTCGGCCACCTTCACCCTCGATGCGACCGGAACCATGGCCGCCTCTACCAGCCGGTCCTCACGCTCCAGCGTCGCCTTCGAGGTGTGCATCACGTCGTGGGGACGCACATAGATGCTCTGCTGGTCGCTACGTCGGGCGAACCGTGCCAGTGCTTCCTCGTGGGCAGGTGTGACCGCCACTATCCGCTCGTCGGCGTCCAACCGGGCCGCGATCTGGTCGCGGACCCCGTCAGGGATGGTCATGTTCTGACCGGCGCACCAACGGTTGATCGCGGCAGCGATGTGGTGGTCCTCCCACACAGACCGGTCACGTTCCAGGGCTCCGATGATCTCGCCGGCAGCCACCGCAACGTCGATCCTCGACGCCTCCTGGCGTGGCCCGGCGTGCATGATGACATCCCCGACATGGCCGGCGGCAGTCGATGCCCAGGCGGTTCGCAGTACCGCAAGGTTGGGTCGTTCCGTCTTGGGTTTGCGTGTGTTGTAGGCGGCGTACTGGGACAGCCGGTATTCCTCCTGGCGGGTCGGCCAGCGGCCGTGTTCGGCGCGGAACTCCTCACGCAGCCGTGCCACGTCGGTCTTGATGTGGGCACGCCGGGTCGAGAACCTGGCAATGTCCTTGTCCGTGATCTCGGCCAGCTCGATCACGGGCTGCTTACCTTCACCCATGTCCCGCACACGGGTCTCGAACCCTGATCGGCGAAGATTGTCGGCGAGTTGCCGGTTGTAAAGCTCGGAGGCAGCAACCGCCCACTTGTGGAGGAACCTGCCATCCAGGGTGCGCCAACGACCATCCGAACACATGACACGGTTGGCGATGGTGACGTGATCGTGGATGTCGGGTTCATCGTCACGGTTCGTCCAGTGCCGGAACCGCTGTGCCCACAAACTCGTCACGTCAATCGTGGCCGCACCATCCACGCCACGGCGCGAGAACACGGCCTGATCCCGCATGAAACCCAAGGCAGAAGTGAGTGCCTGCTCATGGGCAGCCTCGATGGCACCAACGACCCGTTCGTCACCCAACGCCCACGCCACAGACACCGACTTAGCCGGCGAGAACGTCATCTGATACCCGGTCACGGCGGCGCGGCCGCCTCCCGCATCGGCCCGCCCCTCAGCATCCGTCGGGACCTGCTCGATGAACTTCCTTGCCGCCTGAGCCACCACGGTGCGCATTTCAACACCGTCAAGAACACGACCAACACGCAGCTGTGCGACGTGCGTTCCCGCCTCAATCATCGCCACCAGCTGCTCTGGAGAACGCTGACACCCGGCCATGGCCCGCCCAAGCTGAACCTGTTTCAGTGCCCGCCTCGCGGCCGCCATCCGAGCACCATGAGACCCGACACCAGCAAGCTGACCGACAATGACCTGCTGAGCATTCGGATCCCACCCGTTCCCGAACAGCGCCGCCATCTGCGTCTGAGAGACAGCCCCAGACACGCTCTGCGTGTCGGCACCCATGTTCATCCAGACACCAGCAGGAACCCCGGAACCAAGGAAGTACTCTGTCAGCTTCTCCACGGAACTGCGGTCACGGTCAGCGTTGACCGTGTTCCTGATCAGATAGTCCCAGCCGCTCCCCGCAGTCATCTTGGAGAACGACATCATGACCACAAGCTACCCCCTGATCCCCCACAATGGGCCTAATGCAAGAGGTGTCTGCCATTATTCTCAGCATTTTCTTAGGTGTGTCGTAGCGCCTAATTGGTGTTGCTCCATCTCGTGGTGTGCACGGTTCGCAGAACGGTGGACACCACTGCCACGCTCGTAAGGTGAGGGCTACTGGGGGGTTTCGTGGCAGCGTTCCAGGTGTGGGCTGTGGGCGGGACCGGCCCGGCGTAGCCGGTGCCGTCCACAGCCCACAC
>OLRT01002241.1_pt1 | contig 12353 bp, 9 predicted proteins | sample 1672021 | NCBI WGS metagenome assembly OLRT01 (sample SAMEA3136637, study PRJEB25190) | human gut metagenome | reverse complement strand
CTGCCGAAAAGTACGGCATGAAGGGCAACCTGGTCGCCGGTGCCAACATCGCCGGTTTCGAGAAGATCGCCTCCGCTATGATGAGCCAGGGTATTGTCTGATAACCTGTAAAACCGCATAATTCAAAGGCCCGCCGTGGAAACACGACGGGCCTTTTTGTATCTGCTTTATTCTTTTACTCTTAGACAAAGGGATTGAGAAAAGCCAACATCATAACACCTCGATTGGTGGCGGTGCAGGCGTCCACGAGAGTGACCAAATTACTGGACGAATAATTGCGCTGGCCGCCGCCGATGTCAGTCCATTCCCCGGGAACCGTCAGCTTCAACTGGTCGCAGAAGCGGTCCTGCAGGGTCTCGAGGTCAACGGTGCTTTCGGGCAGGTCATCGTAGGAGATCGTCATGCTCAGGATGGGGCCATTGTTGGGCAGGTAACTGATAAAGATGGTGGCGTCCAGTGTAAGAGAGTTCTCCGGTGAGGCAACATCCTCCGGCGTGGCACTGCAATAGGTCAGTTGCAGTTGCTCTACACCGGCCGCATCAGAGTAAAAAATACAGGTATGCAGACCAGTATAATGATAGTCGCCTCGTTCAGCAGTTTCAGCGGCTTCCGTGACATCGACCAAGGCGAGAAGCGCGTTCAGCTGTTCATCGCTCAGCAGACCACGGCGGTTTGCCTGCCTCAGCTTGCCAGACATTCGTGAATACTTTTGGGAATTTCCCTCACCGACCAGAAAATTATTGGATGCACTCAAAATCTTCTGACTATAGAGGGCACTTATGGTGGGGTCCAGCCGCTCTTCATCGGTCATTACACCGGCTACGGCAGGGCGGGTGAGGGCCGTGGTGTCGGCCTGCCGGTCCCGCGCCTGGGTCAGCAGCGGCGGCGCAGCCAACAGGGCGGCGCAAAAGGTGGCCGTCAGCCAAAAACGGGGGTCAATCGTCAGCTTCTTCATGGGCGTACACCTCCTTGGGCAGGGTCAGGTCGACGGTGGTGCCTTCGCCCACGGTGCTGGTAAATTCCAGCTTGGCGCCAAAGGCGGCGGCAATGTCGGCGCAAAGGGCCAGCCCCACGCCGCTGCCGCCGTTGGCCCGGGCCCGGGCCTTGTCCACCCGGTAGAACGGCTCGGTCAGGTGGGGCAGGGCCTCGGGCGGGATGCCGCAGCCGGTGTCGGCTACCTCCAGCCGCCAGCGGTCCCCGGCGGGCAGGCAGCGCAGCGTAACCGTGCTGCCCGGTGCGCTGGCGTGAGCGGCGTTCAACACAAGGTTACGCAGCAGGTCTGCCAGCAGCACCCGATCGGCCCGCACGGCGGCGTCCTCTGGGCAGGTCTTTTCGAGGGTCACGGGGCAATCGGGCAGGCTGCGGGCCACATCCTCAAAGGCGGCGGCCACCGGCACGGCGGTCAGGGTCAGGGCTTCCTGCCGCAGGTCTTGCAGGCTGAGCAGCTGTTGGCTCAGGCTTTCCAGCCGGGTGGATTCATGGTAGATGGCATCGGCGGCGCGGCGCTGGTTTTCGGGCGGCAGCTCGCTGCCGCGCAGTAAGTCGGCGTAGCCGATCATGCTGGTCAGGGGCGTTTTCAGCTCATGGGTCAGGTCGGCCACAAAGCGGCTTTGGCGGTCGTTCAGCTGCTGCAGGGCAGTGGTGTGGTGGACCATCAACAGTGCCGCCAGCGTCAGTACGGCCTGCAACAAGAACCACTGGCGCAGTGTGGCGGTGCGGACCGCGTAGGCCGAGCTGGCATCCAGCGCTGTGACCATCCAGACCCAGACGCGCTGACCGCTGGCCCCGGCGACTTGATCGCAGAGCAGCAATGTTTGCCTGCAAAGGCGCATCGTGGTGGTGTCGGCGTCTTTCAGTGCGGCCAATTCACTTTCGGGGATGGTGTCGGGCAGCTTGGAGTAGATGACCCGGCCGGTCTGGTCCAGCAGGGCAAAGGTGCAGGGGACCGACCCCACGATCAGCCGCTGGCGGTCAAAATACAGCTGCCCGGCAAAGGCTTTATCGCTGGCGTTGATATAGCGGGTACCGCTGTCGTCCGCCAGGATCATGTGGGGCGAGTCGTCGGCCTTGACTTCCTGCAGGGTGTCGGCATAGCCGAACAGATTGCGCTGGTGCTGCAGTACAGCCTGATCGGCCAGGGTATCCAGCGCGGTGGTGAACTGGCGGTCCGCCAGCCACCCGCCCACCAATGCCAGCACCAGCGAAAAGCCGCAGACAGCAAGGGCGAGGGAGCGTTTCATGGGGGCCTCCTTTCTAAGGTGGTAGAGGGTTTTGACGGCGGGAGCCTTTTAGGGGTTACGGCAATAACTTGTACCCTACTTTGGGTACGGTCACGATCTTATGATCCCAGTGCAGTTTTTTGCGCAGGCGGTGGATGTGGATGTCTACCGTGCGCGGCCCGGCATTGCTGTCCAGGCCCCAGACTCGCTCATACAGGGCCTCGCGGTAGAGCAGCTGCCCCCGGGCACGGACAAGGGCCAGCAGCAGATCAAACTCCCGGGGCGTCAGCTCTACGCGGGTGCCGTTTTGGGTGACGATGTGGTTGTCCGGGTCGATGACGGCATCGAAAGCTTGCAGTGTGGCGGCCCGGCGGCCGGTGTGGCGCAGCAGGCCTTCCACCCGGGCCAGCAGCTCCGGTGGGGCAAAGGGCTTGACGATGTAGTCATACGCGCCCAGCCGCAGCCCGCGCACCCGGTCCTCCACCGTGGCTTTGGCCGTTAAAAAGATGACCGGCGTGCCCGTAGGGGCAATGTAGTCCATCAGGGTAAAGCCGTCCACGCCGGGCAGCATCACGTCCAGCAGAATAAGGTCAAACAGCGTGGACTCCAGCAGGTTGGCGGCTTCGTTGCCGGTGTGTGCCTTGATGAGCGGCTGGCCCAGGGGTTCCAGCGTCATTTCAATTAAGTCGGCAATGGCGGGCTCGTCCTCGACAATTAAGATAGGCCGCATGGCGGGCATCTCCTTCCTTTGGATTTGACACCAGTATAGCACAGGCGTTTTTCAAAATCATTTCTAAATGAGAAATAGTGCAAACAAAAAGGCCCCCTTGTGTAAAGGGGGCTGGCTGAGCGCAAGCGCAGACTGGGGGGATTGTGACCTTGCGGGGCAAACCGACTTGCCCGGTAAACGGAACGATCCCTCAGTCACCGTCGGTGACATATCCCTTTGCACAAGGGAGCCTTTAAGCGGTGCGTCAATTCTGCAAAAACTCTCGTATTTCCTTTTCTACTGCGGCTACTTCCTCGGCGAAAGCGCGGGCGGAGACGCGCAGGGCACCGTTGCCCAGCACGATGATCTGCTCGGCACCGTCGCTGCTCACCACGCGGGTGCGGTGGTCCTTTGCCAGCTCGTGGGTGGTGCGCTCGATGTACATGTCGGCGGTCTCAGCCTCCTGGGTGTAGACCACGTACAGGTTGTGGTGCTTTTCTACTTCCCGCATGCCGCCGCGTACTTTGTAAGCGTCAAATACCAAGATGGGCACGCAGCGCTTGTACCCGGCGTAGTTGCACAAAATGTCCATCAGGCGGCGGCGGGCGGCATCCAGGTTCATCTCGGCCATTTTGCGCAATTCGTCCCAGGCAAAAATTACGTTGTAGCCGTCCACCAGCAGGTAGTCCGGCCCGGTGGGATGGGGCTTGGCAGGGGCGGAAGAAGTCACCACCGGGGCCGGGCGGGTGTGCATGGCGGTGCGGGCGGCTTTGCCGTCGTTATCCGCCCCGGCGGGCTGGCCACGGCGCTTGATCTTGCCATAGGTGCGCTCAAAAATCGCCAGCAGTTCCTTGTCCTGCTCCAGCGTGCCCCGGTAGGCGGCCGCGCGGCGGCGGGCGTTGTTGGCCTGTACTTCCTCGTTTTCATCGGCGGCATCGGCGTCCACCCCGGCGGGGCTGTCCAGGCGGCGGGCAAGCCCGCTGTCCACATGGGCCTTGGCAGGCACCTCATCCCAGCGGACGAGATACCCCGCGCCGTGGCTGCAAAAGACCGAGTCGGCCGGGTTCTCCACGTCGGCGTCCGGGTCGTAGCCAAAGTCAGCCAGCACTTCGTCGGCGTTGTGGCAGGCATCGTACCCGGCGGGCAGCACAGACCAGCGGCCCAGGCCGTGGGTGTAGGCGGCAATTTCCCGGGCATAGCCCCGGGCAGTGGCTACCGGCAGGCGGCCGGTCAGGGTCACGGTGTCGCCCTGGGCGAGGGGAGGCTCAAAGCTGCCGCACATCCGCTGCACATCGGCCATGGTGCGGCCCAGGCAATCGGCGGGCAGCTCCAGCGTGAACTCATACCACGGCTCCAACAATTGCACGGCGTTTTTGGCTTCGGCCATCCGCAGGCCCTGGCGCACGGCGCGGTAGGTGGCCTGGCGGAAGTCCCCGCCCTCAGTGTGTTTTTGGTGGGCGCGGCCTGCAGCGAGCGTGATCTTCACATCGGTCAGCGGCGCACCGATCAGCACGCCGGGATGGGTGCGCTCGGCCAGATGGGTCAGCACCAGGCGCTGCCAGTTTTCGGCCAGACTATCCGGCGGGCAGTCCGCCGCCAGCTGCACGCCGCTGCCCCGGAGGCCGGGCTCCAGCAGCAGGTGCACCTCGGCATAATGGCGCAGAGGCTCGTAGTGGCCGATGCCCTCGACGGCAGCGGTGAGGGTCTCTTTGTACAAAATGCCGCCCTCGCTGAAGGTGACGGCCAGCTTGAACCGCTCCTGCAGGATGTTCTGCAAAATTTCCAGCTGCACTTCGCCCATCAGCTGCACATGCACCTCGGCCAGATCGGCGCGCCAGGCCACATGCAGCTGCGGGTCCTCGTCCTCCAGGGTTTGCAGCGCTCTTAACACGGTGTGGGGGTCGGCGTCGGGGCAATCCACCCGGTAGTTCAGCACCGGCTCCAGCAGTGGGGCGCTGGCGTCGGCCTCGGCCCCCAGGCCTTGGCCGGGGCGGGTGTTGGCGGGGCCGGTCACGGCCACCACGGTGCCGGGCAGGCACTCGCTGACCAGCCGGAACTTGCCGCCGCTGTACAGGCGAAGGGTGTCGGCCTTTTCGCCGCCCGGCAGCGTATCTTTTACGTGCAGCACGCCGCCGGTTACTTTCAGCCAGCTCAGGCGGGTGCCGGCATCCTCGCTGACTTTGAACACCCGTGCGCCGAATTCGCCCCAGGCGGGGGGCATCCGGGTCAGGGATTGCAGACCATGCAGCAGGCCATCCAGGCCGTCCAGCCGCAGGGCTGCGCCAAAAAAGCAGGGGAACACCTGCCGCCGCGCGATGGCCATCAGCAGGGTGTCGTGCTTAGGCTGGCCGTCCGCCAGCACTTCCTCCATCAGTGGTTCGCTGCACAGGGCCAGGGCCTCGGGGTCCGGCGCGGTGGTGAAATCCACACAGCCATCCCCGAACCGCCCACGCAGCTCCCGTAGGCGCACGGCGGCATCCGCCCCGGGCAGGTCCATCTTGTTGACGAAGATAAAGGTAGGTACGCGGTAACGTGCCAGCAGCTTCCACAGCGTTTCGGTGTGGGCCTGCACGCCGTCGGTGCCGCTGATGACCAGCACCGCGTAATCCAGCACTTGCAAAGCGCGCTCGGCCTCGGCGGAAAAATCCACGTGGCCGGGGGTGTCCAGCAGGGTCAGGGTGGTCTCCTCGGCGTCCGGCAGGGCAGGCAGCGTCAGCATGGCCTGCTTGGAAAAAATGGTAATGCCCCGGGCGCGCTCCTGGGCGTCGGTGTCCAGAAAGGCATCCTTATGGTCCACCCGGCCCAGTTTGCGCAGCACACCGGCACGGTAGAGCAGGCCCTCGGCCAGGGTGGTTTTGCCGCTGTCCACGTGGGCCAGCAGACCGATGACGAGTCGTTTCATTTATACAAACTCCTTAGAGAAAAACTTTCTGCAATCCTGAATGAGAGCTTTATCGAAGGTTCTCTCCCTCCGTCTGCGCTGTCGCGCAGCCACCGCTCCCCTTCTGACGCTTCGCGCCACCTCCCCCGTATGGGGGGAGGCTGTCTCGCAGAGGGCGGCTTTTGTGTGGGACAAAAAACGCCACCGCGGTGTGCGATGGCGATAGGGTCATTGTTTCCAGGTCCACCACAGGTATTTGATGTTGGTGGTCAGGTAGCGCTTAAACAGACGCTTGGGGTCCTGCATCAGGCGGTACAGCCATTCCAGGTTGTGGCGCTGCATCCACATGGGGGCGCGGCGGATGTTGCCGGCTTCGTAGTCAAAAGCGGCACCCACACCCACCATTACGGCCTGTACCTTGTCCTCGTGGGCGGCCATCCAGCGCTCCTGCTTGGGGGCACCCAGGCCGACCCAGACGAAATCCGGCTTTGTCTCGTTGATGCGGCGGATGACGGCAGCGTCTTCCTCAGGCGTGAGGGGACGGAACGGCGGCGAGTACATGCCGGCAATCACCGCGCCGGGGTAGTTCTTCTCAATAGTTGCTTTTAAAATATCCAGCGTTTCCTGCGTAGAGCCGTAGAAATAGTGGCGGTAGTGCTTGTCCGCGCTCTCTTTCAGCATCTCTTTCATCAGGTCGGGGCCGGTCACGCGGGCGGCGTCCACATAGCCCTGCTCGCGGCTGAATTTGGACAGCGGGCCGCCGTCCGGCAGGGCCATCACGGCGCCGTTCTGCACGGCCTGATAGGTGGGGTCGTCGTGGGCGGTCACAGTGGTGTGGACGTTGGCCACGCAGATGTATTTGCCGCGCCAATCCTCCAGCTTTTCTTCCAATAGGCGGACGGTCTTTTCCATGTCGGTGACAACAATATTTACGCCCATGATCTCGCAGGTATTCAGCAGGCGCAGGTCCACGAACTGCATGCCGCCCAGGGTACTGATCTCGGTGCGGGAGCTGACGTAATCATTGTACACCGGCACTGCGGTTACCCGCAGGTGGAAGTTGTCGGCCAGCATCATAATGCGCTGGGTAGTAGCTATATCCTGCACATCCTGGGCCAGTACGATCATATCGACCTTGTGGGTCTGCAGCAGTTCGTACAGGCTGTCCACGGTACCCAGATAAGCGGGCAGACCCTCGCGGGGGGCGGCGTCCAGGTAGCCCACATACTGCATGGCGGTGCTTCCGCGGCCCTCGATCACATCGCGGAAGAAGCGGTGGGCCAGCTGCCCGCCGCCGATGAGCAGCGCCCGGGGCACGATGTCGTGCTTACGCACGTAAGCATCCGCCAGCCTGTCAAACACCAGCCGCTTGAGGTAGATCATAATGACCGACAGCAGGTAATAATATACCAGCAGCAGACGGGAAAGCTGGCTGACGTAGAACACGTAAAACGCAGTAGCCATCAGCGCCAGGCCCATCAGGCTGGTTAGCGCGATAAGAAAAAGCTGCTTGATGCTGTTGCGCATGTGCAGTGTGCGGTAGCTGCCCAGCACGGCGTTACAGCCTACGATCACCAGCGCATACAGGGCCGAAATGGGCAGGAACGTCCAGATATCCCACATAAAGAACTGGCTGCCCATGGGTGTGTAGCTGCGCAGCCAGCCGGCAAAGATGAAAGTAAGGATCAGCAGCAGAAACTCGAAAGCGGCGTTTGCAAACCGCAGAAATTTGGATTTGTGATAATGCATGCAGGACCTCCGTTGTCCCGGCTGTCGGTTACAGGGATACAGCCATTCATTTTATAATAACATTATAAGGCTGCTTTTTCAATAGAAAAATGGCTACTCCTGGCAAAAGGGGCAGCCATGGGGTGTACATTATTCGTCCTCGTCGTCGTCCCGCGCCCAGTTGTAGGCGCAGCGCACGGCCTTGTGCCAGCCGCGCAGCCGCTTGCGGCGCTCTTCCTCGGAGATGTCAGGCACAAACATTTTGTCGATAGCGTGTTTTTTCGCCAGTTCCTCCGGCCCGGACCAGAAGCCGACGGCCAGACCTGCCAGGTACGCCGCACCCAGGGCGGTGGTCTCCACCGAGGAAGGCCGCTCCACCGGCGCGTTGCTGATGTCGGCCTGGGTCTGCAGCAGGTAGTTGTTGGCCGCCGCGCCGCCGTCCACTTTCAGCGTGGACAGACGGATGCCGGAGTCGGCACTCATGGCGTCCAGCACGTCGTTGACCTGATAGCACAGGCTGTCCAGTGTGGCGCGGATGATATGGTTTTTGTTGCAGCCGCGGGTCAGGCCTACGATGGTGCCGCGGGCGTACTGGTCCCAGTGGGGGGCGCCCAGGCCGGTGAAGGCGGGCACCACGTAGCAGCCGTTGGTGTCTGGCACCTTGCGGGCCATGTACTCGGAGTCGCGGCTGTCCTCCAAAATCTTCAGCTCATCCCGAAGCCATTGGATGGCTGCACCGGCGACGAAAATGGAACCTTCCAGCGCATAGTTCACCTGGCCATTCAACCCCCAGGCGATGGTAGTCAGCAGACCGTTTTTGCTGCGCACGGGGTGGTCGCCGGTGTTCATCAACAAAAAGCCGCCGGTGCCGTAGGTGTTTTTGGCCTCGCCCTTGTTAAAGCAGGTCTGGCCGAACAGCGCGGCCTGCTGGTCGCCTGCTGCACCGGCGATTTTGATGGCACCGCAAAAGTGCATCGGGTCGGCATACTCGTAAAATTCGCTGTTGGAAACGGGCTTGGGCAGCACGCTGCGGGGGATGTCCAGCAGTTTCAGGATGTCGTCGTCCCAATCCAGCGTGTGGATGTTGAACAGCATCGTCCGGCTGGCGTTGGAGTAGTCGGTCACATGCACCTTGCCGCAGGTCAGCTTCCAGATCAGCCAGGTCTCCACGGTGCCGAACATCAGCTGCCCGGCCTTGGCCTTTTCTCGCGCACCCTCTACGTTGTCCAGGATCCACTTTAATTTGGTGGCGGAGAAGTAAGCATCAATGATCAGACCGGTCTTTTCCCGGATCATCTCGGTGTAGCCTTCGGCTTTCAGCTTATCGCAGTATTCGCTGGTGCGGCGGCACTGCCACACAATAGCGTGGTAGATCGGCTCGCCGGTGTCGCGGTCCCACACGATGGTAGTCTCGCGCTGGTTGGCAATGCCGATGGCGGCGATATTCTCGGCGGTGGCACCGATCTTGTTCATGGCAGAGAGGGCCACGCCCAGCTGGGTGGTCCAGATCTCGTTGGCATCATGCTCGACCCAGCCCGGTTTGGGGAAATACTGGGTGAATTCTTTCTGGGCCACGCTGCAAATTTTGCCGTCGTGGTCAAACAGGATGCAGCGGTTCGAGGTCGTTCCGGCGTCAAGCGCCATAATGTACTTTTTCATAAGGCACTTCCTTTAGCGGGTATTTGCGATGATTAAAATTATTGTAGCATAACCACCAAAAACTGCAAGCAAAAAGCAGGGTATAGTAGCTGAATCTGCAAAACGCCCAAAACCGATTCCACAGTTTTGGGCGTTTTGCTAAATGCTGTTTGCTTATTGGTTGGCGGCAAAGATCCACCATTCGCCGTCGATCTGCACCTCCAGTGTGCCGTTCTCACTGCCGTAGCGGTAGGCGTAGCCGGTGCCGAAGTTGGATTGCCCATCTTCGGTGGGAAAGGAGTCACTGTCCACGGTGGAGGTAATGGTGCCGTCGGGTGCGGCCTTGGCGTCGCTGCCGTTGACCGTGCCGGTGTCGTAGTAGATAACACCTTCCAGCATCACGGCGTGCGCCGGGGCGATGGCAATGCTGGATTCGGTGCTGTCCTCGGCTTTGTAGGTGCCGTCGGTGCTGCCTTCCACGGGGGAACTGCCCTCGTCTGCGTAAGGGCTGGCGGCGCTTATCAGCGGTTCATCGGGGGCGGCTGCTGCTTCGGGAGCGGTCTCGGCGGCAGCAGCTGCGCTTTCCATAAAGTCGTTCTTGCTGCTTCCGGCGCGCCAACCGGCCACGCCGACCATCAGCAGCCCGGCGCAGGCGGCCACCGAGAGCGCGGGCATCCAGTATACAGGTTTCTTGCGGCGGCGCACGGCGGGGCGGTCGGCCGCCAAGATCAGGTCATCGTCCACCCGGCCGATGGCATCAAATAACTGGCGTTCGTTCATATGGCCACCCCTTTCTTTTGTAAGTATGCGGCCAGCTTGCCGCGGGTGCGGTGCAGCGTCACGCGCACCTTGCTTTCGGTCAGGTGGTAACGCGCTGCAATATCGGCGGTGGCATCGCAGTACCAGTACCGCCGCAGGAAAATATTGCGGGTCTCCTCGGGCAGGGTGCGCAAAAACTCGCTGATGAGCCGCCCGGTCTCGGTGGCGTCGAAATCGTCCTCCACGCTGCCGGGGGCGGCCACGCACTCGGCCAGTTCATCCAGTGGGGCAAAGGTCTGCCCGCTGCCGCGCTTTTGGGCGGTAGCTTTGTCCAGCCGGTCCAGCGCCAGGTTGCGGGTGATGCGCCCAAGGTAGGGGGCCAGCCGTGCGGGCCGGTTGTCCGGCATACTGTTCCAGGCGGCCAGCCAGGTATCGTTTTCACATTCTTCCACGTCGTGGGCGCTGTGCAGGATATTGTCGGCAATTTTGCGGCAGTACGCGCCGAACTTAGTGGCGGTCTCGGCCAGTGCCTGCTCGTCCCGGGCCCAGTACAGGGCCACGATGGCAGCATCCTCCATGCTTAAACCTCCTTTATACCTTTATATAAGGAAAGCGGGCGGAAATGTTACAGCAAAAGCCTGCTTTTTTGGGCAGGCTTTGGTTTTACAACATGTGTTTTTTGTGCAGCACCCAGGCCGACAGGATGCACAGTGCCAGCGTCAGCCCCAGCACGATGGCGAAACCGGCGGTGGAGTTGGCAAAAGGCATGCCGTCCGCCTGCACGTTCATGCCGTACAGGCCGCTGATGACGGTAGGCACGGCCATCAGCAGGGTGATGCTGGTCAGATATTTCATGGCGTTGTTCAGGCGGTTGTCCAAAATCGAGCTGAACAGCTCCCGCGTACCTTTTATATCGTCGCGGTAGATGCTGGTCATCTCGATGGCCTGGCGGATCTCAACGATAACGTCGTCCAGCAGTTCGCGGTCGTCGGGGTACTGCTCCAGCCGTTTGTAGCGGGTCAGGCGGTCCAGAACCGTGGCGTTGGCCCGTAAGCTGGTGGCAAAGTAGACCAGCGTGGACTCTAAGCCGTGCAATTCCATTAGGTCGCTGTCCTTCAAGTCGCCGGACAGGTTTTTCTCAATGGCCTGGCGGCGGCGGTCAATGAGCCGCAGCTCCTGCTGGTACATCGAGGCCGCACGGTAGAGCAGCTGGTAGACGAACCGCATCTTTTTGCGGGTGGAAAAGCCCTTGACCCGGCAGGCGGTGAAGTCGCCGATAACAGGTGTGTCCACCGAGCAGACCGTGACGATCAGCTCCTGCGTCAGGATGATGCCTAACGGGATGGTGGTGTAGATGCCCTCGCCGGAGTCAGGCACCTTGATGGGAATGTCCACGATGATGAGGGTGTAGCCATCCTCCAGGCTGATACGGGCCGACTCTTCCGGGTCGGTAGCGGCCATCAGGTCGGCAGGCTCTATATCTAAGGTAGAGGCCACCAGGCGGGCCTCATTTTCATCCGGGCTGTTCAGGCAGACCCAGCACCCCTCGCCAATCTCATCAACGCGGGTAAGCTGCTTGTCCTGGGTACGGTAAATCTTCATCATGGCAGTTGACCATCCATACATTATAATAATACCAGTATAAAGCCTGCAAGATAAAAGCGCAAGTATCTTTCTATATGCTGTCAATCTTACACCACCCATTCTGTAGGGGCTGATGCTAGCATCGGCCCGCTTGACGCGAACTTCATTTATGGTATGAAGGAGGGAGGCGTCCCCGACGCCCCTAGAGGAGAGATGTCTGCGCAGCGGACTGAGAGGGCTACTTTAACAACAAAATTTCCGGTATAGCCCCCCTAAAGGCCCCCTCTGCGAGGGGGGGCGAAGCGGGTGGGGGAGAGAACTTACGGAATAACCCTTTACCCCTACACTTGGTGCCGCATTTGCACAACACCACAATATACACCTTGCCCAAAAGTGCAATAAAAACTTTGTCAAAAAAACCAAAAAAAGTGCTTGACAAAGGTCATACACCTTGCTATAATAATCAAGCTGTCTCGCGAGGGGGACAGCCGCTAAAGCTTGTAACTACGGCTTGTATGGCGATTTTGAAGCCGAAAGGCTTCAAAAAATATCGAAAAAAGTTCTTGACAAAAGAACTTTTATGAGATATAATATACAAGCTGTTACGAAACAAGTGACAGCGCAGCAGGACCTTGAAAATTGAACAAAACTGAAACTTGTGGAACCTTGAACGTGGGTTTGGAAACCCACGATAAACAATTCCAAATTTACAAGTAATTCATACAGGACGCAAGCGATTGTGTCTGAGTGATTACAGAGATTTAACGCTTTGTAAGTGATTAAATACCATTTATAAAGAGTTTGATCCTGGCTCAGGACGAACGCTGGCGGCGCG
>OLRT01002231.1_pt1 | contig 12387 bp, 8 predicted proteins | sample 1672021 | NCBI WGS metagenome assembly OLRT01 (sample SAMEA3136637, study PRJEB25190) | human gut metagenome | reverse complement strand
AAAAGAAAATAGCCATTTTATATAAGTTAAAAATGGCTATTTGTCTACAATCTGAGCTGATCTATTTAAGGATCAGCTTTTTATTATCATATATATTTTATTTATATTATAAATTTATTTATCATAAAAACTACTTTTGTCAATATTTTAAAAATCTATTTTCTATCTTGATTAGTAGTTAAAAATATTGTTGCTGCATTAGGGAATAGTTTAAAATCTTTTGAGTCCTTAAATTTATCAACGTACTCTGAATTAATCTGAACTATATCTATTTCTCCTGCTTCAAATAAACTAACACCCGCTTGAACATCTTTTACAACTTTAGCGTTTATAGTTGATAAATTAACCTCTTTCTTATCCCAATAGTTTGGATTTTTTTCCATAGTAAATTGATCTTCTGTTTTCCACTTTGTTAATACAAAAAGGCCATTATATAAAGTTGTATCCTTTGAAGTTCCATAGCTTTCTCCCATCTTTGTTACAAACTCTTCATTTTGAGGGAAAAATACAAGGAATGATACTAGTTTATCAAAGTAATTTATAGGTTTATTTAAAGTTATTTCTAATGTATAATCATCTAATGCTTTAACTCCTACAGTAGAGGCATCTGTACTTTCAGACTTGTTAAATTCTTTAGCACCCTTTATATCATACATAATAAATGCATATTCAGATGCTGTTTCTGGATTTAATGTTCTTTTTATTGCAAATTCAAAGTCATTTGCTGTTACAGGAGCTCCATTAGACCAATTTTGATCTTTTCTTAGATTAAATGTCCATACTAATCCATCTTCGGATACACTCCAATCCTTAGCCATACCTGGAACTACCTTATCATTTTCATCAACTCTTACTAATCCTTCCATAGTTGCATTTATAACATCAAATGCAACAGTATCTTCAACTTTACTACTATCTAAAGCTTGTATATCAGTTTGAACTGCCACATTTAATGTTTCTTTATCTTTTATCTTAGCCCATTTATAAGTAGTTCTAGCACCATAATTATTATATATAAGATTTGATATTTCTTCTCTTTGTAAATATGCTAGACTCTCTTGATATAAAGGTATACATACCGCATCATCAAGTAATGCCTTTTCAGCTTTAGCATAATAACTAAATGCTTCATCTATATCAGTACTTTGCTTAGCTTTATTTAATTCTTCATTGAAAATTTTATTATCATAATTTGTATTATTGGCAAATACACCTTCTGGCGTATATGTATCTAAAAATGTTAATGGATCAGGATAATCAGCTCCCCATTTGCAAATTTGAAGGTCATATTCTCCATCTGAGCTTAATTGACTTTTTTGTTTTTGAGGTACTTGTTTTAATTTAACAGTTAATCCATCTAAATTACTTTCTAGAGCATTTTGAAGATATTCACTTATTCTTTTATTCATTTCAACATCATTAGTTAATATTTCTATAGTTACATTATCAAAATCTAACTCTTCTTTAGATTTTTGCCAATATTCTTTTGCCTTTTCTAAATCATAATTAAGACCTTGGTCTCCCACTAAATCTCTATAATCATTACCATCTTTATTATAAGCTAAGTTTGTTGGTACAAAATTTGATGATCCAATAGATCCATCATTTAAAATTATTTTAGTAAACTCTTCTCTGTCTATTGACATAGCTATTGCTTTTCTTGAATTAATGTTATATAGAAGTTGTGCAGATGTTATTGTATTTTCTTTTACATTACCATTTTGTGTACATCCTACCGACAATACTCCTGTTGTTAAAGCTAATACTAACATTGAACTTAATTTCTTAACCAATTATATTCACCCTTATATAATTATTAAATTATATTCCTATTCATACTATTAAAAATAGTTTCTCAATATTCCAATATATAATATAAACTAAAAATAAATAACTTATATATATTTTGATTTTGTAAAATATATATAAGCTAACTATATTCTATAAGTTATCCATATCCTTTTATTTATTAATAATATTTTAATACCTGCTCAATAATTTATCTAACTTTTATTCTATATACCTGTAAATCATTTTATTATTATTTTTTCAAATGTTCATTATTTTAAATATTAACGCATATATTATTATAATGTAAGTACATACAATAAAATTCTATTTATATAAAATTTATTATAGGGGGTGAGATTTTTATGTTTAGCAGAAACATCAAATTTTTACAGGAATTATTATTTTTATCTGTAGGTTGCTTTTTTATGTCACTTTCCCTAAGTGTCTTTTTTGAACCTCACTTAATAGCACCTGGTGGTATAACTGGTTTATCAATTGTTATAAATTCAATTAGCGGTGTTCCTTTATGGGTACTTAACTTATGTTTTAATATTCCTCTTTTTATAATTGCTTACAAAATATTATCTAAAGAAGAAATCATAAAAACTTTACTTGGAGTTCTCTTACTTACTTTATGTCTAAATTTTACATCAAAACTAAGTAATATAAATGCTACAAATGACCCATTACTTGCATGTATTGTAGGATCTGTATTAAATGGAATAGGGCTTGGAATTATATTTAGAATCAATGGTACTACTGGAGGAACAGACTTAATTGGACTTTTAGTTAATAAATTTTTACCGTCTATAAGTATTGCAGTATTAATGGGGATAGCTGACTTTATAGTTATTTTCTTATCAGGTATAGTATCTAAGGAGATTGAAATAGCACTTTATTCTGGATTGGCTTTATTTCTTACAGTTAAAGTTACTGATTTTATAGTTGATGGATTTAATTATTCAAGATCATTTACTATTATATCTAACAAATCTGATGAAATTACTTATTCTATAATGGACAAACTTGAAAGAGGTGTAACTATTTTAAAAGGTGAAGGTGGTTATACTAAAAATGAAAAAGATATTATATTAGTAGTTGTTGCAAAGCGTCAAGTTGTAACTTTAAAGAAAATTATTAAATCTATTGATCCCTATGCTTTTATTATAGTATCTGATGTTCACGAGACCTTAGGCGAAGGTTTTTCTAATATAAATGTTTAATGTAAATGCCCTATAGTCTAGATAATAAGAATCTATCCTATAGGGCATTTAATATTAACCTCTTTGACGAGGTGTTGGGTTATTCATAGAATTATTATCGGTTGGAAGACCATATCTCATTTTTTCATACATAGGTTGAGTAGGAGCTATCCAAACTTTTCCTTCACCACTAAATGTATTTAAGAATCCTTCACCATTTATAGCTGAACCAAATAAACTTTTATCTGATTTTGTAACGCTAAAGTTTACACCTTTAGTTCTAGCTATAGCAAAGTTTCCATCTACCTTTAATTCTTGACCTTTACTTATTTCACATTCTACTATTTCTGACTTTGGTACACTACATTCAAGTATAACTACCCCTGAACCAGTTAATTCTATTTGAAATAATCCTTCTCCTCCAAGTAATGTTGATGAAATATTTTTTTGCATAACTCCTTTAACAGTTATATCCTCTGAACAACAATAAAACATTCCTTTATCAACGATTATACTTTCATCATTTAATTCCATTATTATATAATGTTTATATGATGGTTCTAAAAGAATCTCTCCACTTCCACTATAAGTAGGCTTTATAGCACTTTCATTTGTTATACTTCCTGAAACAGCCTTTTTAAAAAGACCTCCTACACCACCAATATTACTTTTAGATTGTATATTTCCTTTATAGTAATAAAGTGCTCCTGCTTCAGTTTTTACTGCACTATTATTTAACTTTATTCTTACTTGCTTCATTTTTAATCCAGCTTGACTTGCAAAAAATAGACCCATAGCTGTTTCTACATTTTGAGCTCCTTCTAGATTATTGTATGCTATTATTTCAAAATCTACACCATCATATGATATACTGTCGATTATACTTATCTTTTCATCTAATCTATTCATTTCAATCTCCTTATTATTTATCTATTAAAGCTTGAATCTTATAATTAAAATATTGTATATACATTATATCATATATCTCTTATTACTCAAAAATCAATATATTTATTATCTATTTATTAAATCCATTATTTTGTTGATTATTATTTTGCATATTTATATGTCTAGATGGTTGTATAGTTGATACTGCATGCTTATATATCATATTTTGTTGTCTTTTTTCGTCTTCTAACATTATTATATAACTATCAAACCCTTTTACTTGTCCATTTACTTTAACCCCATTCATTAAATATATTGTAACAGGTATTCTTTCTTTTCTAGCATTATTTAAAAATAAATCCTGTAAATTTATAGCTGTATTTTTCATTTGTATATATCCTCCCGATAATTTAATTGAAGTAGTAAAATTTACCATTCCTTTTATTATATTTTATATAATTTATAGCATTTTTTCAATATGCATAATTATATCATTTTTAAGTACTTGACTGTCACTATATTCATCTAAGTTAAACCACTTAGCATCGTCATATCTTCTAAACCAAGTTAACTGACGCTTTGCATACCTTCTTGAGTCTCTTTTTATTATGTCTATAGCCTCATCTAATGTATACTCACCATCTAAATATTTTATTATTTCTTTATATCCTATACCCTGCATAGATATCATATCTTTTGTATATCCCATTTTAAGTAAGTTTTTAACTTCATTTATTAAACCATTATCCATCATTATATCTACACGCTTATTTATTCTTTCGTATAGATGTTCTCTTTCTCTATTTAAAACTATTATTATAGGATTATATTTTTCATTAAACTTTAAGTCCTTAGAAAAATCATTCATCTTTTCTCCACTTAAACAAACTTCAAGAGCTCTTATAACTCTTTTAGTATTATTTTTATGGATTCTCTGTGCAGCTTCAGGGTCTAATTCTTTTAATTTATTATGCATATAGTCTATTCCATTTTCTTCAAGTTCTATTCTTAATTTTTCTCGAAGCTCATTATTTGCATCAGATTTTGCAAAATCCATATTATAAATTAATGAATTTAAATAAAGTCCAGTTCCTCCTGTTACTAAAACTTTTTTATTATCCTTATTTATTTTTTGTATATAATCATCTGCCCTTTTTTGAAACTCAGAAACTGAAAATACATAATCTGGAGTTACTTCATCTACTAAGTAGTGTTTTACTCCTTGCATTTCATCGATTGTTATCTTAGCACTTCCTATATCCATATATTTATATATTTGCATTGAATCTGCAGATATAATTTCAGCATTTAGCTCTTTTGCAAGGTCTATTGATAAGTTAGTTTTTCCAACTGCTGTTGGTCCTGTAAGTATTATAATTGGAATTTTTTTCATATTAATCCTCTCTAAACTACATAATTCGTTTGAACATTTTTTCTATTTCTGTTTTCGTTATTTCTACTATTGTTGGTCTACCATGAGGACATGTAAAAGGATTTTCACAAGTTTCAAGTTCATTAAGTAAACTTCTTATTTCCATACTTTGAATTCTGTCATTTGCTTTTATAGCTGCTCTACACGCCATAGATGCAAATTTTTCTCCTTTTAACTCATAGTTGTTTTTTATTTCTTCTATATTATCTATTATTTGTAGTATAAATTTTTCAGATTCAGGAACACCGAATATAGTTGGTACACATCTTATCATTATATGATTTTTACCAAATAATTCAATTTCAAAACCAAATTTCATAAATAAATCTAAATTATTTTCAACATGTAACATATCTATATTAGATAATTCAAGCACTATTGGATCTAGTAACATCTGCATATTTATACTAGATTTATAGAACTTGTCCATATATCTTTCATAAAGTATTTTCTCATGGGCTGCATGTTGATCAAGCAAATACATAGAGTTTCCTTTAGACAATATTATATAGGTATCAAATATTGTTCCTATAACATTATATCCTGCTAATGAAAACTTATTAGATGGAGTTTCTTCAAAAAACTGTTCTTGAATATTGTCCTCTATTTTTCCTATTTCTTTTGTAAATTTACTACTATATTCATCTTTATTTATATATTCACTACTAGACTTATAAGTTAAATTATTTTCTTCATACTCATTATCCTGATTATATAAGCTTTCTTGATATTCTTTTTCTTTATCTAACTTTTCTATATCTTCAATAGAAAAAGAATTTTCTAAGCTAATATTACCTTCTATTATATATTCAGAACTAGAATCTTCTTTTATTATCTTTATATTATCTAATTCATTTATATTAGCTGTTGATTTTTTCTCATATATATATTCTTTATCTTTTTCTGTGTTATTTTCACTTTTTATAATATCATTAAATGACATAAATGAATCTATTGGCCTTTCGTAATTTTTCTCAATTACTTTTATATCCTCAAACTCTTTATTTTTATATATGTTTTTACTTTGATTGCTATTTTCTTTTACTAAAATATTTTTAGTTTTTTTTTTTTATTATTTTTTTCATATTTTCCTATTAATGATACTGAGAGTAAAGTTTTTCTTAGTATATCTCTAAGTTCAATATACATTTCCTTTTCATTTTCAAATTTAACTTCAAGCTTTGTTGGATGTATATTTACATCTATACTAGCTGGATTTATAGTTAACTGTATAAAACATATTGAATGTTTATTGATAGGTATAATACCTTTATAAGCTTCGCTTATAGCATCTAAAACTATCTTGCTTTTTACAAATCTTTTATTTATATATATATGTTGTAAGTTTTTATTAGATCTATATATATTGTTGTTTCCTATATATCCACTTATCTTAAAATATTTGCACTCATAATTTATCTCTATTAAATTCTCACAAATTTCTTTTCCATATATACTTCTTATAACACTTAACAATTTGTTATCTCCTGGTGTTGTAAGCATAGATTTATTATTATTAACATATTTAAATTGAACATGTGGATTTCCTATTGCAAGTTTATTTATTAAATCACTTATATTTATAGTTTCAGCATGAGTTGATTTTAAGAACTTTTGACGAGCTGGTGTATTAAAAAATATATCTTTTATTATAATAGTTGTACCATTATGAGTTCCTACTGGCTCTTTAGATACTACCTTTCCACCTTCAACTATTACTTTAGTTCCTATAGGCTCATCCTTTGTTTTAGTTACCATTTCAAGTTTTGATACAGCACTAATAGATGCTAATGCTTCTCCTCTAAATCCAAGAGAATATAAATCATATAAATCATCTATATTTTTAATCTTACTTGTAGCATGTCTTAAAAATGATTTATCAACTTCACTAGATGCTATCCCACAACCATTGTCAGTTATTCTTATAAGTTTTTTTCCACCATCTTGTATATCTATAACTACTTTAGTACTTCCTGCATCAATAGAATTTTCTATTAATTCTTTAACTACAGAAGAAGGTCTTTCAACCACCTCTCCTGCAGCTATTTTATTTATAGTTAAATCATCTAGTATATTAATTCTATTCATATTGTCCTCCCCTTTTTCTAACGTATTAGCTTAATATATTTCGCTAATTTAAAATTAATTTTAGGGTTCTTCAACTCTTAATTGTTTTTAACTTTCTTTTGTAATGAATATAATGCATTTATTGCATCTAGTGGAGTCATATTAAGCAAGTCTAAGTTTAATATTTCATCCTTTAAATTGTTATCACCTATAGTGTCGAAACTCATTTGAGTTACTGCTATTTGTGAATTTGCTTCATTATCTTTAATTTTTTTAGATAAATCTTTATTTTCTATAGTTAATTTATCATTTTTAGATTTAATATCTTCATAGTTTTTAACTAAAGATTCATGTTCTAATTTTAAACTTTCGAATTCTTCTTTAAAGCTATTTTCTTTTAAATAACTTATTTCTTTTTCTAGTTTTGCTATATTCTCAATATATAATTTATCATTATTGCTTGATGAAATTTCTGCATTATTTATAGTTTCTAAAACTCTATCAATATCTTTATTTATAGCTACACTATTGTATATGTGATTTTTTTCTAAATCACTTAATATTTCTCTTGATCTATTTATAACTTCATCTGGAAGCTTTGCAAGTTTTGCAACATATATACCATAACTCTTATCCGCTCCAGTTGGTATTATTTTTCTTAAGAATATTATATTATCATCATCTTCTTTAACTGCTATAGAGTAGTTTTTAACTTCGCTAAATTCATTTTCAAGGTCAGTTAATTCATGATAATGTGTTGCAAATAATGTTTTACATTTTATTTTACTTTGAATATACTCAACTATCGACCATGCTAAGCTTATACCATCATAAGTACTTGTCCCTCTTCCGATTTCATCAAGTATTACTAGACTTTTATCTGTAGCATTTTTAAGTATATGAGACACTTCACTCATTTCAACCATAAATGTTGATTGCCCTTGAGATAAATCATCACTTGCTCCAACTCTTGTAAATATTCTATCAAGTATTGGTATATTTGCATATTCTGCTGGAACAAATGAACCAATATGTGCCATTAAAGCAATTACTGCTGTTTGTCTCATATATGTTGACTTACCTGCCATGTTTGGTCCTGTTATTATGTTTATTATATTTTCACCAGTATTTAAATAAGTGTCATTTGGAACAAAGTTTTCTTCTCCCACTATATTTTCAACTACTGGATGACGACCATTTTTTATATCTAATTTATCATCTTCATTTATATTAGGTCTTACATAATTGTTTATATAAGCTACAGTAGCTAATGATACAAATACATCTATATTTGCTATAGTTTTAGATACTTTTTGTATTCTATCTATATTTTTATATATTTCATTCCTTATATTTACAAATATTTCATATTCTAAAGACTTAATCTTTTCTTCAGCATTTAGTATTTTATCTTCTATTTCCTTAAGCTTAGGAGTTATAAATCGTTCTGCATTACTTAGTGTTTGCTTTCTTATATAAGACTCATCAATTTTAGCAGTATTTAAATTAGCTTTAGTTATTTCGATAAAGTAACCAAACACTTTATTAAATCCTATTTTAAGGGATTTAACACCAGTTTTTTCTCTTTCTTCATTTTCGATTTCTTTTATCATATATGCTCCGTTTTTAGAGATGTCACGAAGCTCTTTTAATTCTTCATTAAAATCTGATTTTATTATATTACCATCCTTTAATGTTATTGATGGTTCTTCAAGTATAGACTGATTAATAAGGTTGTATAAATCATTTAAATCATCTAAGTCTTTTATATACTCTTTAAGCATAGATGCACTTGATGAATTTATAGTATCTTTTAATATCGGTAATTTTTCTATAGAATTTTTAAGGTGAATCATTTCCTTTGGTGTTACTTTTTCAAAGGCAATTTTTCCACATATTCTTTCTATATCATATACATTTTTTAAGATTTCATTTAAGTCTTCACGAAGCATAAAGTCATCTTTAATTTCTTGTATAACATTTGATCTTTCATCTATTTTAACTTTATTAACTAATGGCTCTTCTACATACTTTCTAAGAAGTCTTCCCCCCATAGCAGTAGATGTTTTATCTAATACATGTAAAAGTGAACCTTTTTTCTTATTTCCTCTTATAGTCCCCGTAAGTTCAAGGTTAACTCTTGTAAACATATCAAGTACCATATATTCACTTGAGTTGTATATATTTATGTTATTTATATTTGATGTAACTTGCTTTTGAGTGTTAAATATATAGTTTAAAAGTATAGATAAGCTATATTTTATTAAATCTTTATCATCAAATTTTATATTGCTTAAATATTCATCGCTAAAATACTCATTAAGAATACTTTCATCTAAATATTTTTCGTCAAAACTTTCATTTATATATATATTACTTATTGTTGCTATATTTTGAAGTTTAGGTATAAAGTTTAAGTCATTTATTATTATTTCTGTTGGATGAACCTTAGCAATTTCTTCTACTATTTTATCAGTAGAAAGGTATGTTGCATTTGCTTCTCCAGTGCTTATATCAACATAAGTTAATCCACATAAATCACCTTTTATATATAGTGATAAAAGATAGTTATTTTTCTTATTTTCAAGTAAACTTCCTTCAAGTACAGTACCTGGTGTTACAACTCTTATAACATCTCTTCTTACTATACCTTTAGTTGTTTGTGGATCATCTAATTGTTCACCTATTGCAACTTTGTATCCTGCTTCTACTAATTTTGATATATATGAATTGGCACTGTGAAATGGTATCCCACACATAGGGGCTCTTTCTTCTAGGCCACATGATTTTCCTGTTAATGCTATTTCAAGTGTTTTTGAAGCTACTATAGCATCTTCAAAAAACATTTCATAAAAGTCTCCAAGTCTAAAGAATAATATACAGTCAGGGTATCTATCTTTAACTTCAAAGTATTGTTTCATCATTGGAGTAAGTTTATTTCTATCTATATTCATACTCACCCTCCTTAAATCTTTAGTAATTATATTGTCTAGTTAATTATTATACCATAACTAATAAGCTTTATTAAGTTTGGATAAAAAAATTCGCTTTGCTCAAAATAACTATTTAATTATACCTTATCAAAAGTATCTATTTTATAATACATTAATAATAAAAAATAATCTAAGTATTTTTAATACCCAGATTACTTCTATATTAATAATCAAATTCTTATTATATCTTAATTTATACGTATATTTTTATATTATTTTAATATTTTTTCATAACAATAAAATGCCTTCTCTTTACTTAAAAATTTTACTTCTCCAATAAATTTGTATCCAAGTTTTTTAAATAAAGAGTTCATTTTTGTATTTAATGAGTAAGTATCTGTTTTTATATATCTTATTCCTTCTTTTGATGCTAACTCCTCACAAAAACTCATTAACTTAGTAGCTATTCCACCATTTCTAAATTTAGTATTAACAGCTATTCTATGTGCTACCATACATTTTTCATTTAATGACCAGTTTAAATTCTCATATTCTTTAGCTTGATTACAATCAATACATATAAAACCTTTTATATTGTTGTCTTCTTCATAAACATATAAGCTATCATTTTTTATATCATTTATAAACGTTTCACTATTAGGATAATTATCATCCCATTGAGTATTCCCATAGAATTTCATTTCTTTTACAGTTTCATCTATTATAGACATTATAGTATCTACATCACTTAATTTAGCTTTTCTAATCATTAGATTCCCCCCTTTATATCTCTTACTTTTTATTATAATATCATAAATCTTACTATTTTCTAATTTATATGATTAACTCATATTCATTTATAAAAATCATTATTTAGTATAGTATTTTAAAATAATTAAAATTTAGTTATTTTAAAATAGTTTATAATTTCTTTATATATAAAAGTCCCTACATAAATATATCTTTATATAAGGACTTTTGTATAATTTCAAAACCTTTTATCTTATGAAATTTATCCATTTATATCTTTTGCTTTATATGTTTTATAACAATGAGCAAATTCTCTAGTATTAAAAATATATTTTCCACCTAGTTGCGTATAATACGCACCTGTAGAATCATATATATCCTTTATCTTTTGTGTTAAATTTTTATGGTAATATCTAAGTTCTTTAAATTCTTTTTTGAGCCTTTCACTTGTAAGCCATAATCTATTAGAACTTATATCAGTTAATTTTATATTTTCAAAGTTTAAATTATTTTTATTTGCATATATATATATTTCAGCTAATATTTCCTGTAAGTTTTCATTTGTAAGGTCATGCTTTAGCTTTTTATATATAATACTTCCCATACCATCAATACCTTTTTCGTTAAGCTTTTCTTGATTAATAAGCGCATTTAGTGGTTGTCTTTTTATATATACATAATAAGTATCTTCTAGTATATAACTTCCTCTTAAATACTTAGCCGGTCTATATATAACAAGTATAGGACTATACATTCCACCCTTTTCATCTTCATTAAAATCTTCTATATCCTCTAGGTATTTTAGTTTCCCTTCTATGTTTAAGCTTCCATATCTAGATTTTTGTCTTAATGAATACATATTTTCATCTTTTATACAATTTATTATCTCATCTATATATTCTTTATTAACTATAAAGTCTTCGTTATATGAATTATTTACATATTCATTTTTAATTTCTTCTTTTGCTAAATTTATCTCATTTATATTTACACCTAAGTGTATGTTTAAATTTTTAAACTTTTCTTCTAAAGAATGTATATCTACATCTATATAATTTATAAATTTATCTAAATTTTCTTCAGATTTTCCATTTGATGAAAGTAATAATGATGCCATATCTGTTGTTTCAGATTGAACTGTTAGAGGATATGACGTTAATGTATCTTCTTGTATTTTATCTACATAATTTTGAAATCCAGAAGATAATGCTAAAATTAATGCTATACCAATAATTCCTATAGAGCCTGCAAAAGATGTTAAAATTGAACGTCCTTTTTTAGTAAGTAAATTGTTTAAACTTAAAGAAAAGGCAGTTAATAAAGA
>OLRT01002224.1_pt1 | contig 12400 bp, 11 predicted proteins | sample 1672021 | NCBI WGS metagenome assembly OLRT01 (sample SAMEA3136637, study PRJEB25190) | human gut metagenome | reverse complement strand
AAAATGAGAAAAAGGTGAATAGTAGGTGCAAATTGGAAGAATTATGTTATAATGATTTTTAAAACGCTAGGAATGTTGATTTTTCAGCATTCCTAGCGTTTTTTGTTACTAATTTGTTACTGGTTCAGTCAAAAACCGAACAGAATCATTTTAATAACAGGATAGTATCACGCAATTCTTGAAGACTCTTATGGGTATAAACACGCTCACCTACATCTTTAGATTTATGCCCCATCAGCATGTCTATACACTTCTTATTTGCCCCGGCAGAATCCAGTCTTGATCGGAATGTATGCCGGGCTTCATGTGGTGTATGGTTCACACCTATCTGCTTCATGATTGGATTCCAATAATTGTAGTACACAGACTGTACAAACCTTTTGCCATGGAATGAAATCAGATAAGGATTCCCTTCACTGACCAGTTCTTCCACCAGTGGGAGAATACGTGGGTGAATTGGTATGACTCTATTCTTACCGCTTGTGGACTTACTCCCACCCTTAAATGTCTGGTCTTCCAGATTGACCTGGTCTGTTTTCATCCCTAACAGTTCATTCAGACGAAAACCAGTATATAAGAATATCAGAACGCTGCTGACATATGGCTGGTCTTTGATTTTCCACAGACTCTCGACTTCCTGATCCGTAAATGGTTTTTTACTTGTTTCTGGTACAGGTGGTGCGGTGGTAAGCTGGGAATACATCTTGTCAATTATGTCGCACTCAAAAGCGAAGCGGTCAAGATGCCCCCATAAATTTTTTATGATACTCTGCATTGCATAACTAAGGCCACAGTTATCAATACTGTCCTGCATATGGTATGCTCTGATCTGACGATATTTCATACCATAATATTTTTCTAAATGGTTATAACCTGCCCTCATATTCCGTTGGGATGAGTTACCGAGTTTAGGGAGTTTGATGGCAGACCATCTTTTATATAATTCCGCAAGGGTAACTTTGTTGCGGTCAATATTCCAAGGATTGTTATTGTACTGTGCAAGAATAATATTTGCTTCTTCCTCAGTGGCAGCATAATCAACAGTGACCTGTTTACCATTTCCATCTGCATCATAAATAGTTGCCCGGATCATCCAGGGTCGGGACCGTTTACCTTTCAATTTTGTTACAGAGCCATAACCGTTTGGGTTTCTTCTGCTCATTTTCCATCATCCTTTCTAAAAATGGGTATAAAAATAACAGCCAAACATTTGTGTGGCTTGTTTGACTGTTCCCATTATGGTAGAATGATATTGGACTATAATACATCCATCCCATAATGGGAACAGAGGACCGTCTTGATGCGCCAACATCAGGGCGGTTTTCTATATTAAAATCAATTTGTAACTAATGTAACCGATTGTAACTAGTTTGTAACTGTTATAATGCCTTATTTTATGCGGATGTAACTAATGTAACTAATTTTGACAATGTTCTTATTATAAAAATATTTTTATTATAAAAAAATAAATTAAAAATATAAAAGTAAGTAAATAATAAAAATATATAATATATAAGGGAAAATGAGTTACACAGTTACAAAAATGCCCCGAAGCCTTGTATTTACTGGACTTCTGGCAGTTTCGGAACAGTTACAAATGAGTTACAATGAGTTACAAAACTGGTTACAAACTAATGATTTTTTATCTGGTCGATAGAAAATGTATCATCAGTTAGTTTAGTAAATATGTAATGATCTTCTAAGTTGCTATTAAATTCTGTCTGTATTGCATGGATCCCATCAATGGCAGCAGAATCAGTTTCATATACCATGTGATAACCATTTGGTAATTTGTTCACATTCAGTAATTTAACAAAAGTTCCTAAATCATTTGAAAGTGTATCAATATAAGTATTTCCGAGATTGTCGAGAAGTTGTTGGTATTCTTCTTGACTATATTCTTCTGTATTTCCTGTTCGTTTGAATAATCCGCGGAACATTGATTTATTAGAAAAAGGAATTTTGTTTTGTGGCCAAAGCTGAACACCAATATTTTTAGCTTCATCAATGGCATTTTTGGTAAACGTGTTATTCGTTAATACCACAGGTATATCATAGCGATAATATGCACATCCAGAATATGCTTCTTGTATTGCATGGTTTCCAACAGGTGAAGAATAGTACTTACACTGAATTGCGTATTTCTTACCAGCTCTATGAGCCAATATATCAATACCGTGATCTCCAGATTTTGGTGTAGTCTCTATGTGAGTAAATCCATGTTGTTTTAATTTTTGACAGCACATTACTTCGTATTCTTCACCAGTAGTACAGGTTGTATGGAATCCAGATCCTTTATGAGAAATCAAATTCCATATTAGTTTAAATATTCCGCTGATTAAGAACCATACAACATAAAAACAAAAAATCATTACATACATGGTAAAATATAGCCCTAATTTCAAAAAACATCCTAAGAATCTGAGGGTTAATTCAAAAGGCCCTATAATCAGAGTATATAAACATCCGTGGCTTTTGGTTCGCCTTGCCAAAACATTACCACCTCTTTTCCATAATTTACCACTTGATACGAACAAATGTTCGTGGTATAATTACCACATCGCTACTAATCGGGTCGTGCGGTCTGTGAAGGGGATGGATGTATTGGACTATAAAAGAAAAATAATTGAAATGCTCGATATGTTAGACGAAAGGTGTTTGCGCCTTGTCTATGTACATATCAAAGCACTTCTGGGGCTGAAATAATCAGCCCCTTTTCTTTTGGATAGAATCCAGAAAGTCCTCTAATACTTTCCATCCATTTTCATCTAGTGCTGCCAGTCCTGAAATCAAACGTCTTTTAAAAGAATCTTCTTCACCATGTAAAAGGTCTCCAACAAATTTTTCAATTTGTTCGTCTCTGGACATTTCCGTGAACATATCACCTTCGCCAGTTCTTAACCAATTCTCATTGACATTAAATTCCCGACAGATAGAAACAACCGTCTGATCTGTTAAAGGGTTTACACCACATTCCCATTGTCCGACTGTGTTACGTTTTACCCCTAACTTATCAGCAAATGCTTGCTGAGTCATATCTAAAGTTTTTCTCAGCTTTTTTAATCTTTCATTCAATTCTTGTCTCACCTCTTTTCTTATTTTTATTGTACACCAGTGAGGATAAAAAATCAATAGAAAAATGCTATTAAAACAACAAAATGACATTAAAACAACAAAAAGGGTATTGACAAACGCTATTTAATGACGTATGATAGCCATGTAAACAACAAAAGACGAACAGCAAATGACACATCAGTCTTTGTTGATTACAACGTCAGTTCAGTCCCATCCACTGAACTGACAAGTCAATAAGGAAAGCAGGAAAGATCGGGTGAAGCGAGAGGGCTACGTAACAAGTAACATGGCAGTTAGGCTACGGTACCTGGTAGACAGAGTTACGTGTATGACAAACATGACCCGGCAAAGCAGTTGAAGAAAGCAGGAACATCAGGACACTGACGCAGAGTGTGTACCACTGGGTACTGAGGGCAAGCCAATTGCCACGTTATTCCTATAACAAGAAGGTGTTAAGCGGAAGAATCAACGAGCGAGAGGACACAGTACCTTGTTGACTTACATTGTTCAAGCGAAGCAAGACTATAACCAAGAGAAAGGAAGTGAAAAGTTATGTCAGAAAAAGAAAAACAGATCATTCGTGACCTTGCCGAAAAGTTACCAGATATGACCGAGCGTGAGCGTGGTTATCTGGAAGGAACTATTGCAACAGCGGCGGCAATGAGTAAGAAAGACGAAAAGAAAGAAGGTCAGTAAATGAATACCGCTATCAATAACTTCGATTGGACAGGTGCTGGTACAGCACTTGCAGATTTTGTCAATAATGCAGTAAATACCATTGATTTTGTCAATTTAGGACAAACTATATCAGATGGAATCAAAGGTGTTTTTGATTTTGGCATAGCTGCGATTGAGGGCATTGACTGGTGGACAATTGGTGAAAAAGTTCGTAATGGTTTAGCTGCTATTGACTGGAACGGCATAGCTGACGGATTCTTTGAACTTATTGGCGCTGCATTTGGTGGCTTATCTGCATTTTTTGGTGGTCTTCTTTCTGATGCAGTTTCTGGTGCTCAGAAATACTTCCAGAAGAAGATTGAAGAATGTGGTGGAAATGTTGTCAAAGGAATCTTTAAAGGTATCAAGGATGCCGTTGTTGGCATTGCAGAGTGGATAAAAGATCATATTTTTACACCATTCATGAAAGGTTTTACAGCTGCATTTGGTATTCATTCACCGTCAACCGTTATGGCTGAACAGGGTGGATATATCATTGATGGCCTGCTGAAAGGTGTGAAAGATAATATCAGCAAGTTCCTGAATTATATTAAAGAAATTCCGGGTAAAGTACTGAAAGCAATTGGAAATATCAAGAACAAGGTATTACAGAAAGGTTCTGACATTGTTTCCGGTCTGAAAGATGGATTTAATGAAAAAGTTTCTACATTCACCAGTGTTCTTGGTACACTTCCTGAGACAATCAGGAATGCTATTCCAAACCTGTTTGATGTAGGATCAAGTATCATTCAGAACTTTGCAAACGGATTTTCAAGTGTTCATATTCCTATGCCACACATTGGTTGGGACTGGACAGGTGGAAGCATCCGTATTGGTAATTTCTCATTTTCATTACCACGTTTTAATTTGCAATGGTACGCAAAGGGTGGTTTCCCGGAAATGGGACAGTTATTCATTGCAAACGAAGCAGGACCTGAGATGGTCGGTAAGATGGGAAACCGAAACGCAGTAGCTAATAACAACCAGATCGTTGACGGTATCAGGAATGGTGTATTTGAAGCTGTACTTGATGCATTCAATGCCAGTGGAATCCTTGACAGGGATGATACTGAAAAAGAAGTTACTCTTGAATTTACACTGAAGGCTGACAGCGAAACACTGTACAAGGTAGTTCGCAAGGGCAAAAAGAAATATGATTACCGTTTTGCGGTAACTGAGACAATTTGACAGGGGGTGTCACATGGACAACATTGTAATCAAAGTGGGTGGTGTGACACTACCCAAGGAAGTTTCAAAGTTTAAATGGAAAAAATCAGATGTATCTGCGAAGAATGCAGGAAGAACGCAGGATGTTAAGATGCATAAGAACAGGCTTGCAAAAAAGCGTACTCTGAGCCTTGGTTGGGTAAATCTGACAAAAGAGCAGATACACCAGATTCTTGTTGCATTTGATCCAGAATATGTAATGGTAACTTACTGGGATCCCTTAGCTGGTACTGATGTAACAAAGGAATTTTATACAGGTGATATGGAAGCAAATGTGAAATGGTGGGCGAAAGGTCATGAGCGTTATTCCACACTTGATTTTGATATGATTGAGAGGTAATAGAAATGATTAATGTATCAACTGCATTCAAGGCAGCATTGGAAGATGATAACAGAAAATTTTCGGGATCCTGTACAATCACATTAAACGGAACTGGCAGGTCAACAAGTGTTAATATTGACAGCAGTCAACTGTGGGATAATGGTTTTGTGGTTGATGATTCTACATCTAACACGGGTGGTTTTGACATAGGTTCAGCAATAGTTCAGAAGTTTACGCTAAGGTTGAACAATATGTATGATGATTTTACAGAATGTGATTTCACCGGGGCTGTAATTTCAAATGTAAAAGTCTCATTAGATTTAGGCGATAAACAGGAATCTGTTTCTAAAGGTATATTCACAGTCAATGATACAAGTTATGATGGTGACATTATCACACTTGAATGCCTGGATAATATGCATAAGTTTGATATAAGTTACGAAAAAAGTAATCTTACTTATCCAGCTACGCTATTACAGATTGTACAGGATGCATGTAGGTGCTGCGGTGTGACTTTAGCAACAGATTCTCTACAGTTTGAGTATTACAATTATGTGATTCAGAAAAAACCAGATGATAACACTATGACATTCCGTGATGTTTTGACGTGGGTTGGCCAGATTTCAGGGCATTTTTGGAAATGTAATAAAAGTGGTCAGTTGTCGGCTGGTTGGTACAATATGTCAGATCTGTCCGCTGGTAGGAATATACATACCTTACAGACAAATGTTGTCACGGATGTAAACGTTGACATGGATGATGTTGTAATTACATGTGTAAGAATCGTAACTGAAGATGAAAATTCTAATCAGGTAACTTTTCAGTCTGGCTCAGATGGGTATGCAGTTGTTATCGACAGCAATAAATTTATCAATAAGGATAATGCAGCTGAAATTGCGTCAATGGTTGGTGGACGTGTTGTTGGATTGAGGTTCAGACCAATGACTGTCAGTTCATTGCAAGACCCTACGATTGAAGCAGGGGACGGGGCAATAGTATATGACCGTAAATTAAAGTCATATAAGACTTTTTTTACAAACGTTGTATTTTCTATTGATGCAGATAATCAAATGTCAAATGACGCAGAATCCGCACTGCGTAACAGTGCCGAAAGATTTTCAGAAGCATCAAAAATTTATCAGGATCTGAAAAAACATTTAAACAAAAATAAAACTGAATGGGAAAAAGCAATGGAAGAACTGGAAAAGGCAATGAAAGAGCAAGTGGGCCTTTATCCAGTTATTAAAACACTGGATGATGGAAGCAAAGTATATTATATGTGTGACCATCAGACACTGGAAGAATCCCAGGTTGTGTTTGAACTTAATGGAAAAGGTTGGGCGGTAAGTACAAACGGTGGAAAAACATGGAACGCAGGTTTACTTGTGGATGGTACCATGATAACAAAGATTTTGAACAGTATTGGAATTAATGCGGATTGGATCAATACCGGGGCTTTTACCGTCCTTGATTCTGATGGAAATATCATGTTTAAAGCTGACACTGCAACCGGGCGTGTGGATATTGTAGCAAATTCTTTTCAATTGAGGGGGAAAACTCTTGAAGAGATAGCGAAAGAATCAACAAAGAATTACGTTGACGCAGTTATTGGGGATAAGATAAAGGATATAAACACACAGTATTTTGATTCCTATGACCCTACGCTTACGAATAAGCCAGCGTCAGACTGGACTGATACGGATGCGAAGGAAAAACACATTGATGATATTTTCTATAATACCACTACTAAGAAAATGTTCCGTTTCGTCAAGATTGATGGCGTTTATAGTTGGGAAAACTTTGATGATCCTGACATAAAAGCCGCACTTGATGCTGCATCAACGGCACAAGATACCGCAGATGGAAAAAGACGAGTGTTTTTGGTTACACCTACGCCGCCATATGATGAGGGTGACATGTGGGTTACCTCTACCACTGATGGAAAAGGTGAAATAAAAATCTGCAAAACACCCAGACAATCTGGTGCATTTTCATCTGCTGATTGGATCAGTCCGTCTTATGTGGATTCTGATGATGTGGATAATGCAATTAATAAATATGATACCAGTTTAGGGCAGCCTGAAATATTCAATAAACTGACCAATAACGGGAAAAATAAAGGTATTTATATTCAGGACGGTGAACTGTATATAAATGCGAGTTACATCTTATCCGGTGTTTTGGCCGGTAAGTTTATTAATGGAAAAGGCATGAGTGTCACTGATAAGGAAAATAAAACAACATTTTATATTGATAATGATGGCAATGTCATGATTGCCGCCAAAACTCTTACTATAGGCGGTAAGAATGTAGAAGATATTGCTGGAGATACTATTGATGAAAAAATAAAGAAAGCAATTCCGTTGGTTATACAGTTATCAAGTGAGTATCAGGCAATTCCGGTAAATGCAGATGGAAACTATTCAAGTTTTCCAAGATGCGAGGTAAAAGTACAGGTTTTTTATGGGGAATCGGATGTTACATCAGAAGCAGCTATATCGTACTCGACAGAAAACATAACAGGCACGTGGTCTTCAGGTACACACACTTATTCCGTAAAGAGCTTGTCCGAAGACATTGGATGGGTTGATTTTTCAACGACTTATAACGGAATAACAATAACCAAGCGCTTTAATATTGCAAAACAGTATGCTGGCGGGAACGGTACGAACGGAAAAGATGCCACTGTTTATTACCTTGAATGTGAAACAACAACGATCAAAAGATGTTCAAACAGCTCTGGCGGATATGATTATTCGCCTTCTCCGCTGGTGTTTCATTTGTATTCGCAGACAGGAGCAGAGGAGAGAAAACAAAACATTTCCGGTAGATGGACGTTTGAGTATACAGAAGACGGAAGCACATGGAACGCTATTTCTGGAACTGGCGTGGGAATAGATATGAAATTCTCCGCATGGGATAGGATAACTAACAGAACCACTGCCATCAGATGTACTGTCGGAAATTCTTCCGGAGTCATCCTCGGGATGTTGAGCGTATCTGTACTTGCGGATGCAGAAGTGACAAGAGAAGCTGTTTTTAACGCTCTGACTGACAATGGCGATCGTCAACTTATAGCCTATGGCTCAGACGGGAAATTGTACATTAATGGCGAATACATAAAGTCTAAAACCATAACGGCCGATCTTATCGACGTGAATACACTTGATGCGATTGTTGCAAAAATAGGCGGATTTGTGGTCGGGTCTAGCAGTATACATACCAGCGGCCGCAATTCCATGACGTCAACTACGCAAGGCGTATACATAGGAATAAACGGATTTAGCGTATATAAAGACACGAGCAATTATTTTAACATGAACACTAGTGTAGGATTGCAAATAAAAGGCGGTACTATCAAATTAGGCAATGTAACTCTTGCGGAAGCATCTGATAAAAAGTCTCTGAGCGTCAAATATGGCATGCAGGTGCACACTCAAAGATCATCTGGACAATTCACAGACGGTTCAGGCGAATTTAAACTAATCAACTTGACTACTGTCTCATCGGGACAAACTCTTTGCATTGCGAGTAATATCGTATATAAGTTGTCGTCTTCTTCAAAAAGATACAAAAACCATGTTCGAAATATGGATAGCTCTGAAGCGGATAAACTCCTTAAAGTTCCAGTGGTATGGTTTCAATATAAAAAAGGTTATTTGAGAGAAGGAGACTCATTTGAAGACAAACCAGTGCCGGGATTCTATGCGGAAGACGTGTATAAACAATATCCTGAAGGAGTAATATTTAATGAGGATGGGCAGATAGAAGACTGGAATTACAGAACCATGATTCCGGCAATGATGAAAGTTATTCAGGATCAGAATGAAAGAATTAATACATTGGAAGATACAGTGAACGCATTGAACGAAAGACTGAACAAATTAGAGGGAATGTTGAAAGGGGCGGTTAAATAATGCTGATTGCGAATTTCACCAATTATGGTGAAGAAATTACAGTAGACGGACTTTGGCAATATGATTATGGTCAAAGATTACAAATTAATGGACTTAATCTCCCGGATGTATTTGAGGTTCATTTATTCTGGAAGGGATTGGAAGAAGCAAAAGTTGTAACAGGTTATAGCGAGAATAATAAGTTTTATGTTGATATTCCAAACGAATCACTTAAACAGAGACAAGCTATCACTGTTTATATTTATTTATCAACACCTGAAACAGGAAAAACTGTAAATACCGTGATGATGTTTGTAAATAAACGGCCAGAGCCTGAAGGATTTGAAATTCCCGAAGACATTGATTTATTCCACCACACATTGACCGCTGTTGGGGAATATGCAAGGCAAACAAAAGAAGCTGCACATATGGCAGATACCAGAGCAACCGAGTCGGAATCCTGGGCACATGGGCATAAACTTTATCCAGAACGTGATAAAGACAATGCAAAGTATTATGCAGATCAGGCGAAACAAGTTGCGACAAAGAATGGCTTCTGCCACATGGAAATACGGGAAGATGGACATCTATATTTATCCCGTACAGAAAATATTGTACAGAGTTTGGATTTTAAGATAAATGATAAAGGGAGATTGGGGGTTATGATGTCATGATAGAAACAGATTTAGGATGTGTGACTGCCTATGCTGATGCAGTGGCGCAAGGTTACACAGGAACCCGTAAAGAATTTGGCCAGGTGCTGGCTAATTTTGCAGATTCTGCAACACAGGTTGCAGCAGACAGGACAGCGGTAGAAGCTGCAAAGAAATCAGTAGAAGTAATGCAGTCAGATGTAACACAAAAACAGGAGACTGCGGCTTCCAATATGAAAACAGCTGTCGAAGCCGCTGAAAAAGCAAAACAGTCCGCAAGTAACGCAGAAGCATCAAAACAGGCCGCTGCTAAGTCTGAACAGAACATCAACAATACCGTGACAGCTTTTGATAGTCATGTCGAAGAAAAGAAAAGCGAAGCAGACACAGCAATAAATAAAACGAAAGATGCCGCAGTCAAAGCTGTGACAGATCAGCAGACTGCATCTATTCAGGAAGCAAAAAGTCAGATTGCGTCCTACATTACAGAAAAAGAAAGCGTAGCAGAAGACCAGATTAATAAATATACATCTGATAAGATTACAGAACTGAATAAAGCAGCAAGTACAGCAAAGACTGCATTAGAACAGTCCATATCAAATTCAGAAAAAGCAAAAACAGCTCTGGATGGTAGTATTACCAATTCTGTCACATCCAAAAATAATCTGGATAAGAGTATTGAAACAAGTGCCGGCAAAAAATCAGATCTTGATACCAGTATCAAAAATGCTGATACAGCAAAGACTGCATTAGATACTGCCACGACTACTGGAAACAATGCATTGCAGGCATTACAGAGTGAAAATAGTTCAGCCGCATCAAACCTTGAAGAGTTGAGAGATGAAAACTTTAATTCACAGGAAATTCTGGCAGGGGTTGCTGACCTGAGGGCATATCTTGGACTGTCAGATGATGATATTCTTGGTTTACAGGTAGATTACAGGAATAAAACTTTTAAGCGACTGGCAGGTGCCACTAACCTGACACCCGGCACTGACTTTGACAGATTTTCCATGTATGGTGGCAGACGTAAATGTAATGTTGCTGATAATGGAACTATCAGTGCTTGGTTTGGTGATGAAAGTTATGCGGAAGATGGTTCAAATGGACAGGTTATGGTATATCAGCCTAAGTTCTATTATCTGGTATGCCCGGTCGTATATGATCCAATTGATACAGGTATTGGTTACCATTTGAGAAAAGCAAATTACTATGTATCAGAAAAACCAAGACCAGGTTTCAGACTGCATCCTGCTTTTTATGATGTAAATGGAAATGAGATTGATTATTTCCTGACCAGTGCAGATGAAGGCTCTGTATATGATGTATCTGCATCTGCTTATCTGTTACAGGATGAACAGGTGTTAAATGCGGCAGAAGATAAGTTTTGTAGTATTTCAGGTGCAAGGCCTGCATCTGGGTACTCACAGAATCTCACAAGAACATCCGTTGAACAGTTGGCACAAAACAGAGGTACAAACTGGCATGGTGATCTCATCAAACAGGTATCTGCCGAACAGCTGCTGATGATTATTGAAATGGGTGTTATGGAATTACAGACACCGATTGGTTTAGGTGTTGTCAATATTCCGTGGGAAACTGGCGATAATAAAACCTGTTCTTATGCCGCAGTAACAGGTAGTACTTCCAGTATTGGAAACGGTACAGGTAGGGCTGCAAAATCAACTGTTTATCCAAGCAATGTTGCAACAGAATATACAGATAACGGTAAAACATCAATTTGTTGGCGCGGAAAAGAAAACTTCTGGGGTAACATATGGAAATTTGTATACGGTGTGAATATTTGGGGTAATGGCAAAATGGCAGGGGGTCAGCCATATATTTGCAAAGACTTCAATTTTGCAGAAAACAAGAATAGTGATAACTATGAAGCTGCTGGTTTCACCGTAGCCGCAAAAGCTGGTTATATCTCTGCAATGGGGTATTCAACAAAATGCGACTGGTTGTTTATGGCTTCTGAATGTCTTGGAAACAGCGCACTTCCTGTTGGTGACTACACCTATATTACTGAACTTCTGAATGGTTATAGAATTGCTCGATTGGGTGGTGGTTGGAATGATGGCGTTAATGCCGGGCCGTTCTCTTGGGCTCTGGGTAACGGTGTCGGTTCTCGGAATCGTGCTATCGGGGGTCGCTTGGTATATATCCCAACCAAGGACTCAGATGTTTATCTTGCTGCCATTGCGTCATGGAAGGCTCAAATGGCAGCCGCTTAATAAATAACTAAATAACTAAATAATGGGTTGAAAGAATCGCTGATATTTTTACCTGTATTGATTAACATAAAAATCAATTACTCAATTAGGTAGTAATTGGAATAATGACGTTAATACCAGGCCATTCTATTGGAATCTGAATAACAGTGTCAGTAATCGGAATCGTAATATCAGGGGTCACTTAATATATTTGCATTGTCAGCCGGGTGAGATATCCGGCTGATTTTTAATCCCATTTCTTTCAACCCTGCCACACGGCAAAACAAAAAAAAA
>OLRT01002223.1_pt1 | contig 12405 bp, 9 predicted proteins | sample 1672021 | NCBI WGS metagenome assembly OLRT01 (sample SAMEA3136637, study PRJEB25190) | human gut metagenome | reverse complement strand
CGATACTCTTCTGCCAGATCCTGCAGCATCTTTTTGCATTCCAGGTCGATTCCGTCTTTTAATACTTTCTTCCTGTATTTCGTACACCAGACCAGATGATACTGCAGAGAATATACATATCCTCTACCATATGAAAGTTGATTTTTATTTATATTAAATATCTCTTTTTCCATGTCTATATTATACCATATGTGCTTCTTTAAGTAAACATTTGTTCTGGATATTTTGTAACTATTCAGAGCCAGGCAGATTTTCAGCAAAAAGTGTGAGTCATGCTTGCATGAACGAACACTTTTGACTGGAAATCTATTTGACGAGAAGCCACAACGAGAGGAAGCACAGAGGAATCGAGGTGGCTCTGAATAGTTACGATATTTTTATAAAAAATTGCGCGTCTAACTCATCACTGAAGTAACGAGAATGCGACGCGCAGTTATTCAAAATTAGCGATATTTATTTACAATCTCTTTCATCTTCGGCAGTTTCTCTTCCATATCCTTCACCAGCTTGAACTGGGTGCGGGCACGTTCGAGGTTGTGGTTCTCGCGGGCGGTCTTGAAGTAGTGGTCGCCTTCCAGATAGTCAGTGAGGAAACGCATGCCGCACTCGAAGGTCATCATCATGGCTCCGGTGGGCAGGTTGTCCAGCTCGATATCGGTAAGCGCCCCGCCACAGCCCTCGATAAAGCCTTTTACATACAGCTCGTAGAGCTCCAGGTCACACCAGATCTTGGAGAGATCCGGCTCGTCCTCGGCTCCTGTGCTGGCGCCGAAACGGATGGAATCACCGAAATCGTTCACAGCCAGGCCCGGCATAACGGTATCCAGGTCGATGACGCAGATGCCTTTTCCGGTGGCGTTGTCGATGAGAATATTGTTGAGCTTGGTGTCATTGTGGGTGACTCTGGTCGGAATCTTTCCTGCTGCTTCCAGATCACAGAGGGTGTGGGCAAAGGCCTCATGATCCAGAACAAACTGGATCTCCTCTTTTACAGAAGCGGCTCTTCCACAGACGTCGGCTGCCACAGCCTTCTGAAAGGTCTCAAAACGCTTTGCAGTATTGTGGAAATCCGGAATCGTCTCATGAAGAGATTTTGCCGGGAAATCTGCCAGCTGGCGCTGGAAGTGACCGAAGGAAACGGCACTCTCATAGAAGTCGGAGGGCTTCTCCACCTTATCGTAGCTTGTGGTTCCCTCTACGAAAAGGTACACTCTCCAGTACTGGCCCTCGCCGTCCACATGGTAGGGCTTTCCGTCCTTTGCAGATACGACAGTCAGAGTCTCTCTCTCCGGATCGCCGCCGTTCTCGATTGCTTTCTTTTTGATCCACTCGGTTACATGGACGATATTTTCCATGAGCTCTACCGGTTTCTCAAAAATACTCTTGTTCATTCTCTGAAGAATATAACGGCGCTGTCCCTTCTCTGTCTCGTAGGTCACACGAAAGGTATCATTGATATGACCGCTTCCGTACGGAGCCAGTTCCTTCAGTCCTGCTTCCGGCAGCTGAAAGGCTGTCAGAACTTCTGCTGTGATCTGTTCCTTGTTCACTTTATTACTCCTCCCAAAGTTTCTGAGGATATCTTCCCTCGTCTTTTAATTTCTGAATGGCTGCTACAACCACCGGTTTGTCCTCTTTATAGGTAACGCCGTACCATTTATCCTCAGATTTCAGCACCTCTACGGTAGCCTTATCCTCTGCCAGAAGCTCTCCTACCACGCTCGGAAGAAAGAACTCACATTTCATCGGATTCTTCGGAAAGTTCTCCTCCAGGAATTTCGGGAAACGACTGCCGATCTCTTTCAGAATGCTGCTGGTGAAACCCCACATATTCATGGAAACAATACTGCCTGCCGGGATTGTGGTCCAGGTAGCGCCGTCGTCCTCGGTATATGCGGTCACATCGCCTCTCTTCTCAATATGGGTGCGCTCGCAGATACCTACCAGCTGATGATTCTCATCGGTCGTGCAGACGCCTCTTGCCACATGGCCATTCTCAGTCAGGGTGTTCTCCAGGATATAACCTACCATCGTGTAACGGTATTTATCGTCGTCCTCATGGGTGGAGAGATAATTATAAATCTCCTTGAAGGCATGAGGTCCGTAATAATCGTCGGCGTTGATCACGGCGAAGGGTCCGTCGATCTTGTCTCTGCAGCTTAAGATTGCATGAGCAGTTCCGAAGGGTTTCACACGGCCTTCGGGAACAGAAAAGCCCTCGGGCAGATCAGTGAGCTCCTGGAACGCATAGTCCACGTCCATGATCTTTGCCATACGGTCGCCGATGGACTCTTTGAAATCTTTCTCGTTTGCTTTTTTGATGATAAAGATTACTTTCTCAAATCCGGCCTGTTTTGCGTCATAAATGGAAAAGTCCATGATGATATGACCTTCTTTGTCTACCGGATCGATCTGTTTAAGGCCGCCGTAACGGCTTCCCATTCCAGCTGCCATGATTACCAGTACAGGTTTCTTACTCATCTTTATACTCTTCTTTCTGTCTTTTTTTTCGACTCCGAGCGGGCCATGATGGAGGCCGTATACTCAGAGGGTGTCATTCCCGTGATCTTCTTGAACTGACGGGAAAAATAATGGATGGAGGAATAACCGAGATACTCTGAGATCTGGGTGAAGTTCTGATTTTTCTCCCGAATCAGCTCCTTGGCATATTCCACTTTCATCTTGGTAAAAAAGTCGATTACTCCGCAGTTATGCTGCTCCCGGAAGATCTTCTGCAGCTGGGAACGGCCGATGAGGTTTTCCCGGCAGATATCCTCGATGGTCACATAACCGCAGATATGTGCTTTCAGATAGTCCATGATCTGAATATAAGCAGCGGAGCCGCCTCCGCCCGGAGCCCAGATCTCCTCCGCCGGTTTCACCGGGTTGGGAAGATTTCTCCGGATCATACTGAGAAGCAGAAGTTCCAGATCAAGCCGGATCAGCTGCTCTGAGCCAAAGGGTGCATCCTTCTTTTTCTCCATTTTCTTGAGATAGGGATCATCCAGCGGGGACTCGATGCAGCGTCTCGCCTCGGAGATCATCTGTCCTAAGAGGCCTCGCTCGTACTCGCTGACTTCCAGAATACGGCCCTCGAAAAACTTCATGGCCGGGGAAGTGCAGGCAAAGGAAACCACCACCACGTTGGGGGCGCTGACTCCCGTTGCCGCCAGATTGTGGAACTCATTGGGCTTGTGGAAAATCACCTGGCCCGCCTTCAGGATATGGTCCAGAACCTTGATTTCGCCCTTGTCCACGCACTGGAGCTCCCAGAAATCATGGGTTTCTCCCGAAAACTCAAAGTTTTTCATGTATTCAAAATAGTGGATCGTATAAATTTTTCTGACTGTGATCTCGTCTTTCAGTATGATGCTTTCGTATTCCATGTATTTGCGCCTGCCTTTATCTTTTCAATCGGTTAACTACTGTCTTCTCCACTTATCATACCTGTTTCTTTTTCTACCTGTCAAGTGGGGATTCAAGCCATAAAGTCAGGCGATTTTTTTATCAAACGGTACCGGTACCCATGTTTCCGGCGGTAACGATGTTGCACCAGTTGTTCATATTGAAGGGCTGCTGCAGTCCTTCCGGTGAGCTAGGCTTGTAGGGAAGGCGCTCTTCCAGAAGCTCGGGGATCTCTGTGATCTCATCGGCAAGATATGCCAGAATCCGCTTCTGAGCGCTTACCAGTCTCGCATGGAGGCCGCCCAGACGGATGTCGATGGTCTCATAACCATTGGGTTTGCACTCATGGAACCAGATCTTCTCACGGAAATCGTGGTACTGTTCCAGATCCTCCAGGCATACAGGAATCTGCTCCTCAGCGATGCTGGTGAGCCAGTCTCTGTCTCCCTCGAGATAAGCTCTGCGGATGTCCAGACCGATACCAGCCTTCACTGCCAGAAACTCTGCCAGAGAACGGTAGCAGGCAAAGAGGTTTTTGGAAACGGTCACGCGCTCTTCCACAGCCCGAAGCTCTTTTGCCAGTTTGCCGTAATGGCCATAGAGGTCATATCCCTGATACTGACGGTCGAAGAGACCCAGCAGCGGATCCTGATAGAACAGGTGCTTGGACGGGTTAACTGCCGCAATATTCAGCGGATCGCAGCCCGGCAGGCAGTCCAGTTTGGTGAGGAGCATCCACTCTTCCATGGAAGCTTCTTGGAACAGGTGAAGTTTCTCGTCGATAGCAGCGTCCTCCGGCTCCTCGGTGAAACCTTCCTCAGCGAAAAGGATCAGCGGAAGCAGACCTGCTGCGAAAGGAGTCTCGGTACCGTCATCCATCCAGAGAGTCATAAACGCATTGCGGACCTTCTGCTGTTTCATGACGCGCATACCTATCCTGGTGCTATCGAAAGCTTTTCCGTAATCGGGAACCAGGCCGTTCCAGGTCCAGCCGCCGCCTGCAAAATATACTTTATTGGAGAGCTTTTTATGAAGGCTCAGCATTCTCTCGTAGGCCTTCGGATCATGGTTGTAGTAATCCCAGTAAACCATGGTCAGGTTATCGCCGGGTTTATCCTTCTCTTCCCATTCGTAATCTTCCGGAACGCTGTAGTAGGAGCCGTCCTTGGATGCCAGGTTGAAGAACATATCGCTCCACATCATGGGCTCCAGACCGTATTTTCTGCAAAGCTCCTCTACTTTTTCCAGGTGACGTTTCATGATGGAAAGACGGTTGGTAAAGCCGTGTTTTTTCAGATACTCGCCAAGACCCAGGCCGTGAGCCTCGTCCATGCCAAGATGTACTTTCTTTGTGCGGACACACTCGGAGAAGTTTTTCAGCATGCTCTCGATGAGGGCATAGGTCTTCTCTTCCTCGGGAAGCAGGTTGTCTCTGTTGTCCTGCAGACCGTTGCTGATCGGCCAGCGAAGGAAGGTGCTCAGATGTGCCAGAGTCTGGATGCAGGGAACCAGGCAAATGCCGAAGAGCTCGCCGTAAGCATCGCACTCTTTCAGCTCCTCTTTGGAAAATCTTCCGCGGAAAGCGCCGAAATACGGATATTCCGGAAGCTCGTAGGTATCCTCGGTGTAAAGGAAGATCTCGTTCATACCCAGGAGAGCCATGGTGCGGATCATGCGTTTCAGCATATCCGGTGTCGGAACACCGTTTCTGGAGCAGTCCGGCATAGCGCCCAGGCAGTCCACATAAACGGTCTCCTCTTTCACGAAATCGGCATCCTCAAGATGACTGAAGAGATGGCCGATGCCGCGGAAGAAATGAGCCTTCTCTTTGCAGGAGATGGTCACATCCTGTCCTTTTTTCTCAACTTTTAATTTATTCTCGTCTGTAAATACCGGTGTGATGGAAATTTCGCCCTCACCGTATGCATGTCCGTGCTCTTCCAGCAGGATCGTAAGACCTTTTTCCAGTGTCTCCTGCTCTTTTGTCAGTACAAAGTTCATAAATTTCCTCCTTACATCAATTCTGTATTTTGTAACTTTAGTATAAACGTATTCTTTTAGAAAAGCTATAGGACAATCAGCTCTTCTTTTTGCTTTTTTTGCACAAATTCAATGCTTTACGGCGCAATGTTTTCCATATATAATAGTTCGAGAACTACCAGAAAAAGGAGAACTTATGAGTATTTTAAATGTGGAACATCTGACCCATGGCTTCGGCGACCGGGCCATTTTTAATGACGTATCCTTCCGCCTCCTGAAAGGCGAGCACATCGGCCTTGTGGGCGCTAACGGCGAAGGAAAGTCTACCTTTATGAACATTGTCACCGGCAAGCTCATGCCCGACGAGGGAAAAGTCGAGTGGGCAAAAAACGTCCGCGCCGGCTATCTCGACCAGCATGCGGTCCTGGAAAAAGGCATGACCATTCAGGATGTCCTCAAATCCGCCTTCGATCCCCTTTTAAAAAAGGAAGAGCGGATGAATGAGATCTGCGACCACCTGGGCGAGGCCGACGAGAACGAGATGGAAGTCCTTATGGAAGAACTGGGAACGATCCAGGATGAGCTGACGCTCCACGATTTCTACACCATCGACGCGAAAGTGGAGGAAGTGGCCCGGGCCTTAGGCCTTCTGGATCTTGGTCTTGACCGGGATGTGACCGATTTAAGCGGCGGTCAGCGTACCAAAGTCCTGCTCGCCAAGCTTCTGCTGGAAAAACCGGATATACTCCTGCTCGATGAGCCCACCAACTACCTCGACGAGGAGCACATCGCCTGGCTGAAACGCTATCTTCTGGACTACGAAAACGCTTTTATCCTTATTTCCCACGATATTCCTTTCTTAAATGAAGTGGTCAACATCATCTATCACATGGAAAATCAGGAGCTGAACCGCTATGTCGGCGATTACGACCACTTCCAGGAGGTCTACGCCGTAAAAAAATCCCAGCTGGAGGCTGCCTACCGCCGTCAGCAACAGGAAATCAGCGAGCTCAAGGATTTCGTGGCCCGCAATAAGGCCCGGGTCTCCACCCGAAACATGGCCATGTCCCGCCAGAAAAAGCTTGACAAAATGGACGTCATCGAGCTGGCCGCCGAGAAGCCAAAGCCCGAGTTTCATTTCCGCTACGGCCGTACGCCAGGCAGGATGCTTTTCGAAACCCACGATCTTGTCACCGGTTATGACGAGCCTCTCTCCAAACCGTTAAACCTTTCCATGGAGCGCGGCCAGAAGATCGCCATCACCGGAACCAACGGTATCGGAAAAACCACTCTCTTAAAGAGTATTCTGGGCCTGATTCCTTCCCTCTCCGGCAGCTGCGAACTGGGCGAAAATCTCCAGATCGGCTATTTCGAGCAGGAGGTCAGGGGCGACAACCGCACGACCTGTATTGAAGAACTCTGGCAGGATTTCCCCTCCTACACCCAGTATGAGATCCGCTCCGCCCTGGCAAAATGCGGTCTCACCACGAAACATATCGAAAGCCAGGTTCGCGTCTTAAGCGGAGGCGAGCAGGCCAAAGTCCGTCTCTGCAAACTCATCAACCGGGACACCAACGTACTGCTCCTGGACGAGCCCACCAACCACCTCGACGTGGATGCCAAGGATGCCCTCAAGAGCGCCCTCAAGGAATACAAGGGCAGCATCCTGCTAATCTGCCACGAGCCGGAATTTTATCAGGACGTGGTAAACGAAGTCTGGGATATGAGCCGCTGGACCACGAAGATTTTCTAAAAAGGAGGTCACCTTTATGAAAAAAACATGGAAAAAACTGATTTTCACCGCCCTTTTCTCCGCTCTCCTTCTGGAAAACCCGGCCCTTCCTTTGAAAGAAGCGGTGAGCCTTACCGCAGAAGCCGCTACCCCGGCCCTCTCCCTTTCCGCTTTCCGCCTGACCAGAGGCAAAACGCGGATCCTGCGGCTAAAGAACGCCTCCGGCACCGTCAGGTGGACCTCCTCCAATAAGGCGGTGGCCACCGTCACCTCCAAAGGCGTAGTAAAAGGCATCAAAGCAGGAAGCGCCTTCATCAAGGCCTATTACAAGGGAAAAACCTATAAATGTGCGGTCGTTGTGGAAGCCCCGAAACTATCCGCCTCCACGCTGACTCTGGAGACCGGAACCTACATCCAGCTGACACTGAAAAACACCAAACAGAGCATCGTCTGGAAAAGCAGCAATTCCAGTGTCGCTTCCGTTTCCTCCAGCGGCTATGTCGCTGCCAGAAAAGCCGGTACCGCAAAAATCTCGGCCATTTCCGGCGGTGTCACCTATACCTGCACCATCACGGTCAAAAAGGCCTCCTACACGCCTTCCCAGACCGTTGTCAAGATAAATTACCAGAAGGTCGTAAACTACATCAAAACCAACGGCGCCACAAACGCCGACGGCGATCCCTATATCCAGCTGAAAGACAGCAAAGAACAGAACATTTACTCCATCGTCTATGACCGTTCGAAAAAACAGCTCCGTTTCATCACGGTTTTCTCCGATGACGGCGCCCTGGCGACCCTGGATATGTATGTCAACACGCCGAAAAGCAGCCGGATTTCGGCGGAATTTAACATGATCTACGAGGAAAGCAGCACGACTCCCATCGCCGCCCAGGCCCGCGCAAGCTTCCTCGCCTCCTCCGTCACCCGGAACGGAACCATCTCTTTCACCGTGACCGAGAGGGCCAACATCGACAGGGCAGATGCCGTTTCCATCGCCCAGGATGCCGCAAGAACCGGTTTTACAGGCTGGAATCTGCTTCTCCACAAGCGTCTCGGCCTGAGCCTGAAGTATCTGGGCTTCACTTCATGGAAGTAAAGTTTTTCACAGAATTTTCAAATTTTCGCCACAAAGCGGACACAGGGAGACGATAGAATAAGAATCAAGAAAAGCAAACAAAAGCTTTTCCATATAGATTCTCTTTTTCATATTTCGAGCCGAAGGTTCCAGCAGACCTTCGGCCCTCCTTTTTTTACAGGCAGGTTGACTGACCATCTGATTTGAGATATAATTTTCCCAGAACATCCGGAACTTTTCCGGCACTTTGACAAGAAGAGAGGAACAGCTTTATGAAAAAAGTAATCTTAACCGGAGACCGCCCCACCGGACGCCTTCATGTGGGCCATTATGTGGGCTCTCTTTCTGAGCGTGTGAAGCTTCAGAACTCCGGCCAGTACGATGAGATCTACATTATGATCGCAGATGCCCAGGCGCTCACCGACAATGCGGAGCACCCCGAGAAAGTCCGCCAGAATATTATCCAGGTGGCTCTCGATTACCTGGCCTGCGGTATTGATCCCGATAAATCCACGATCTTTATCCAGTCCATGGTTCCCGAGCTTACCGAGCTCACCTTCTATTACATGAACCTCGTGACCGTTTCACGCGTACAGAGAAACCCCACGGTAAAGGCGGAGATCGTACAGCGTAATTTCGAAGCCAGCATTCCCGTCGGCTTCTTCTGCTACCCCATCAGCCAGGCTGCTGATATCACCGCTTTCGGCGCTACCCATGTACCCGTAGGCGAGGACCAGATGCCCATGCTGGAGCAGTGTAAAGAGATCGTTCACAAGTTCAACACCGTATACGGCGAGACCCTGACCGATCCCCAGATCGTCCTTCCCTCCAACAAGGCGTGCCTGCGTCTCCCTGGTATCGACGGTAAGGCAAAGATGAGCAAATCCCTGGGAAACTGCATCTACCTCTCCGATGAAGCCGATGTGGTGAAGAAGAAAATCATGTCCATGTTCACCGACCCGAACCATCTTCGCGTCGAGGATCCCGGAAAAGTGGACGGCAACCCGGTATTCATTTATCTGGAAGCCTTCTCCCGTCCGGAGCACTTCGAGGAGTTCCTGCCGGATTACAAGAACCTGGAAGAGCTGGAAGACCACTACCGCCGCGGCGGCCTGGGCGATGTGAAGGTAAAGAAATTCCTTAACAACGTCATGCAGGCAGAACTGACTCCGATCCGCGAGCGCAGAAAAGAGTGGGAAGCAAGGATTCCGGATGTCTACGATATCCTGAAAGCCGGAAGCGCCGTTGCCGAAAAGAAAGCCGCCGAGACCATGACGGCTGTGAAAAAAGCCATGCAGATCGATTACTTTGGCTGATCTTTCAGATGAAACAATTACACCCGGTCATTATGACCGGGTGCTTTTTTATTCTGTGATTTCTGTATTTTCTGTTGTACCGACGCCGTCGGGCTTCTTTTTGGACCACTCCACATATTCTTCCACATTATCAAGCGTGACCCGATAATAAGGCATGCGGACGTATTTTTCATCCTGAAGCGGAATGTCCTCCAGAGTGAGGCCGCTGTCGGGGTCTTTTTCTGAGAGAACGAAGGCAAGCTTCAGCATGGCTTCCGCCTGCCCCTCCTTGTCGTTATAGGCCGTTCCTGCCATCTCGCCGTTTTTGATGGCTCCGAGGCCCACGTCGGTTCCGTCGATCCCTACGATGATGGGCCACTCGTCTTTTGGCAGTTCCGAAACTTTCAGGGCATCGATGGCCCCCAGCGCCATATCGTCATTGTTGGCCAGAATGAGTTCGATGCGCTCCCCGTACTGTTCCAGGAGGGTGGTCATTTTTGTCTGGGCCTGAGCCCGCTTCCAGTTGGCGATCGCGTAGCCCAGTTTTTCGGCCTTCACGCCCTTTTCCACCAGGGTGTTGACAGAATATTCCGTACGCACAATCGCGTCCTGATGGCCAGCCTCCCCTTCCAACACCACATACTGACAGATGCCGTCGCCGTTCTTGTCATATTTCGGATCGCTCTGAAAGGTCTCCGCCGCCAGCTCCCCCTCAATGATGCCGGAACCGAAGGCATCGGCGCCCACATAGTAGAGCTTTTCCCAGCGCTCAAGATCCTCCGCCACCAGCTCCCGGTTGAAAAAGATGATGGGCACATCGTTTTTCTCCGCCATATCGGTGATCGTGGTCGGCTCCGTGCGGTCCACCAGGTTCACACAAATTACATCGCAGCCCTTCTCAATCAGGGATTTCACCTGCTCATTCTGGGTGGTCTGGCTTCCCGCCGCATCCACCACCTCCACATTGATGGCCGTTCCCGTCTCCTCCTCCAGAGCCGAGGCGCTGGCGTTGAACCAGCTCACGAGCTCTGAGATGAAAGTATCATACTGATCGTAAAGGGTCAGCCCGATCTTCACGGTCCGCACCGTATCCTTTTTCTTCCCGGCGCAGCCTCCTAAGGAGCAGGCCGTCACACTCGCCAGAAGCACCGCTAACATTCGTTTTTTCATTTTTTTCTCCTCAGCTGATATTCGGAAACAGGATATTCTCCGTATCCCGGTCATAGAGATTTTCACGGGTCACGGAGAGAAAATCCACGGTATCTTCCGTTACCCCGTTATCCTGGTGATAATTGATCTTTTCCGCCAGCTCCTTCACACACTGATAACCCATGAAAAATTCATTGGGAACCACCAGGGAGGCGATCACGCCCTTGTCTAGGTAATAGACGGTCTTCTCGGAACAGCCTTCCCCGTAAAGCTTCGGTTTTTCCCCGGAAAGCCCCAGGATAAAGTCCCCGGCCAGCTCCGTCTCATCGTTGTCAAGCGCCACCAGCACGGAGGCAGGTTTTTCCTTCCAGTAGCGTTCCAGGGCGCTCTGGTCTCCAACTTCCTCATCGGAGAGAGTCCAGAGGATCTCTGCCCCTGAGCGTTCCACTGCCTTCTGAAAGCCTTCCAGCCGAAGACGCTGGGACTTCATCTTCTGGTTTCCCGAAAGAATGCCCACCGTGAAACCGGAAAGAGAATCTCCCGCCCCCGCCAGAAGATTTTCACCGATGGTTCTGCCAATCTCATAAGGATCTGCCATGACTGTGGTAAAAAGCGATTCAGATTCTCCCTCATTCTCAGCGAGTACCGTGGGAACCCCGGAGACAATCCCGGAAAAAAGACCGTCCGCATCCTCCCCGCAGAGCTGAACGATGACGCCGTCCGCCCCGTTTTCGAGCTCTCTGGAAATGATGGAGCATTCCTCATGAAGGTTCACAAAGGAGCTGGTGGACACCACGTTGATATGGAAATTTTCCTCGTCCGCCCCCTGCTCCAGCCCTTCCTTGAAAGCCGTCCAACGGTCGCTGCTGCTGTCGTCCACGATGACAGCCACCGAATGGTAGGTTTCCTTTTTTCCCGCGTTAACCATTCCGTAGGAGGCATAGACGAGCACCGCCAGAATGGCAGCCACCAGAAGTCCGACATAAAAACGGTTTTTATTCATGACTTCTCCTCCTTCGCTTTGTATTTTCCCTCTTCCAGAAGCTGCTGATTTTCTTCCGTGTAGGGGATGGCCGGGATATGGATCGTCACCTTCATGCCCTCGTCGGGATGGCTCTCGATCAGAAGCCCGTACTCCTTGCCGAAACGCAGGCGGATCCGGCTGTCCACGTTGATGAGGCCCACGCCGGAACCTCTCTTTCGTTCCCGGGAACTTTCCGTCAGAAGCTTCGCCGCCTCTTCCTCGGGCATGCCAAGACCGTTGTCCTGGACTTCCAGATAGATATCTCCGTCTTTTTCATAGCCTTTTACGAGGATCTCGCCCTCTCCGTCCATGTATTCCATGCCGTAATAGATGGCATTTTCCAGGAGGGGCTGAAGCACCAGCTTCACCGTACAGCACTGCTGCACCTCGGGCTCCACCTGAAATTCCACCTGAAAGGCGTTTTTATAGCGGATCTTCTGGATGCTCATGTAGTTCTGGGCGTGACGGATCTCATCCTCAATGCTTATGATCGTCTTTCCGCGGCTTAGGCTCACCCGGAAAAGGCTGCCCAGCTGGGTGATCATGAAAACTGCTTCCCTATAGCGTTCCCCGGTGATCATCCAGACGATGGAATCCAGCGTATTATAGAGGAAATGTGGATTGATCTGGGACTGGAGGGCATCCAGTTCGCTCTTCCGCTTTTCCTCCTGCTCCGTAACAATATCCTTCATAAGCTGCCGGATCTGGGCTACGGTGGACTGAAGGGTCTTACCCAGATGGGCCA
>OLRT01002211.1_pt1 | contig 12447 bp, 9 predicted proteins | sample 1672021 | NCBI WGS metagenome assembly OLRT01 (sample SAMEA3136637, study PRJEB25190) | human gut metagenome | reverse complement strand
CATCGATCAGTGCCTGTGCGCAGAATGGTCTGTAAAGACGAACTTTAACAACACCAACTTTTTTGCCTGCTGCTGCAAGGTAATCGATTGTCTCTTCGATTGTATCGTTTACGGAACCCATAGCGATGATGATGTGTTCAGCATCCTCAGCTCCATAGTAGTTGAACAGTTTGTAATCTGTTCCGATCTTTTCATTAACTTTGTCCATGTATTCCTGAACTACTGCCGGAAGAGCATCATAGAACGGGTTACATGCTTCTCTTGCCTGGAAGAAGATATCAGGGTTCTGAGCTGAACCTCTCTGACACGGATGATTCGGATTAAGTGCATGGTCACGGAATGCCTGGATAGCATCCATATCTGCCATATCCTTCAGATCTTCATAATCCCATGTTTCAATCTTCTGGATCTCGTGAGATGTACGGAATCCATCGAAGAAGTTGATGAACGGAACTTTACCTTTGATTGCTGCCAGATGAGCAACTGGTGTCAGGTCCATAACTTCCTGTACAGATGATTCGCAGAGCATTGCACATCCGGTCTGACGACAGGCCATAACGTCGGAATGGTCTCCGAAAATGGAAAGTGCATGAGAAGCAAGTGCACGAGCGGATACATTGATAACGCCCGGAAGCTGCTCACCAGCGATTTTGTAAAGGTTCGGGATCATCAGAAGAAGACCCTGGGATGCAGTATAAGTAGTTGTCAGGGCACCTGCTGCCAGAGATCCGTGTACTGCACCTGCAGCACCTGCCTCAGACTGCATCTCTGTAACCTGTACTTCCTGTCCAAAGATGTTCTTTCTTCCCTGAGTTGCCCACTCATCTGTTGCTTCCGCCATAACAGATGAAGGAGTGATCGGGTAGATAGCAGCTACATCTGAATATGCATAAGAAGCATGAGCGGCTGCATGGTTACCATCCATGGTTTTCATCTTTCTTGCCATAGTTTGTTTTCCTCCTTAAAGGTATGATGAAAATTTTTATTTATTTCAGACCACTGAAACGGTCTAAAAGTCCATTGATTATTATATCATACACTATTGCGATTGTCCAATCGGGATTACGCATTTTCTGTATCTATTTACATACAAAAAAGTTAGCCATTTATAAGTTTTTTCAGGGATTTTCGCTTTAGCATCCTGCACAGTTCTTCCTGAATTTCCGCGAGTTCACAGTGAACAGAACAGTTCTGTCCGTCTGCGCTGTTCCTGGCACAGTCATAGCCAGGTTCCAGGCAGTCAATGATAAACATTCCCGGATCGATCGTTGTATAAACATCATAAAGTGTTATCTGATCAAGATCACAGTTCAGAGAATATCCCCCATGAACACCACGATACCCTCTGACCATTCCTGATTTCTGCAGTTTTTTCAGGATTTTGTATGCAAAAGGTGCTGTGATCAGTTCTTTTTCACAGATTTCATTTACGCTGACTCTCTTTTCCTCTGCCATTGCGCGGAGCACCCGCACAGCATAATCGCATTCTCTGGTTATCAACATACTCTGTTTCCTCTTTCCGTTACCCGTAACTCTCCAGCAAACTTTCTTAAATTATAGCAATTCCTCTGTGTAAATTCAATGTTTTTATGATTTAAGGCTTGCAAAATCTCCACTTTACTGTAAAATGGGAATGAATGGCCAAAAACAGGCCAGTTACTGTTCAATGATCGAAAACTTAATTCGAAACCATAATGAAGAAAAGAGGTACCTTATGATTTCAGCAAATAATATCACTTTACGTGTTGGCAAAAAAGCCCTCTTTGAGGATGTCAACATCAAATTTACCGAAGGCAACTGCTACGGTCTGATCGGAGCAAACGGTGCCGGTAAATCTACTTTCCTTAAAATCCTTTCCGGACAGCTCGAACCGACCAATGGAGATATTGTGATCACTCCTGGCCAGCGACTCTCCTTCCTGCAGCAGGACCACTTCAAATATGATTCCTTCAACGTACTGGATACCGTTATCATGGGAAATGCCAGACTTTATGAAATCATGAAGGAAAAAGAGGCGATCTATGCAAAGGAAGATTTTACAGATGAAGACGGTATCCGTGCCAGCGAACTTGAGGGTGAATTCGCAGAGATGAACGGATGGGAGGCAGAGTCTGATGCTGCTACTCTTCTGAACGGACTTGGCATCGAATCCGAGCTCCACTATACACAGATGGCTGACCTGACCGGCAGCCAGAAAGTCAAAGTTCTTCTTGCACAGGCTCTGTTCGGCAATCCGGACATTCTTCTTCTCGATGAGCCTACCAACCATCTGGATCTTCCGGCAATCGAATGGCTCGAAGAATTTCTGATCAACTTTGACAATACTGTCATCGTTGTATCCCATGACCGTTATTTTCTTAATAAGGTCTGCACACATACTGCCGATATTGACTATGGCAAGATCCAGCTGTATGCCGGAAACTATGATTTCTGGTTTGAATCCAGCCAGCTTCTTATCAAACAGATGAAAGAAGCCAACAAAAAGAAAGAGGAAAAAATCAAAGAGCTGCAGGAATTTATTTCCCGATTCAGTGCCAACGCTTCCAAATCCAAACAGGCAACCTCCCGTAAGCGTGCGCTGGAAAAAATCCAGCTGGATGATATGCGTCCTTCCAGTCGTAAGTATCCATACATCGACTTCCGTCCAAACCGCGAGATCGGCAATGAAGTGCTTATGGTCGAAAACCTCTCCAAGACTATTGATGGCGTAAAAGTTCTGGACAATATCAGCTTTACTCTCGGTCATGACGATAAAGTTGCATTTGTTGGTGCCAATGAACAGGCCATTACTACTTTTTTCCGTATCCTTGTCGGTGAACTGGAGCCAGACGAAGGAAGTTACAAATGGGGTGTCACCACTTCTCAGGCATATTTTCCCAAAGACAATACACAGGAATTTGACAATGATCTCACGATCACAGACTGGCTGACACAGTATTCTGAAATCAAAGATGCTACTTATGTCCGCGGTTTCCTTGGCAGAATGCTCTTTCCTGGTGAAGACGGCGTAAAAAAAGTACGTGTTCTTTCCGGTGGTGAAAAAGTCCGTTGCCTGTTGTCCAAAATGATGATTTCCGGTGCTAATATCCTGATTCTTGATGAACCTACCAACCATCTGGACATGGAATCTATTACTGCATTGAACAATGGACTGATCAAATTCCCGGGAGTTATCCTTTTTACTTCCCATGACCATCAGTTCGTGCAGACAACCGCCAACCGTATCATGGAAATCCTTCCTGACGGTAAGCTGATTGACAAGATCACCACCTATGACGAATATCTGGCAAGCGACGAAATGGCGAAGAAACGTCACGTCTTCCAGGTTAACGAAGAAGATGCTGCCGATAACTAGAATTTCATACTGCAGTTTTACTGCATGACAAAAGCTCCCGTTTTTAATGATCGGGAGCTTTTGCAGCTTACTGTTTACAGTATTTTTTATTTCATTGTGATATCCGCCAGTTTTCCATTTGTCACTTTCAAAAGTGCAGCAAGCGGAACTTTCAGCGTCAGTCCGACGCGGCCTCCACTTACATATATTTCTTCAAACCCACCCGCGGATGCATCAAACACGACCGGATATGGTTTTTTCATTCCAAGCGGACTGCAGCCGCCTCTTACATAGCCTGTAATTTTCAGAATATCTTTAACATGGATCATATCCACAGCCTTCTCTCCAACTGCTTTCGCAGCCGCCTTACGATCCACTTCTTTTTCGATCGGTACTACAAATACATAGTATCCGCCACTTTTCCCTTCCATAACCAGTGTTTTAAAAGACTGTTCATATGGTGCCCCAATCAGATCTGCACTGTGAAGTCCATCAATAAACTCATCACATTCATATGGAAATGCTTCATATTTCACTTTCTGACGATCCAGCATTCTCATCGCATTTGTCTTAGCTTCTTTTGCCATGTTGTCCTTCTTTCCTGCCTTCTACCCGGCATCTTTACTGTTACTTTCTTTTCTTATGTGTATCATCACGTCTGGATATCTTTTTCCAGAGTTCTTCTCCCTCCCGGTCGTCTTCGTCCATCATTTCTCTCAGCACTTCCTCATCCAGTTCATCCTCATCAATTACAACCGGTTCTTCATAGTCATCATTCATTGGATGATAGGAATCTTCTGTATCAAAAGATCCCAGCGGAAGATCAATTTCTTTCTGTCTGCTCTTTCTCGGTCGGTACGGAATTGTTTTTTCTGATTCAGGTGCCACCGCATCCTTTTTATGTTTTCTTCCTTTATTTTTTTCAAGTCTGAAATCTACCTGCTGCGCACTCCGAGATGCTTTATGAGAACTGTTCTGCGCTCTTCCCGGCGTATGCTTCACATTTTGTCTCTGTGCCGATGTTCTTCTGACTTCTTTCTGCGCCTTTCTTTCTGATTTCTGTGGCATATAATCCCTGAAATCCACATAATCAGAACTGTCCTGTCCATCGTTATACGCATCCTCTTCGTACTCTTCTTCCTCGTCATCATCTTTGCGCCTGTTTGTCGCAAACTGAATCAGCATTCCAAGAAGTGCAAATCCTGCACTCAGTCCCAGACCATACGGAATATCCGCCAGTCCGCCTAATTTTGCAGCAGAAAAGCCTGCCATCGCACCTCCCAGAAGGCTTGTCCCAATGATCAGAACTTCCCTCGCCTGCTTCATAGCCAACACACCAAGGCCCACTCCCAGAAGGAGACAGAAAAAGAATACCAACGAAGTAGTTGGATGAAAAACATAAATACCAAGTCCAATTCCAATGCCTGCTCCCAGAATAAAAATTCCAATCTTATAGCTCACAAATGCGATCACGGCCAGTAGTACACCCGCTCCAACCATAAAAACCGCATACATATATTTCTCTGTCACACCACCGGTATACGCTGCACCAAATCCAATTCCAGCTCCAATGACAAAACCACAGAGCATCATCCAGAAACGCAGAAGCCGATATCCCAGAATACAGTTGATCACTCCAAAAATCAGCAGTACTGTAAAACCAATCATCGAAAAACTGGATATAGACGGTACTGTCCGCGTATTCTCAATCATATTCATAATCTGCTGCAAAATATCATTCATAAAAATATCTCCTCTAAAACATAAAATATATCGTTTTCAGATTATCCAGAATACCATAATGATACTCTACTGTACTGAGCCCATACATTTTCAGATAATATTCAGCAACTTTCTGAACATATCCTTCCTGTATCCACTGCTGACATGCTTCGTCAAAAGCTTCCTGCGAAGTAAATTTGAAACGTACTACCGCAGCTCCGTTCTCAAGACGCATACAGCAGAAATCATAAATCTGCTGTTCATCATATGTATCAAAACATGCCTGATTCAGCACATAAAAATTAAGATCCGTCGCAGTACACTCCGGAACCGGAAATTCATCGGATGCTGTATATAATTGCTCATATTCCTGTGGAAAAGGACACAGATAATCATAAATTGTTGTCTTATGTTCTTCCAGAGAAACCGCACCGCCTTCCAGAAATGCCGGCTGATCCCCGTTTGTAGCATCTACATAATATTGCTCACCGTTAATTTCTACGATATTCCAGGCATGTCCTTCATCACTGTCCCTCGCATTTCCCTCTACATAAATACACGGAACTCCAAGCTGTTCCAAAAGATACTGTACCGCCCTCGCATATCCGGCACACACAGCTTTCTTTTTCCAGAAAATGCCTGCAATATTCTGGTCATCCTCCGATGCTTCATACTCTGCATGATCTATCAGATAAGTATAAACTGTTTTGACCTTATCATAGGCAGACATATCCTGTGTAATCTGCTCTTTCACTTCTTCCAGCGCATGTTCCATGAATGCCATAATTTCCTGAATTTCCTGATCTGTATACGTATATCCAGGTGAAAATCTGCAATAATCAGTTCCTTTATACGCAGTCGTATATACTTCCTCACGATTGTGCACCCAGAAAAGTTCCGGATGATCCTTCAGCAATGCATGGTAAACTTTACTGATCAGCTGTTCATTCGAAGATGTCAGATAAAACTCATCTTGTCTCTCCTGTATTCCACTCAGCATTTCACGATATATTTTCTTCTCATCTTCTGTCAGCAATCCAAAATAATATTCCCTGTAATTGTCATCGGTCTGCAGAATCTCCTGTTTTCTTAATGACCTGACTTCAGCAGGTTCCTGAGAAAGAAGATCACTCTGCCAGATGACACCCATAAACAGGACAATCAAAACGCAGAAAACTCTACGTCCAAATCTTCTTTTTTTCTTCATCTGTCACTCCCTTATCTCCTGTACAGTCTTATATTATCAGACTTCCGCCATCAATAAAAGAGCTTGCTGTAAAAAACCGAACGACTCTTTCGAATCGTCCGGCCTTGTTTATCATCAATCTTCAAAAGTAACCTGAATATCACTGTTATCCGGTTTTTGCGGAAGAATTTCCGCAGAACTTCCGGAAACCGAAACATTCTGATTCATGATTTCATCCAGCGTATCTGTCACTTCCACACTACCCGTCGCATAATTGGAAGTCGTCTGATTTTCGGATTCATCACTCATATCCTCAAATGTTATCTCAACATCCTCAGCCACATCAGCAGGTGCTGTAATTGTTTCCGCTGTATCATGTGTTGCTGTATCCTTCACATTCAATCCATCACTGAGAGAGTTTGTTGTTTCTGCCACAAGTGTTGCTGACGTTGTTATATTATCCGTTATCAGATCTGTTTCTGCATTGTCTGCACTTGCACCCTGGTTTTCCATCTCTGCAACTTCCGTCTGTGTAGGATAGAAGGAAGGCTGACGGATATAACGGAAACTTGCACCATAAGCTTCTCCAACTGTTACTCCATTCTTACTGGAAGAACAGTGTACTGCGATCCAGTCGCCTGCATCTGTCTTGCCACAGATAATACCTACATGGTTATTACTGCCCGCTTCCGGTCCATTCTGGAATACAAGGTCACCCGGCTGCGCATCCTGTTCACTGACAACATTGGCATTCTCCCACTGTTCAGAAGTACCGTCTCCCACACTGCTCTGCATACCCTGATTCAGATATCCATTGATCACTGACCATGTAACAAATCCACTGCAATCAAGACCATATGCACGGACAGTTCCACTGCTGGCACTGCCTGCTGCAGATACTTTTTCGGCAGAACCCCAACTGGAGTCTTTACCGATCTGCGTTGATTTGCCGCCCCAGAAATATCCAACTTCACCTACCAATGAATATGCTGCAGTAATGACATTTACACGTTCTTCAGAAACATCATCCCCGACACTCTGACGTACAAATCCTTTCGCATCTGTAACGATCGCACAGAGCAGCTTGCAATCTGTTTCTACATATTTCTTAAGTACTGTCCTGTTTTCCTGTGAAATATTATTCTGTTTAATATAATGGTTAATGTGATAGTTTCCATAAGAAACATGTGTAATGCTTTCTTTATCACGGACAACCGGATTCATCTCAGCAAAGATCTTTGCCAGTTCATCCTTCGCTGATGAATCAAGAGTGAACTCCGTGTTTCCTTCCTGGCTCTGCTCATAAACATAGATTGCCAGGATATCCTGCCAGTTACGCACGAGCAGAGAATCTGCTGAAGTCGTCAGGCCGTCAGCCCTGCTGTCGCTAACGTCTGTCAGTTTGTTTTTTTCTTTATATTCTTTTTCAATTTCATCCATCACAGAAGAAAAATCATCAGAAAAAGAAAGCTGATAATTATTTTTCAGACTGTCCAGATAAAATTCTTTGCCTGCATGAAGGTTCGACACATAATAAACCGGTGTTCCTGTCTTGCCTGTAACATTTCCACTTCCATCAGAAATATCTGTTGCATTCCCCGCATCCTTCTGATTCTTCTGCAATTCTGCAATCTTGCTTTCAAAACCAACAAGAAGATCGTAATTTGTAACAAACTTCTTCTGGTCTTCCGGCAGGCTGTCATATTCTGCTCTGAGTTCTTTTACCCTTGCCGCATGATTTACTGTAAGTGTCTCCTTCGCAAGTGCATTGATCTTTGCTACCAGATTCTTTGCAGCTTCAGATTCTGTTACATTTGTCGGTGCCGGACTCGGTGTTGCAGTTGGATCCGATGGTGTCACAGTCGGCTCCGGTGTTGCAGTTGGATCCGATGGCGTCACAGTCGGCTCCGGTGTTACAGTTGGATCCGATGGCGTCACAGTCGGCTCCGGTGTCGGCGTATCTGGTTCCGGTGTTGGTGTATCCGGTTCTGGCGTCGGCGTATCTGGCTCCGGTGCCGGTGTGTTCGGTTCCGGTGCCGGTGTATCACTTCCATCAGAGATTACCTCACCACTTCCATCGCCCAAATCGCTTGCAGTTTCTATATGCTCATCCGCAGCCATGACTGACATCGGACTGGATAAAACCATTGCAGATAAAATTGTTACACATAAACTTCTGGTCAGATATTTGTTCTTCATTCTGGTAAAATTGCTCCCTTCTGTCAAGAACATATCTTTATTCCCCTTATAAAGGTATGTTTCTCATTGCTAACTCACTTACACAATAACTGCAATTAGTTTAGCATAAATTTCCATAAAAATCAACCGCCGGGATAAATACCCCGACGGTTTCTGGATAAAATTCACATTCTTTTCATATTTACATAACTGCATAAGCATAATCTGCTATGCCATTCTTCCGGCATAACTGAAACAGTCCCTGAAATACCTGATAGCACACAGTGAGGATATAATGAATATCATCATCTATATTTCTCTTACAGTTCAGATATCTCCTGTGATGTTCCTTAATGTACTGTAGAAGCTGATTCAGCGTCTCAAAATGGATTTCCTTCTCCGTATACACATCAGCCTTACCTTCCAGAACAAATGCTTTCAGCTCGTTCTTCAGATGCTTTTCATAGGTGTTGTGCTGATAAAGTGTACCATCAAACGTCTTATTATGTGGAAAAGTAAAATAATCTGCTATATAATGCATGACCTCTCCGGATCTCCGCCAGAATACCCTGTCATTATATTCGGCCCCTGACTGAACCAGTCGTCGTATCTTACCCTGAACCTCATCAAAAGTACCGAAATACTCATGTCTCTTGGTTACAAATGAAGGCTGGATGTCCGGCAGGATATTGCCAAGACAAAATGCTTTTCTATGTGACTGTAAACTTTCATTAGCCGGCATCTGATCTGCCAGATACCTTGCCAATAATATGTGTGATTTCTTACGCACAATAAACACTTCTTTCTCTGATAAAAAACAGTTTACCGTAACCATATCTACTATAGCAGATTTACTTTTTTAATTCAAATAAAGTTTTTATAAAATCCTAATACTTTTTGGTACAAAATCATCTTTTCAAGACACCAAGCGCCATACTGTGCTGCGCAGCATGTCTTTTTTCAACCAGTGTTCTTGGATATCCAACTACTCCGTTGTTATCATACGGATCATTAAAATAATACTTTTCTTCATCATATCCCACCAGCAGCATACAATGTTCGTTCGAGGTCCAGCAAAATCGTTCTCCTGTATCCAGAAGTTTCCACTCCGGTCCCGGAATTTCCTTACGCATGTTGATACATGCCCAGAATACCACCGGCATATCCTGATCGATATACTTTTTCAGAAGTGTCTCTGTCGATGTTCCCGTCTCATCCAGAAATTCATAATGATCCCCTGCGGCTTTTGCAAGCGCTTTCTGAAGTCCTCTCGCATAGATCCCATAAGATTCTTCATCATAAGGACTTCCACAGAAAAATTTGTTCGGATCCGGGCCGTACAGAACACCATCCCGTATTTCCATCTCCCGGCACTCAAGACAGTTCTGAATAAACTCATCTACCGTAATCTCATAGCCAAGATACTTCAATAACATAACTGCCGAAACGCTCTCGCATCCGGTTGGATATTTTATGCTCTGGTCAATATATGGTACCTGAATCTTACGCACCTGCTTTTGTCTCCTCTTCTTTGGAAGATGTGATTTTTTTGATCACTGTAAGCGTAAGCAGAAGCAGGATCAGGCTGATTCCAAGAACCACCCACCAGATATGTACAAATCCGGCAATGATATACCCGATAAAGGAGATCACTGCAACTACTGCTGCATACTGCATCTGCGTAGTTACGTGATTGATATGATTTGACTGTGCCCCTGCTGAAGACATAACTGTAGTATCAGAAATCGGAGAAACATGGTCACCACAGACTGCTCCTGCCAGAACTGCTGATACAGAAATGATCATCATCTGAAGATTTTCAGAACCCGGGAACATTGCGATCGCGATCGGAACCAGGATTGCAAAAGTTCCCCAGCTTGTTCCTGTTGAAAAAGAAAGGAACACAGCAACTACAAACAAGATTGCCGGAAGGATCACACTTGCAGATGTATTACTTCCAACGATATTTTTGACAAAAGTACTGATTTCCAGTGCATCGCCCATGCCTTTCAGTGACCATGCAAAGATCAGAATTGCAATTGCAGGAATCATCATCTTGAATCCCTCTACAAAGCTGTCCATAAATCCCTTAAAGGTAACCACTTTGCGTGGAAGATAAAGAATCAGCATAAAAAATACCGTGATCATCGTAGCAAAGATCAAGCTGGTCTCTGCATCGCAACCAGAAAAAGCAGTCACGATATCTGTTGCTCCACCAAGGAATCCTGTATAGATCATTGCCCCGATTGCAGATACGATAAGTACCAGTACCGGCAGCACAAGATCGATGACTTTTCCATTTGCTGAGATTTCTTCGTCTTTAACCTGATCAAATTCCTCTCCACCTGAAGTAAAAAGATCTCCTCTGGCCGCATTGCGTTCATGTATCTTCATCAGACCAAAATCCAGTCCGGTCATGATGATGAAAACTACCATCACAAGTGTCAGGATCGCATACAGATTATACGGAATCGTTGACAGGAACAGCTGAAATCCTGTAATACCAGCATCATCCGGCACATAAGAATTGACAGCTGCCGCCCAGCTGGAAATCGGTGCGATAATACATACCGGTGCAGCTGTTGCATCAATAATATATGCCAGTTTGGCTCTGGATACCTTGTAACGGTCTGTGACAGGTCTCATAACAGAACCAACTGTCAGGCAGTTAAAATAATCATCCACAAAGATCAGTACGCCAAGACCTGTCGTTGCCAGCATTGCACTTTTCTTAGTCTTGATCTTACTTCCCGCCCATTTGCCATAAGCTGCCGATCCGCCTGATTTTGACATCAGGACGATGATCATTCCAAGCAGTACATCAAAGATCAAAATATTCAGATTCATACTGTTCTTCATGATATCAAAGAATGCCACAAATGCATTCCACGGATGAAAGCCGGTATACAGCAGTGCCCCTGCTGCCACCCCGATAAAAAGCGAACTGTACACTTCCTTGGTTACTAATGCCAGCACGATTGCCAGCAATGGCGGTACCAGTGACCACCATGTTCCGATAAACATCGAACCATCCATTTCATTTTCCCCCTGCATATTATATTTTCAATGCTTTAAATCTATTATACACTACCATATTTGTCCTGTACACCAAAAAAGTGAGAAGCCCGGTGGAAATATCCTCCAGGTTTCGCACTTTCTTTATAATATTCTTTAATCCATCAAACTACTCGGCCTTTTTACTCAAACGAAATACTGCCAAAATCCGGTGTTCCCATCAGGTCGAACGGAGTACTCTGGTATACGTAATAATTCAGCCAGTTTGTATACAGATTATTGGCATGAGCTCTCCAGAGAAGCAGCGGTCTGTTTTCCGGATCATTATCTTTGTAATAATTCTTCGGAAGATCGATTTGAAGTCCCTTTCCTACATCTCTCTTATATTCTCCATCCAGTGTCACACGGTCATATTCCGGATGTCCCATGACAAAAATCTTACGTCCCCCCTGCGCCATTGCAAGAAAAAGCCCCGCCTCCTCAGATTCTGCAAGAATCATGATATCTTTACATGCACGGATATCTTCAATTGGAACCTCTGTATGTCTGGAATGTGGTGCAAGAAAAGCATCATCAAATCCTCTGACCAGCGGGATCTTACGATTCAGAACTTTGTGCCAGAAGAGACCAAACATTTTGTGATCGAGCTGACGTTTCTGAAGTCCGTAAAAATGATACAGACTTGCCTGTGCAGCCCAGCACAGAAAAATCGTAGATGTCACATGACTTTCTGTCCAGTCCATGATCTCTGTCAGCTCGTTCCAGTAATCCACTTCTTCAAACTCCATCTGTTCTACCGGTGCTCCTGTCACGATCATTCCATCAAACTTCATATCTTTGAGTTCCGAAAAAGTCTGATAAAATTTATTCAGATGATTGGCAGACGTATTTTTTGCCTGATGGCTCTCAACTGCCATAAAAGTCACGTCCACCTGTAATGGTGTGTTTGACAGAGACCGCAGAAGCTGCAGTTCTGTTTCTTCTTTCAGAGGCATCAGATTCAGGATCAGAA
>OLRT01002209.1_pt1 | contig 12456 bp, 9 predicted proteins | sample 1672021 | NCBI WGS metagenome assembly OLRT01 (sample SAMEA3136637, study PRJEB25190) | human gut metagenome | reverse complement strand
AAAACTTTAAGATTGTGAAAGAGGATTATTATGCTGAAAACGGCGGAATTATTTTTCCGAATCCAAATGCGCCGACAGCAATTTATGAAGATCTTGAATTTGTAGAAGATATCTTAAAGCAGAACAGGAATTCTATCGTGATCGTAGATGAGGCATATATTGATTTTGCGGGAAGATCTGCGATGGAACTGATCGATAAATATGATAATCTTATTGTGACACAGACTTTCTCAAAGGCAAGAAGTATGGCTGGTATGCGAATCGGATATGCAATCTCGAATCCAGATCTGATCCGCTGCCTGAATGATGTGAAATATTCTTTTAACTCTTACACGATGAATCAGACAGCTCTTGCCTGTGGTGTGGAAGCGGTTGAAGACAAGGCATATTTTGAAGAAGGAGTTCGTAAAATAGTTGAAACAAGAGAATGGGCAAAAGAAGAGCTCAGGAAACTTGGTTTTGTTTTCCCGGATGCAAAGGCGAATTTTATTTTTGCAAGACATCCAGAGGTTGATGCGAATGAACTTTTCCAGGCTTTGAAAGAGAATAATATCTTTGTCAGACATTGGAATGCACCACGAATCGATCAGTATCTGAGAATTACAATCGGTACAAGAGAAGAGATGGAGACGCTTTTTGATTTTTTGAGAACATATATAAAGGAGAAATAACTGAATGAGTGAAGCTTTAATCAACTGGTTTATGGTGACACTGGGCGGAAAGGTCGGTAAGGAATTTATTCTCTTCCTGATCTCAATGGTTCCGATTCTGGAATTGCGTGGAGGACTGCTTGCAGCAGGACCGGCATTTTTGAATGTGGAACTTGCAAAAGCAGTACCTATCTGTGTGATTGGAAATCTTGTTCCAATTCCATTCATCCTTTTACTGATTACAAAGATCTTTGACTGGATGAAAGGAACGAAGCGTTTGAAGCCGATGGTGGAGAAGCTGGAGAAGAAGGCAATGAGTAAAAGTGACAAGATAGAGAAATATGAATTCTGGGGTCTTGTACTTTTTGTTGGAATTCCTCTTCCTGGAACAGGAGCGTGGACAGGATCACTGATCGCAGCTCTGCTTGGAATCCGCTTTAGAAAAGCTTTTCCGGCAGTTGTTGTTGGTGTCTGTCTCGCAGCATTTATTATGTCAGTCATTTCCTATGGAATTATTGGCGGTATTTTTGGATAAGATAAATATGCAAAGGAAGTGATTCTTATGTTACTGAAAGATAATGAAGAAAAGAGAAATATAGCCTGGAGAACAGTTATGACGGTTACTTCAGTTCTGATCATTCTGATCGTTGTTTTTTTCGCTGTGAAGCTTTTTACTTCCAATCCTCTGACAGGAAATTGGGAGAACACAGATGATGGAATGAAGCTGACGATCAAGAATAACGGAACAATGAACATTGTGCAGACTTTGGACGAGAGTACAGTCAGCGTTCCTGTTGATTATACAATTGACATGGAATATAAGCGTTTTGCAATTCATGTGAACGAAGAAAAGATAGCAAAACAGGCTGAAAAAACAAAAGACTGTTCCGAACAGGAGCTTCAGGATATTGCGGATGTGATGGAAGGAACTTACGAATACAGCGTGGAACAGAACGTACTGACACTGACTGATTCAGAATATGGAAGTCAGAAGACATTTGAAAAAAGTGGAAAGTAAACGGTGATTCTGCCTCAGCAGATGACACAGAAAGAACTTGCAGAGCAGTGGAAACAGGGGGTACAGATCATGTACAGAAATCAGACGAAAGAAGTAAGAATTGGGGATGTTGTGATTGGGGGAGACCATCCGATAGCAATCCAGTCTATGACAAATACAAGGACAGAAGATGTAGAAGCTACAGTGGAGCAGATCCTGCGTCTGGAAAAAGCAGGATGTGAGATCATCCGCTGTACAGTTCCGACAATGGAGGCTGCAAAAGCAATCAAAGAGATTAAAAAACAGATTCATATTCCGCTTGTTGCAGACATTCATTTTGATTATAAGATGGCAATCGCAGCAATTGAGAATGGAGCTGATAAGATTCGTATTAATCCGGGGAATATCGGTGCAAAAGAACGGGTACAGGCAGTAGTAGACAAAGCGAAAGAGTACAATGTTCCAATCCGTGTCGGCGTAAACAGTGGTTCTCTTGAGAAACATCTGCTTGAGAAATATGGTGGTGTTACTGCAGAAGGGATCGTGGAGAGTGCGCTGGATAAAGTTCATCTGATCGAGTCTATGGGCTATGACAACCTTGTTGTCAGCATTAAATCTTCTGATGTTCTGATGTGTGTGAAGGCGCATGAGCTGATCGCTAAGGAATGCCCATATCCGCTTCATGTTGGAATTACAGAGTCTGGAACTGTATATTCAGGAAATGTGAAATCTTCTGTAGGACTTGGAATCATTCTCCATGAGGGAATCGGTAATACAATCCGTGTTTCCCTGACGGGAGATCCGGTAGAAGAGATCCGTACAGCAAAACTGATTCTTAAGACACTTGGACTTCGCAAGGGCGGTATTGAAGTTGTATCCTGTCCGACTTGTGGAAGAACAAGAATTGATCTGATCAAGCTTGCAAACGAGGTAGAAGAGATGGTAGCAGACATTCCGCTTGATATTAAAGTTGCAGTTATGGGATGTGTTGTAAACGGACCTGGAGAGGCAAAAGAAGCCGATATCGGAATCGCAGGTGGTATTGGGGAAGGACTTTTGATCAAGAAGGGTGAGATCATCAAGAAGGTAAAGGAAGAAGAACTTCTTGATACTTTAAGACAGGAGTTATTGAATTGGAACAAATAAAGAATGAAAAAACATTTTTTCATGTATTTCCCACATTGAAAGTAGAAGAGGAATTTAAAGTCCTCTTTGCTGATGTGGAAGTTAAGAAAATCACGACTAATTCCGGTCGTGATTTTCTGCATGTACATTTAAAGAGCCATCATCTGATCCCAAAGAAGAAAATATGGCAGATGGAGCAGCGGATCAAAGAGCAGCTCTTTGGAACATCTTCTGTAAAACTTCAGATTCTGGAAGAGTATGAGCTGTCTGAGCTTTATACACCGGAAGCGGTGATGGAAGAGTACAAGGAGAGTTTGATTCTTGAACTGAAAGAAATCAGTGTCCTTGCTGCAAACATGTTTTCACAGGCAGAAGTGAACTATGAAGAGGGAAATGTCGTCCGTTTGGAGCTTCTTGATACGATTGTTTCCGAAGGAAGAAAAGAAGAAATCATGAATCTGCTGGACGATGTATTCAGGAATCGTTTTCATATGAATGTTGATATCCGGGTTACATTTAAAGAAAACGAGGGTCAGGGAAGCAGAGAATATGACGAGCAGAGGATTCAGCAGGAAATTAATGCAATCTTTGAACGGCGCGCGAAACAGAGAGGCGAATATGAGGAGCGAAAGTCTGCTGTGGAGGCAAAGAAGAAGTCATCCGAATCAGGAAGCTCGTCTTCCGGAGAAAAGAAAGCAGAGACTTCAGGAAAATCTTCTTCAGGAAATGCATCCGTTTCGGGCGGAAAGAAAGAGTTCAAAAAGAAGGAATTCCGCAAGAAGGATTATGTGCGTCCGGTGAAGATCGGAGACGATCCGAACCTGATCTACGGAAAGAATTTTGAAGATGAGCCAATCAAATTGGAACAGGTTGTTTCTGAGATGGGTGAGATCACAATTCATGGTAAGATTATCAATTTTGATACACGAGAGATCAGAAATGAGAAGACGATCATTATCTTTGCTGTGACTGATTTTACGGATACAATCACGATCAAGATGTTTGCCAGAAATGACCAGTTACCGGAGATTCTCGGAGATTTGAAGAAAGGTGCTTTCGTTAAAATCAAAGGTGTGACGACAATTGATAAATTCGATGGTGAACTGACAATCGGTTCAATTACCGGAATCAAGAAGATTGGAGACTTTACGGTCTCAAGGCAAGATCTCAATCCAACGAAACGTGTAGAACTTCATTGCCACACAAAGATGAGCGATATGGATGGAGTTTCTGAAGTGACAGATATCGTCCGCAGAGCACATGACTGGGGACACCCGGCGATTGCAATTACAGATCATGGTGTAGCCCAGGCGTTCCCGGTTGCAAATCACTATATTGAGACATTGGATAAAGATGATCCGTTTAAAGTTCTATATGGTGTGGAAGGTTATGTGGTCGATGACTTAACTGAGATTGCAGTTAATGCAAAAGATCAGACATTGGATGATACCTATATTGTTTTTGATATCGAGACAACAGGATTCAGTTCTATCCGTGACAGAATTATTGAGATTGGAGCTGTGAAGGTTGAGAATAGGCAGATTGTAGACAAGTTCAGTACCTTTGTAAATCCGGAACGCCCGATTCCTTTCGAAATCACAAACCTGACAAGTATTACAGATGAGATGGTGCTGGATGCTCCGACAATCGAGGTTGTGCTGCCACAGTTTCTCGAATTTATTGGTGAGGGCGCATTGGTTGCGCATAATGCAGGATTTGATGTTGGGTTTATCGAACAGAATTGTCGTGTGCTTGGTCTGGAACAGGAATTCACAGCTGTTGATACAGTGGCTCTTGCACGTGTGCTGCTTCCGACCCTTTCGAAATATAAATTGAATCTGGTTGCAAAAGCACTTGGAATTTCATTAGAAAATCATCACCGTGCGGTTGATGATGCAGGGGCAACAGCAGAAATTTTTGTAAAATTTGTCGAAATGCTCAAAGATCAGCACATCATGAACTTAAAAGAAATGAACAAGTTTGGGGATCGTAATGTTAATGCAATCCGTAAGATGCCGACACATCACATTATTTTGATCGCACAGAATGATATTGGAAGATATAATCTGTATCAGCTGATCACGGCATCTCATATGACATATTATGCAAGAAGACCGAGAATTCCGAAAAGTCTGATCAATGAACACAGAGAAGGAATCATCATCGGAAGTGCCTGTGAGGCAGGAGAATTATACCGTGCGGTTCTTGAAAAACAGTCGGCACAGCAGATTGCGAGACTGGCAGATTTCTATGATTATTATGAAATCCAGCCAATTGGAAATGATATGTTTATGCTCGAAGATGAGAAAACGCCGAATATCAATACAGAGGAAGATCTGCGTAACGTAAACCGGGAGATTGTTGAACTTGGAGAGAAATTCGGTAAGCCGGTTGTAGCAACCTGTGACGTTCATTTCCTTGATCCGGAGGATGAAGTTTATCGCCGGATCATCATGGCAGGAAAAGGATTCAAAGACGCAGATAATCAGGCACCGCTGTTCCTTCGCACAACAGATGAAATGTTGGAAGAGTTCGCATATCTTGGTTCTGCGAAGGCAAGAGAAGTTGTTATAGAAAATCCACAGAAGATCGCACGTATGGTAGAGAAAATCTCACCGGTAAACCCAAATAAGTGTCCTCCGGTAATCGCGGATTCCGATCAGGAGCTTCGAGATATCTGTTATCGTAAAGCACATGAAATGTATGGAGAAGATCTTCCGGTACAGGTGTCTTCCAGACTTGAGAAAGAGCTGAACTCTATTATTTCCAACGGCTATGCCGTTATGTATATCATTGCGCAGAAACTGGTATGGAAGTCCAATGCGGATGGGTATCTTGTTGGTTCCCGTGGATCAGTAGGTTCGTCTTTTGTTGCGACAATGTCCGGAATCACGGAGGTTAATCCGCTAAGCCCTCACTATTACTGCGAAAAATGTCATTACAGTGATTTTGAGTCTGAAGAGGTCCGGGCATTTGCCGGAGGCTGTGGTTACGACATGCCGGATAGAAATTGTCCTGTGTGCGGACAAAAACTGGTCAAGGCCGGGTTTGATATTCCGTTTGAAACATTCCTTGGTTTCAAGGGAGATAAAGAGCCGGATATCGACCTGAACTTCTCGGGAGACTACCAGGCGAAAGCTCATAAATATACAGAGGTTCTCTTTGGTGAGGGTCATACATTCAAAGCCGGAACGATCGGTACGCTGGCAGATAAGACAGCATATGGATTTGTGAAAAACTATTATGAAGAACGTGGTCAGAGAAAGCGTGGCTGTGAGATTGAACGAATTACAGAAGGATGTACCGGAATCCGGCGAAGTACCGGACAGCATCCGGGAGGAATCGTAGTACTTCCGCACGGACACAGCATCAATGAGTTTACACCGGTGCAGCATCCGGCCAACGATATGGAATGCGGCATTACAACGACACATTTTGATTACCATTCCATTGACCATAACCTTTTGAAACTTGATATTCTCGGACATGATGATCCTACGATGATTCGTACATTGGAAGACTATATTACCTCCGATGCAATGGAAAATGAATATAATGAGGAGCATCCTTTCGTTGCAACGGAGATTCCGCTGGATGACAAGAAAGTAATCGAACTATTCCATGGCACAGAAATTCTCGGAATCAAACCGGAAGACATCGACGGCTGTAAGCTTGGATGTCTTGGAATCCCGGAGTTCGGTACGGATTTCGTTATTCAGATGGTGCAGGATACAAAACCTCAGACGTTATCAGATCTGATCCGAATTTCCGGTCTGTCACATGGAACGAACGTGTGGCTCGGAAATGCACAGGAACTTGTAAAATCCGGAAAAGCAACCATTTCTACGGCAATCTGTACCCGTGACGATATCATGATCTATCTGATCAATAAAGGGGTGGAGAGTGCACTGGCCTTTACAATTATGGAGAGTGTGCGTAAAGGAAAAGGATTGAAACCGGAGTGGGAAGAAGCGATGAAAGCCCAGGATGTACCGGACTGGTATATATGGTCCTGTAAGAAGATCAGCTACATGTTCCCAAAGGCTCATGCGGCAGCCTATGTTATGATGGCTTATCGTATCGCTTACTGTAAGATCAATTATCCGCTTGCTTATTATGGAGCATATTTTGGAATCCGTGCGGATGCATTTTCTTATGCAATCATGTGTCAGGGCAAGGATAAACTGAATTATTACATGAAAGACTATAAAAAGCGAAGTGATACCCTGACGAAAAAAGAACAGGATGTCATGAAAGATATGAAAATCGTTCAGGAAATGTATGCAAGAGGTCTGGAGTTTATGCCGATTGATATTTACCGGGCGAAGGCGAAGATGTTTCAGATCATTGACGGAAAACTGATGCCGTCTCTTGCCAGCATCGAAGGAATGGGAGATAAGGCGGCGGAAGCTGTGGAAGAAGCTTCAAAAGACGGTCCATATCTCTCACTGGATGATTTCCGTCAGAGGACAAAAGTAAGTAAGACAGTGATTGATCTGATGGCAGAACTGGGATTATTTGGGAATCTTCCACAGAGTAATCAGCTTTCCTTGTTTGATTTTTCGTAGGAAATGCGCTAGACGGATGTAAAGTGCTGTGCTATAATGACTACAACGCTTTGACGTGGTAAAGCTTTAATGGAGGAAGAGATAATGTACGATTTCGATGAGATTATGAACACAGACCCAGAGATAGCAGATGCAATAAAAGCAGAGATGGAGAGACAGAACTCCCATATCGAGCTGATCGCCTCTGAGAACTGGGTGAGCAAAGCAGTCATGGCAGCTATGGGAAGCCCTCTGACTAATAAGTATGCAGAAGGATATCCGGGAAAGAGATATTATGGCGGATGTCAGTGTGTAGATGTAGTAGAAGACCTTGCAAGAGAAAGAGCAAAGAAACTGTTTGGATGTGAGTATGTTAATGTGCAGCCACATTCAGGAGCACAGGCGAACATGGCAGTTATGTTTGCCATGCTTGAGCCGGGAGATAAGATCATGGGGATGAACCTTGATCATGGCGGACATCTGACACACGGTTCACCGGTTAATATGTCCGGTAAATATTTTGATGTAGCACATTACGGAGTGAATGCAGACGGCGTGATCGATTATGATGAAGTGCTTCGCATTGCGAAGGAACATAAACCGAAACTGATCGTTGCCGGTGCAAGTGCTTATGCAAGAACGATTGATTTCAAGCGTTTCCGTGAGATCGCAGATGAGGTGGGAGCATATCTGATGGTAGATATCGCACACATCGCAGGACTTGTTGCTACAGGACTTCATCCAAGTCCGATTCCGTATGCGCATGTGACAACAACAACAACACATAAGACACTCCGTGGACCAAGAGGTGGAATGATCATGTGCAGCGAAGAGATGAATAAAAAATTCAATTTCAACAAAGCTGTATTCCCGGGAATTCAGGGAGGTCCGCTGATGCATGTGATCGCCGGTAAGGCAGTTTGCTTCAAGGAAGCACTTGAGCCTGAGTATAAAACATATATGGAGCAGGTTGTTAAAAATGCGAAAGCACTCTGTAACGGTTTGAAAGCACGCGGAGTTAAGATTGTTTCGGGAGATACAGATAACCATCTGATGCTTGTAGACCTGTCGGGAACAGAGACAAGCGGAAAAGAGCTGGAGAAGCGTCTTGATGATGCTCATGTAACAGCGAACAAGAATACAATTCCGAATGATCCTCGTTCACCGTTTGTAACAAGTGGTGTAAGACTTGGAACACCGGCGGTTACAACACGTGGAATGAAGGAAGATGATATGGATAAGATCGCAGAGATTATTGCAATGGTAATCGAAAGTGAAGAGAATGTAGAGAAAGCAAAAGCAATGGTTGCTGAGCTGACTGCAAAATATCCACTTTGTTAATAAAATAATTATATCCGGCAAAACTGCATTTCGCGTGTAAGCGTAATGTAGATTGCCGGGGTGTGCAACAAAAAAAGAGCTTAAAAAAGCTCTTTTTTGTTAATCGAATTTCTGTATTACTTTTAAAAATTAAATACGGTCTATTTATTAATTAAAAGGTACATAAAGTCTTGATTAAAGTTTCACTACGTTAACAGCCTGAGGTCCTTTAGCGCCTTCTGTTACTTCGAACTCAACAGCCTGGCCCTCTTCGAGAGATTTGAATCCATCCATTACAAGTCCTGAATAATGAACAAAAATGTCATTGCCTTCAGCGTCAGAGATAAATCCGTAACCCTTCTGGTTATTAAACCATTTTACTGTACCTGTCATTGTGTTGCCCTCCATTAAAAGAATATAAGTTGTTAAATCATCACAGTTTACAATGCGCTGAAAACTGTAATATTGTGTCAGTATAAATTCATATTGACACTTTGTCTATTGTAGCATGTTTAACAAAGAAAGTCAAATGTAATCTTTTTTGATTTGTAGAAAAATGACAAAAACATGTGAAGTGACGTAAAATCGATTTCAACAATTTGTAAATACCATTTAGCATATCGGATTTATAAGATTGGTAAAAAATAGAAGTGCGAGGAAAGATTATTTTACGAATGGATTGGAAAAATAAAGGATGTCGATTGAAAAAAGAATTGAAGTATTATATAATTTAACCAATGTCTATGAAATATTTTATTTCAAGGAGGATTTGTGTATATGATAACGATTGAAGGAAAAAGCGTATTTGGTGGAGTATCCATTGGAAAGCTGATGTTCTATAAGAGAAACGAAAAGGTGATCAGAAGAACACATGTAGATGATGTGGATGCAGAATGGAAGAGATTCGAAGAGGCTAAGAATACAGCAATCGACCAGCTGAAAGTTCTCTACAACAAAGCCATTGAAGATGTAGGTGAGGCCAACGCCATGATCTTTGAGATTCACCAGATGATGCTTGATGATCTGGATTATCTGGAATCTATTGAAGGAATTATCCGTACACAAAGTGTAAATGCAGAGTATGCTGTTTCAACAACAGCTGATAACTTTGCACAGATGTTTGCATCTATGGATGATGCATATATGCAGGGACGTGCAGCAGACGTGAAGGACGTTTCCGAGCGTGTACTTGATATTCTCTGCGGAGTGAGCAACGGAACACGTGAGATGACAGAACCTTGTATTGTTGCTGCGGATGATCTCGCACCAAGTGAGACAGTACAGCTTGACAAAGAGAAGGTACTTGGATTTGCTACAATGTATGGTTCTTCTAACTCTCATACAGCGATCCTTGCAAGAACAATGAATATTCCGGCTGTAATCGGAATGGGAGAAGCTCTTAATCCGAAATATGACGGAGAGATGGCTATCATTGATGGATTTACAGGAACACTCTATGTGGATCCGGATGAAGAGACACTTGCAAAGATGCAGGAGAAGCGTGCGAAAGACCTTGAGCAGAAAGAACTTCTGAATCAGCTTAAAGGAAAAGAGAATGTGACAAAGAGCGGACAGAAGATCAATGTCTATGCGAACATTGGTAACGTATCTGATCTTGGTGCAGTACTTAAGAATGATGCAGGCGGAGTAGGTCTGTTCAGAAGTGAGTTCCTTTATCTTGAGAACAGTACATATCCGACAGAAGAACAGCAGTTTGCAGCTTACAAACAGGTTGTAGAAAGCATGGCAGGAAAGAAAGTGATCATTCGTACACTTGATATCGGAGCAGACAAGCAGGTTGATTATTTCAATCTTGCAAAAGAAGAGAACCCGGCACTTGGATACAGAGCAATCCGTATCTGCCTGACAAGACCGGAGATCTTCAAGACTCAGCTTCGTGCACTTTACCGTGCATCCGTATATGGAAATCTTTCCATCATGTTCCCAATGATCATTTCTGTAAAAGAAGTTCGTAAGATCAAAGAGATCATCGAAGAAGTGAAGGCAGAGTTGAGAGAAGAAGGACTTCCATTTAAGGAAGACGTAGAACTTGGTATTATGATCGAGACACCGGCATCAGTTATGATGAGCCGCGAACTTGCGAAAGAAGTTGATTTCTTCAGTGTTGGAACAAATGACCTGACACAGTATACACTGGCAATTGACCGTCAGAACCTTGCGCTTGATGAGTTCTATGATCCACATCATCCGGCAGTGCTTGCTATGATCAAGATGGCAGCAGATAATGCACACGCAGAAGGAAAATGGATCGGAATCTGTGGAGAACTTGGAGCGGACCTTGAACTGACAGAAGAGTTCCTGAAGATGGGACTGGACGAGCTGTCTGTATCTCCGGCGATGGTACTGCCGCTGAGAAAGAAGATTCGCGAGTGTGAGTAATTTGTTTTTTTGAGGGGATTCATATGGGGAATGAGCACTTTATAGAATGGTCGCAAGACCAGTCCTGCTATTACCACGAGCACCGGCTCGCTCTACCTCATCCCTTTGAAAGTATGTTAGTAAGAGCCAGAACAGTTACCGTGTGTGGTGCCTGTCTGGCTCTTACTAACATACTGAACAAAGTGTATTCGGAACGCTCCTGCCTTACATGTGCCCATGGCAACAGCAGAACTGTTCTCGCTTACACTTTCAAAGAGGGGGACTCATTTCAAGAGAAGGAATCCACTCAGAAATACAGAATTGAAAGTAGGAAAGAAAACGGATACTTATCGACTAGGATAATCAGTGTATTCAAAAATGAAAGGGGGCGGATTTTTTGGAGAGGGAGATTTTTTTGTGGCTTGGGCTTATGGTGGTGTTTTTGATTATTGAGCTTGCCACGGTTGGTCTGACTTCAATCTGGTTTTCGGGCGGTGCGCTTGCGGCGTTATTAGTTTCGCTTGCCGGAGCGGGAATGGTGATACAGATTGCTGTATTCGTAGTTATTTCAGCAGTGCTTGTGATCTTTACCAGGCCTTTTGCAGCAAAGTATATCAATGTACATCATGTAAAGACGAATTGTGATGAATTGATCGGAAGTGTTGTTAAGGTAACAGAGACGGTTGATAATTTTGCACAGACCGGTACTGCAATTGCGCAGGGAAAGGAATGGACTGCAAGGTGCAAGTCAGACAAGGACAGAATTGAGAAAGATTCGCTTGCCAAAGTAACAGCAATTTCCGGAGTAAAACTGATTTTAGAGAAATGTAAGGAGGATGAGCTATGATATTTGGACTTATTATTTGGATGATCATTATTATGATCGTGGTGTGGCTTCTTGTGTCGAATATCCGTATTGTTCCGCAGGCGCATGCGTATGTTGTAGAGCGACTTGGCGGATACAAGGAGACATGGGGTGTTGGATTACATTTTAAGGTGCCGATCCTTGACCGTGTGGCAAAAAGAGTTTCCTTGAAAGAACAGGTTGTTGATTTTGAACCACAGGCAGTGATCACGAAGGATAATGTTACCATGCAGATCGATACGGTTGTATTCTATCAGATCACTGACCCGAAGAAGTATGCATACGGAGTAGAAAGTCCGATTGCGGCAATCGAGAATCTGACAGCAACAACACTCCGTAATATCATCGGAGATCTGGAATTAGATGAGACACTGACTTCCCGTGAGACGATCAACTCCAAGATGCGTACGATCCTTGATATTGCAACAGATGAGTGGGGAATCAAGGTGAACCGTGTTGAGTTGAAGAATATCATGCCACCGAAGGCAATCCAGGATGCGATGGAGAAGCAGATGAAAGCAGAGCGTGAACGCCGTGAAGCAATCCTGCGTGCAGAAGGAGAGAAGAAGTCTA
>OLRT01002204.1_pt1 | contig 12481 bp, 7 predicted proteins | sample 1672021 | NCBI WGS metagenome assembly OLRT01 (sample SAMEA3136637, study PRJEB25190) | human gut metagenome | reverse complement strand
TATCGAGAAGATTCATAACTATACCATAAATCTGGGCATATTCTTTTTCCATGGCTTTGTCGCCATTTTGCTGAAATACCGCTTCCTGGACTTTCAGTTTTTCCTGGATCTTACTTTTTACGATAAATGCATAAAGTCCCTGACAGTATTCCAAAACAGTTCTTTTTTTACCGGAAAAACAGTCTCTCAGGATTTCTGTTTCTTCCACAAATTTCTCCCGGATCTCATTAAGTCTCTCTATGGTTTCCGGCTCCATACCTCTGTAAATACGAACCCATTTTTCTTTCCATCTGTTTAACCCCCGGATTCCCAGTGCAATCACATAATTTTCCAGAAGGTCTGCTTCCTCTCTGGTAATGTCGGACATACCACAGCGGAGATACCGGAATACGCTTTCATAGCTGAATCCCTGGACAGCCATCTCCATGGCAGCCCTTAAATACTCTATAAATGGATTCATCATGATGGAATGCTTTTCATCAATAAAAAATGGGATTCCTGCATTTCGGAACACCTGTCTGGATATGCTTCCATATTCTTCCAGATTCCCTGTGATCACTGCAATCTCACCATAATGATAATTCTTTTCCCTTACCAGCCGGAGGATCCGCCTTGCAACTTCTTCTGTCTCTTTCTGGGGATTGCCAGCAGAAAAAAGACAGATTTCCTCCTGGGATTCCCGGAAGATTTTTTTCCGGTAACGGAAGATATTCTGTTCCAGGAACTCCAGTGCAGGTGCATGGGAAAATCTGGAAGTCCCGCCCGGTGCAATTTTTATGGATTCTTCTATCTCTCTGGTAAGTTCTGCCAGATTGCAGACCATCTTGTGACTCATATAAAAAAGCTGATGGGGTTTTCCTCGAGAAAGTACCTCTTCCCTTACATCCATGGTAACTGTCACTGTCACTTTCCTGCACACAGCCAGAAGCTCCTGAATGACTTTGTGCTGTACAGGAGTAAAACCTGTATATCCGTCCAGCAACACTTCGCTGCCTTTCAACTTCTCTGAGAAAGAAATCTCTTTTACCAGAATCTCCAGTACTTCCTCTGAAGTCATATAATGCCCGGATAAATATTCCCGGAAAGCATCATACAGTACAGACACATCCTTCAGTTTCATATGCAGAAGAGGCTTGTCTTCTGCTTCCTGAAGCATTTTGCCCAGCTCTTCTTCTCTGATCTCATACTGCATAAATTCTGAGATCAGGGACTTTACTTCATCCAGATAACCTGCTTTTTTCATCTGGTTTTTCAGATAGGTCAGATCTTTCTCTTTTCTCTGTACCAGTTTCTGCAAAACCATATTTTTGCCGGTTTCTTCCAGAAGCTGCCTGGTATCTCCACCGACTTCTCCCAGAACTCTGTAAGCCAGACGCTCAAAACTCAGCACATCAATATTCAGGATTCCTCCTCTGGGATGCATCTCCACCAGCGTTTTCTGCGTCTGCATGGTAAACTGCTCCGGTACAATCACATAATAACGTCTGTCCGGATGTTCTATTCCTTTGCGGATGATCTCTTCACAGGCTTTTACGGACTTACCGGCTCCTGAATTTCCTATAATAAACTGTAATGACATATAAACCTCCAAAAATCACTGCTTTTTTGTCTGCAGATCAGCATAAAACACCAGCTGCTCTAATAAGATATAAGGAGCAGTTACCCTGAAAAATAACTGGATCCGAAACAGAAAACCAAAACATCCATCAGGAGGCAAAAAAATGAGTTCCAAAACAAAAATCGTTGTATTACATATGAAAGAAGTGATCTATACAGCCATCTTTCTGGTTCTCCTGATCATTCTGGGAATACTGGTATTTTTTATGTTTGGTTCCGGAAAGAGCTCTCAGGTCTCTTCCATGGGTACATCCAGGTATACACCTGGTATTTATCGTTCTTCTCTTTCTCTGAACAACAATACCTTCGATGTGGAAGTAACTGTAGATGCAGACCGGATCAGTTCTATTCATCTTACCAATTTAAGTGAGACTACTGCTGCCATGTTTCCACTGATCGAACCTGCCCTGGATTCCCTGGCAAGCCAGATCTATTCCAGCCAGTCCCTGGAAAATCTGGATTATCCCAGCGACCAGAAATATACATCTGCCATGCTCATCGAAGCTATCAGAAAGGCAGTTGAAAAGGCGGAGGTTTCCTGACGGACCTCCGCTTTGAATCGTTACCTCAAATCTTAATTTTATCCAGTTCTCTCATCCACAGCTTCATGGAAGCATCACTTGGCATTCGTAAGTCACCTCTTGGTGATACTGCCACACTACCTACTTTCGGACCGTCCGGAAGACAGGAACGTTTAAACTGCTGTGTAAAAAATCTTCTGTAAAATGTTTTCAGCCACTTCAGGATCACTTCATCCTCATATTCTCCTGCAAAAGCATTCTGTGCCATACGGTAGATCTTTGCCGGTGGAAAGGTCCAGCGGAGCATATAGTAAAGGAAGAAATCATGAAGTTCATAAGGACCAACCAGATCTTCTGTTTTCTGTGAGATCACGCCGTCCTTTGGTGGAAGAAGCTCCGGACTTACCGGTGTATCCAGAATATCCAGAAGAATTTCTTCCAGTTTCTTATCTTTACAGGTATCTGCATAGTATCTTACCAGATGACGCACCAGAGTCTTTGGTACGGAAGCATTTACTGCATACATGGACATATGGTCACCATTATAGGTAGCCCATCCCAGTGCCAGTTCAGAAAGATCTCCTGTGCCGATAACAATACCGCCGGACTGATTGGCAATGTCCATAAGGATCTGGGTACGCTCTCTTGCCTGTCCGTTCTCATAGGTAACATCATGTACCTGTGGATCATGACCGATATCCCGGAAATGAAGGTTCACAGCCTCCCGGATATTAACTTCCTTCAAGGTAGCACCAAGGCAGTGGCTCAGCTGGCAGGCATTATTATAGGTTCTGTCTGTGGTACCGAAACATGGCATGGTAACTGCTGTGATCTTGCTTCTGTCCATTCCCAGCATATCAAAAGCACGTACTGTTACCAGAAGTGCCAGTGTGGAATCCAGCCCTCCGGAAAGACCAATCACTGCATTCTGGCAATGAATATGTGCCAGACGTTTTTTCAGTCCCATGGCCTGGATGTTCAGGATTTCATCACAGCGGCGCTCTCTTTCTTCTTTCGCATCTGGTACAAATGGTCTGGAATCAAACTTACGGGCAAGTTCTGTTTCTTCCATCTCAAGAGAAAAGAATGCTTCATTATAATAAATGTTCTGTCCTTCCGGCGTGATATCCGGTGCAAACTGGCAGGTGGTCATTCTCCGTCTTTCGTTGTTCAGTCTGTTGATATCCAGATCTGCATAGATGACTCCATTGACAAAACGTCTGCTTTCTGCAAGGATAGTGCCATTTTCTGCGATCAGGTTATGGCCTCCATATACCACATCCTGAGTAGACTCTCCCTCACCGGCACTGGCATAAATATATCCGCAGAGAAGACGTGCTGACTGTGCGCTGACAAGACTTCTCCGGTAAGCATCCTTGCCAACCACTTCATCGCTGGCTGAAAGATTCACGATCAGGTTGGCTCCATGATAGGCATGCTGTACACTTGGAGGGTTAGGTACCCACAGATCCTCACAAATCTCTGCAGCAACCTGCAGTTTCGGTATTTCATTACAGGTAAAGACCAAATTGGGAGAAATGGACACATCGTATTCGTCCATGTCTTCTTCTTCGGAATCATCTTCTATATAATCCGGATTCTCCTCGTCTTCCATATCATACTCTTCATCCATATCGTCAAAGCCAAATTCGATGACCTTTCCTCCGGTAAGGATTCCTGCAAATTTCTCTGTGTCAAATTCCAGTTCCGGTGCTTCTTTCTTGATAGTAATGCTTCCATCTACCTTTTCCCCGGAAGTAAAATATCTTGCTTCATAAAACTCGTTATAGTTTGGCAGATTGATCTTCGGTACAAATCCAAGGATTTCTCCATGGCTGAGCCCTGCAGCCACGTTGTAGAGTTTGCCCTGATATTCCAGTGGCAGACCTACAAAAATCAGTGCATCTACCTCTTCGGTCTCTTCTGCAATACGGAGAAGCTGTGCTCTGGCTTCTTCCAGAAGAGTTTCCTGCCAGAACAGGTCTCCACAGGTATATCCTGTAATACAAAGTTCCGGGAATACCATAACCTTTGCACCCTGTTCCTCCATTTCGTGAACCATTTCGATAATCTTGTCTGCATTAAATTCGCAGTCTGCCACCTGAACATCCGGAGTTCCTGCAGCCACTTTAATAAATCCGTCTTTCACCGTTTCCTCCTTGCCTCTTACAGCTTACCACTGTAAAGAATGGTGTATGGTTATTTACACTTTCTGAGAATCTCTTTTAACTCTTCCACACTGAACACATAATTGGTATTGCAAAAATGGCAGTTCAGCTCTACTTCTTTGCCTTCCTGGATCAGTTCGTTTAATTCTTTTCTTCCAATGCTGATCAGAGCTTTTTCTACTCTGTTTTTATCGCAGTTACAGTAAAATTCTGTAGGTATGGTATCGTTAATCTCAATGTCAAATCCTTCCAGAACCTGCTCAAGAAGACTTTCCGGTGTATGTCCCTGTTCCAGCAGTGTGGTTACTGACTGGATCTTCTGCACGTTCTGTTCCAGTTTTGCAATGGTGGATTCCTCTGCAAAAGGCATTACCTGTACAATAAATCCACCTGCCTGGCGTACTGTATTGTCCTTGTTCATAAGAACTCCCAGACCCACTGCTGAAGGCACCTGTTCACTGACTACAAAATAATAAGTAAGATCTTCTGCGATCTCTCCTGTCTGCAATGCCACCTGTCCGGAATAAGGCTCTTTCAGTCCCATATCTTTGATCACATTCAGGATACCGTTTCCTACTGCTCCGGATACATCCAGCTTGCCTTTGCTGTTGGCAGGGATCAGCACCTGGGGATTACCTACATATCCCTTAACTCTTCCTTTGGAATCAGCAGTTACTGTGATTCCATTGATAGGTCCGTCTCCCTTGATCTGAAGCGTAAGGATGTCATTTTCTCCTTTCATCATTACCCCCATCATGGCTCCGCCTGTAAGGAGTCGTCCCAGTGCAGCGGTAGCTACCGGGCTGGTATTGTGATCCTTTCTGGCTGTTTCCACTGTTTCTGTGGTAACTGCTGCAAATGCTCTGATCTGGCTGTCAGCAGCCACTGCTCTTACAATATAATCATTCATTTCAAGTTGTTCCTCTCATACTTTTGTCAAATATTTTTGCCTTTTTCTCCTGCAACAAAAAACAGTCTCTCGCTTTCCTCTGTTGCAGGATTCATGGTATAGGCATCGTAAACTGCCAGAAGTTCCATTCCGGCCTCTTTTATGAGATCTTTGATCTCACTTTCCTCATAAGCTTTCTGACAGTGAAGCTCTTCACATTTCTCGTAGAGACCATCCTCTCTTGGCAGAAACATGGCAAGTTCATAATAATTCAGGCTGTTTTCTTCGTCAAAGGTATTATCCCAGATAAAACTTCCCTCATCTCTGTTCTCTGCGATGGTTGTATCTCCCAGGATATCTCTGTATTTATGTATGGTATTCATATCAAAAAGGAATACCCCGCCTGGATCCAGATAATTATTCACCAGCCGGAATACCTGGAGAAGATCTTCTTTTTCTGTAAGATAATTCAGACTGTCACAAACGCTGACTACTGCCCGTACTGTTCCGTACAATTCAAACTCCTGCATATCCTGCAGAAGATAAAGAATATCCTGGCCAGATTCCATTTTCTTTTCCATGGCTTCTGCCAGCATCTCTTCGGAATTATCCACTCCAATCATATCATATCCTTTTTGTGCAAGCAATCCTGTCATGGTACCTGTACCACATCCAAGTTCCAGTACCAGACCATCCCGGATTCCCTGTTCTTCCAGATGTTTCTGTATATAATCTGCCCATTCCTCATAATCTATATTATCCATGAAAAGATCATAAACCCTGGCAAATTTTCCATATGCTTCCAATGATTTTCCTCCCTGTAGATGAAAAGGCAGATGATCTCTCACCTGCCTTGTTTCACTTTACTGTTCTTATTATCGTACAGTCATATAATATACATCTGCTGCTTCTCCATGCCAGTAATAACTTTCGTCATTCTGATCATAAACGTCTGACTCACCGGTGAAACGATAAGTATTGCCATCAAAGTCACCCCAGTTACCGTTTCCATCTGGTGTAACAACAATCGGATGTCCGTCTGAGTTACGATAAATAGTTCTGGTCTCGTCTGTGTTGCTCAGCTGTTCATTGGTAAATCCTGCATATCCGTCAGAGCTGTCATCACTGCTGCCAGAACTGCTGTCATTACTGGAGCTCTGGGAAGCATCTGCAGTGCTGCTGTCTGTGGTTGTTCCATCTGTTGAGGTACCATCTGTGGAAGGTGTGTCTGTTCCTGCTGTGCTGTCTGTGGAAGCAGTGTCTGTACCTGCCGGTGTAGTAGCGGCAGCTGTTGCAGGTGCTGCTTCTTTCAGGGAAGAATCACCAAGGATCTGGAAAGAATCTACGGCTGCTCTTACAGAGTCCAGTGCAGCTTTTGTCTTAACAGAAGCTGTGATATTATAATATTCGGTGTCGTTGGCAAATACCTTATGAATCACGTAACGGCTACCGCCACTCTTTTCTGTATTAAGCATCTTGGTTACGTAACTGTATACGCCAATTCCGTTTACATCTTCTGACTTGTACTCATAAATATTAAAATCTGTTCCCTGAGTCTTGTCTCCGTCTGCCTGTTCCAGAGATACTGCCATATCTTCAGTGGTAGGAATCACTGTAGAAGACATGGTATCTGCCCCCTGTCCATGAAGGATCAGAATGCTTCCCTGCTCCGGTGATTCAAAGCTGAGCATATCTGTTTCGTCGGACTTATTGGACCATGTAGCATCCGGAAGGTTGATCGCCATTGTCTTGTCTGCAGAAGTATAAGTAGTACTCTGTACATTCGGTGCAATGGTCGGCTCCGGTGTAGGTGTCTCTGTAGCCACCGGTGTCGGTGTGACAGTCACTGCAACTGATTCTTCCGGTTCATCCCCTCCGAAAAAGCTACATGCTGACATAAACACTGATGCTGATATAGTAAGTGCTAAAAGCGCAAGTATTCTTTTGTTCTTCATAACATCCTCCTTAAAATAAATGTTTATGATATCCTGTGCTATATTTTACAGTTTTATTACAGGGCTGTCAATGTCATTTGTCCCTGCAACTGTGAAATAACTATGAAACTATTCCTGAATTTTTTTTATAAAAAAATCTTTTCAGCTCTGAAAGCTGTACATAAAAAGCTCATGAAGAGCCCTGGTAGCTGTTATATACCTGGCCTGTTTCTGTATGGAATCTGCACAGTCCTCCACCTCTTTACGAAACAGTCCGAAAACCTGATCAAACTCCAGCCCCTTTGCCAGATAAAAAGTAGTCACTGTAAGACCTTTGTGGAAAGTCTGGCTGTTGCGGTCCAGATAGGAAACAGAGACGGCTTCTTTATCTGTGTTCTCCGGAGTGCTGTCTGCATTTATTTTTTCTTTCAGATAGGAAGCTGCATATCTGGCCTCTTTTTCTGTAAGAAAAACAAGAGCAGCAGTCTCAAATCTGGAACTGGCTTCTTTCCAGATCTCCAGTACCTGATCCAGTGCAGATTCTCTGTCTGGGAAAAAACTCTCTTCCACCGGTTTCCCATGACGTTCAAAAAGCTCCATGTCCTGGATTCCTGCCAGCTGGTTGGCATATTCTGCAATCTCCACAGTGTTGCGGTAGCTGCGGTTCATGATGATCCTGCGGATATTTTTCCCAAAGATCTTTGGTAAAAATCCAAGTACATCCTGCTGATGCTCTTCCATGGTCTGCGCCCGGTCTCCCAGGATGGTCATTCTGCATGGGAACAGTTTCTTAAGAAGAAGGTACTGGATCCAGGAATAATCCTGCATCTCATCCACGACCAGATGCTTGATGCCGTTGTTGGTACCGGCTCGATAAAGAGAATATTTCAGATAAAGAACCGGGTACACATCTTCGTATTTCAGTTTTCTTTTCTCAAAAGCAACTCTTGGAAGTGGCTTCATGCCCTGTTCTTCCAGGAACCGGCTGTATAGAATATAACAGTCTCTTGTTTCGTACATCCTGAGGAATTTCTCAGTGATCTCTTCTTTTTCTTCTTCTGAAAGATCTCTGCCTCTCAGTGTCTCCACTTCGTCGATAAAATATTCTGCCACTGCCACCATACGGGACAGAAGGGGAATATCCATAAACTTAAAATAAAAAAGATCAATGATTTCGGATTCTTTCAGTTCATATCCCCTGTATTCTATATCCCGGAAATTCATCAGTTCATCTTCCAGTGCCATCATATAACCATCCAGTCTGGCTGTAAATTCCCTGGACTGCTTTTCCCTGCAGAGCTTCTGGGACTGTGGATGTAATACTGACCGTTCAATCTGGTCATACCTGTCCTCACAGTCAGAAACAACATCCTTCAACTCCTTATAAGCAAACAGATCAAAACTCATTTCCCGGATATTCTCTTCTCCCAGCTCCGGCAGAATATGAGAAATATAATCTGCAAACACACTGTTTGGTGACAAAACCAGAATGTTGGATGATTTCAGATGTTCTCTGTCATGATACAGAAGATAGGCGATCCTGTGAAGTGCCACAGAAGTCTTGCCACTTCCTGCTGCCCCCTGAATAACCATGATCCGGTCATGCGTATTGCGGATGATGGCATTCTGCTCCTTCTGGATGGTACGGATGATATTTTTCAGCTGTACTTCTCCGTTGCTTCCAAGCTCTGCCTTCAGGATCTCATCGTCGATCTTTACATCACTTTCAAATTCGTAGACCAGATTTCCCTTACGGATCTTGTACTGCCACTTGGAAGTGATCTCTCCTTCAAAAATTCCGGAAGGTGCTTCATAAGAAGCAGGACCTCTGTCATAATCATAAAAAAGTCCGCTGACCGGTGCTCTCCAGTCATATACCAGCGGTCGGCTCCCTGCTTTCTCGGAAAGATTAGCAATACCGATATAAAAAGCCTCCGGCTCCTCATCTCCTTCATAAAGAAAATCTACTCTTCCAAAGAAAGGCGAATCCAGCATTTTGCGGAAACGTTTGCGAAGAAGAAACTGCTCTTCGTTGGCATTCACCTGTCGCTGCAGTGCCTGCCTGTTATCAAAATCCTCATACCCGTACTGATCCATCTCTGTATAATTTTCCCAGTAGTATTCGTGCATGTTCTCGATCTCTCTGGTTCCTTCCAGAATTGCTGTATCTGTTTCCTTCAGTCTTCTGTTCAGACATTCTATTACATATTGCAGATATTCTCTGCCATTGTTCACATCCAGCATAACCTTAACACATTTTCCTCCTTCTACTGTAATCGCAACTGTCCACCGTTCCCTGCAGTCACGTAATTTTCTTATTATACCCAAAAAGACAGTCTCTGACAAGAGTCGTTCTCCTGTCATAAGACTGTCTTTTCTCTGGCTTATATTCTGTTTTTTATTTCATACCGGTTTCTTTGCTCCGGTTCAGGAACAGAGTTCCTCAGAAGATCCTTTTTCAAACTGGCTGTTGTAAAGATCTGCATAGAAGCCTTTCTTTGCAAGAAGTTCTTCATGGTTACCCTGTTCAATGATATCACCGTCTTTCATTACCAGGATCAGATCTGCATCCTTGATAGTAGAAAGTCTATGTGCAATCACAAAGCTGGTCCGGCCTTTCATCAGATTATCCATAGCCTTCTGGATCTGCATTTCTGTTCTGGTATCAACAGAAGAGGTAGCCTCATCCAGGATCAGGATCCTGTTATCTGCAAGGATGGCTCTGGCAATGGTCAGAAGCTGTTTCTGCCCCTGAGAAATATTGCTGGTCTCTTCATCAAGGACCGTCTGGTATCCACCCGGCTGCTGCATGATAAAGTTATGAATATGGGCTGCTTTGGCTGCTGCAATTACTTCTTCATCTGTAGCATCCAGTCTTCCGTAGCGGATATTTTCCATAATAGTTCCTGAAAACAGCCAGGTATCCTGCAGTACCATACCGAACATTTCATGAAGTTCACTTCTGTTAAAATTCTTTACATCATGACCATCCACTTTGATGGCACCTTTGTTTACATCATAGAAACGCATAAGAAGTTTCACCATGGTGGTTTTTCCTGCTCCTGTAGGTCCTACAATGGCAATCTTCTGACCATCATGAACATCTGCGGAAAAATCATGAATAATAATTTTATCCGGGTTATATCCAAACTCTACATGTTCAAACTGAACATTACCTTCCAGTCCTTCAATGGAATCCGGATGAGCCGGCTGCTGTTCTTCTTCCTCTTCTTCCAGAAATTCAAATACACGCTCAGATGCGGCTGCTGTAGACTGCAGCATATTTGCCACCTGCGCAATCTGCTGGATCGGCTGAGTAAAATTCCGGACATACTGAATAAATGCCTGAATTTCACCAACCCCGATGGTTCCGCGGATTGCCAGAAGTCCTCCGGAAATTGCCACTCCGACATAACCGAGGTTTCCGACAAACTGCATGATCGGCTGCATCAGTCCGGATAAAAACTGGGACTTCCATGCCGATTGAAACAGAATCTGATTGGTATCTTCAAATTTTTTGATGGTGCTCTCCTGCTTATTATATGCCTGCACCACCAGATGTCCGCCATAGACCTCTTCCACCTGTCCGTTGATATGTCCCAGATATTCCTGCTGTTGGCGGAAATATTTCTGCGAATGTTTGATAATAAACGAAATCAAGATGGCAGATACCGGAAGAATCACAAGTGAAATCAATGTCATAATTCCGGAAATTGAAATCATCATCACAAGTGTTCCGACCAGTGTTGCCACACTCGTAATGATCTGCGTCACACTCTGATTTAAACTCTGTCCAAGTGTATCCACATCATTTGTGATGCGGGATAGCACCTCTCCGTACGTGCGGCTCTCGAAATATTTCATTGGCATGCGGTTGATTTTCTCTGAAATTTCCTTACGCATGCGGTAACAGGTTTTCTGCGTGATTCCTGTCATGATCATTCCCTGTATAAAACTGAATACTGCAGAACAGATATACAGGCCAAGTGTAAACAATAACACTTTGGCAATATAGGTAAAATCAATAGATCCGGTTCCCGCGATCTTTTTTCCGAGACCTTCCACCAATGCATTCGTTGCACGTGCCATAACCTTTGGTCCGGCAACGGAAAAGACGGTAGACACCGCTGCAAAAATCATAACGGCAACAATCGCATACCAGTATCTTCCGAGATAACGAACCAGTTTTCCGATAGAGTTTTTGAAATCTTTCGGCTTTTCTCCCGGCATCATTCCTCTGCCCGGACCTCCCATCGGACCGCGAGGTCTTTTTGTACGTTGTTCTGCCATCTTATTTCACCTCCTCAGAAAGTCCCAGTTCTTTGGCAGACAGCTGACTTCTGGCAATCTGCTCGTAAACTTCGCAATTGTGCAGTAATTCCTCATGCGTGCCTTTTCCGACAATCTTTCCATCGTCGAGTACCAGTATCTGGTCCGCATGCAGAATTGTACTGATTCGCTGTGCGACAATGATCACGGTCGTATGTTCCGTCTTTGTCTCAAGTGCTCTGCGGAGTGCCGCATCGGTCTTCATATCCAGAGCGGAAAAACTGTCATCAAACACATAAATCTTTGGATTTTTTGCAATTGCTCTGGCAATGGAAAGTCTCTGTTTCTGACCGCCGGAAACGTTGGTTCCACCCTGTGCGATCGGTGATTCATATCCCTGTGGCTTGGTATCAATAAACTCTGTTGCCTGTGCCACTTCAGCTGCTTCTTTCACTTCATCTGCTGAAATATCTGTCTTTCCATAACGGATGTTGGAATCGATAGTTCCGGAGAAAAGAATGCCTTTCTGTGGAACATAACCAAGTTTGGATCTGACTTCTTTCTGAGTCATATCCCGTACATCAATACCATCTACTTTCACAGAACCTTCAGTTACATCATAGAATCGTGGAATCAGGTTTACCAGTGTACTTTTACCGCTTCCTGTACTTCCGATCACTGCAACCGTCTCACCTTTTTCTGCCTTGAAAGAAATATCTGTCAGGACATTTTCACCGGCTTCCGGATAGGCAAAACTTACATGTTCAAATTCAACAGTTCCCTTTACATGATCGTAAGGTTTCTCCGGTTCAGAAGGATCTTTGATGCTGACTTCTGTTGTCAGTACCTCATTAATACGAAGAGCTGCAACATTGGCTCTTGGAAGCATAATGGACATGGCAGTGATCATCAGGAAAGACATGATGATCTGCATGGAATACTGGATAAATGCCATTACATTACCTACCTGCATGGTTCCGCCATCTACAGCATAAGCTCCGCTGTAGATAATGAGAACTGATACTCCATTCATGATCAGCATCATAGTAGGCATCATAAAAGTCATACATCTGTTTACAAAAA